>Ga0302326_10013620_pt1 | contig 17226 bp, 13 predicted proteins | sample Palsa_T0_3_FD_202264 | JGI IMG/M metagenome (GOLD analysis project Ga0302326, IMG submission 202264) | Peat permafrost microbial communities from Stordalen Mire near Abisko, Sweden - Palsa_T0_3 | ecosystem: Environmental > Terrestrial > Soil > Palsa > Peat permafrost | place: Sweden: Abisko... | reverse complement strand
CTGCACGTTTTCCACAGCGGCATTGCCGATCGTAAGCTGCACGTTATAAGTCAAAGCCTGGCCGACCGACAAGGCCACGTCGTCATTTTCCGAGTTACCGAAGTTCGGAGCGGAAACTATTACCTTGTAGTGTCCCGCCGGAAGATAAGCAATGGTGTAATTCCCCTCTCCATCGGTCTCCGCCTGCGACCTGGTTCCGCCATCCTTGTTGGTCAACTCGACAGTTGCGCCGGGAATCGCTGCGCCCTGCGGGTCCGTCACCTGGCCGCTGAATCTCGCATTTTGCCCAAACGCGGAAAGGGCTGTGCCCAGCGCACACAGAAACATGAGAATCCGTAAATATGGGCGACGCATTGCTGACACTTCCTGTCGTTGAGGGTTCCTGGATGACGCTCGGGCTTGTGGCCTGTGAAACCACGCTGTTCCCCGCCTGGAGTCGTTAGTCTCTCAGGTATATCTATCAGTAAACCGGCCAGCCGCATCCACAGGTTGCGGAAATTAACAGTCCTGTAGCACTGCATTTACAAAGCGAGATATTCACACTATTTTTGCAGACTTACTATTGCGGAGCGACCGCTTTAGCTTGAAGATGAGTAGCGCCTACACATGGCAATCCTCTAACTCTCAGAGTGAGTCTGGGGTTGGGTCCTTGATGTGTCACAGTTATAGTGACTTATTAAGTCGGGTGGTATCTGCCTGAATTCATCGCGATAAATTATCCGCTTTTTCTCGCACCGCGATGCGTTGCGCGGATAGAAGTGAAACTAGCTCGCTCTTCCGGTGGCATGGACGAAATTCTTCGGTCTCTGTCGCTTCAACTGTCACCCGAGTGCGCCGGAAAGGCCACTCAACTCTGCTTACAGCAGAAGGGAAATTATTTATGCATCTGGTCAAGAAATCACTCGCGGCCGCGGCGTTGATCACCGCCTCGCTGGCATGCTCGTCTTATGCCCCAGCCCAAACTGTGTACTTCAACAGCGCCGGCTCCTCGGCCCAATGGCAGACCTTCGCCCTGGCCGCCGCTCAGTTGGCCACCAAGGGTGCGCCATACACCGTGCATCGTTACACCGCCAAAGGCACCGCCGCTGACGGCAAGCCCTACGCCGGCATCGCGGATAGCCGCGACAACACAACCAACACTCCCACCCCCCCTCCCGTTGAATCCGGCAACATCTGGATCGTCTGGAATGAAAACGGCAACGGAACTCCGGTCAGCATCTACGCCTTCACCAGCGTTGATTCGGTCGTCGGCCTCCGTACCTTCTTCGCCGTTCCCCGGGCCACCGTCCAGCTCGACACCGCAGTCGAGACCAAGGCCGGCCAGCAGCTGATCTCAGCCACGCTGCCCTACTGGAGCACCGAGGATGCCAGCGTTCCCGCAGCCGTTTATAACGCACTCAACAACGCCAAACTCACCGCCGCGAACACCGACATCCGTCCTGAGGATGGCCTCTTCGCTTACAAACGCATCGTCGCTGCCTTGAACACCACCACCTATACCGGTTTGGGCTACGGCGGCGCTGACGGTAACCTGGTTGGAGTTGGCGTTCAGAGCCACTACTCCACCACCGTCGCCACCCCGGTAGCCTTCACTCTGAGTGGTGACGACCCCATCACTGGCGAAGACCACGCCGGCGCCTACGTTACCATTCCGGTTGGCGCTTCCCCCATCATCTTTGCCATCAACCAGACCGGCTTGACCTTCAGCTCCCACGATCTCTCGGTAACCGAAGCATCGGGCAACACCGCCGAGAAGATTTTCAGCGGCACCGACTGCGTCTTCAAGGGCAATGTCGTGAACCCGATCCTGCGTGAGCCCCTCTCAGGCACGTATAACACTACCGAGTTCACCAACTTCCGCCTCACAGCCGCTCCGGATTTGACCCAGGAAATCGGCATTAACCCAGCGAATGCCAACAACAACCCGCTCGACCTGACCTGCGCCGCTGGCGGTGGAACCCGCACCCGCGCAATCGGTACCGGCGAATCGATCAAGGCACTCTTCAACAATGACGGTCTCGGCGGCACCGGAGCCGGCAATATCAACTACGCCTTCTTTGGCTATGGCAACTTCAGCGCCGAAGCAGCGAATGCCAACTACAGCTACCTCACCCTGGATGAAGTCGATCCGATCAACGCGGCCTTCAGCAACGGCGAATTCCCCTCCTGCCCTGCTGCCGGTTGCCCGATCGCGGGTGGCTCCTCCTTCCCCAACCTTCGCAACGGTTCCTACCGCTCCTGGTCGCTTCTCCGCGTTGTCACCGACGCTGACAGCGTCAACCCCACCAACTACACCAACACCGTTGCCCTCGTGAACGCAGCCGACAAGCTGATCAACCGGTCAGTTCCCGACTTCGTTCCCTTCCTCGCCTCCTGCTCCACCTCCGGCCCGAACGAGCCCGGTTTGGACGTCTTCCGCTCGCACTACACCCAGGAAGGTGTCGCGCCGGTCAATGGCGCGGTTCCTGTCACCGTCGACTGCGCTGCCCACACTGGCGAGCCGGCTCAGGACCTCATCGGCTACACCGTCGGTGGAACCGGAACGGCTGACGGCGAATCCGTTACCGAACAGGGCGGCGACGTAGGCGGCAAGATCGAAGGCCCCTACAGCGCTTCCCACCCCCTCCCCACCAACCCAAATGCCTCTACCTACCTCAACGAAAGGCAGTAGCCTGCAAAACTTGAGAGGCGGACTGGAAGTTGCTTCCAGTCCGCCCTTCTTCCTACCCGTCGTTCATCGCCCTGTGAAGCAACCGAACTACAATTGCCTCGCAACCGAATACTCTCAATACTCTCAGCCCTAATTTATGTCGAAACGAATTCCCCTTCTCCTGTTTTTCCCAGTTCTCCTTCTCAGCCCTGGCAGTCTCTTTTGTCAGCAGGGCACTTCGCCAATACCCGCAACCGTTGCCGCTCCCGCGCAGGAGTCCACTCCCAACGAAGCTCCTCCGGCCCACAAAGCCTCTGTCGAGCATTGGGACAAGCTCACCCTCCGCGATAATTCCCTGGTGGCCGATGAACCGTTGATGGGCGAAGTCGACAAGCTTCCCCACTTTACCCGCGAATTGATGCGCGTCCAATGGCGTAGCGGCGATCCCATCGATCTCTACATCATCCGGCCGGTCGGCGTCGCCAAACCGCCGGTCATCCTTTATTTGTATGGATACCCCGATGAAGAGAACCGCTTCTTCAACAATTACTTGTGCAGTCTTGTGACCCGTAACGGTTTCGCTGCCGTCGGCTTCTCCTCCATCCTGACCGGTCAGAGATATCACGATGTCCCGATGAAGGAATGGTTCGTCAGCGACCTCCAGCAGTCTCTCGGCGGCACGACGCATGATGTGCAGATGATTCTGAATTACCTGGAAAAGCGCGGCGACTTCGACATGAGCCGCGTCGGCATGTTTGGCGAGGGATCTGGCGGCACGATTGCGCTGCTAGCGGCCTCGGTTGACCCCCGCATCAAAGCCGTGGATGTCCTCGACCCATGGGGCGACTGGCCAGTGTGGCTCGCAACTTCCCCCATTGTCCCCAATAAGGAACGCGCGGAATATCTCAAACCCGGCTTTTTGAATCCGCTCGCCCCGTTCGATCCGATCAATATTCTGCCGCACTTCAACGCGGTACCTTTGCGGGTACAGCAGACCCTCTTCGACCAGACAACTACCCCCGCGGCAGTGCGCCAGAAGATTGCCGAAGTGGTCCCAAAAACAGCTGACTTCATCACTTACAAAGATCAGGAGGAGTATCTCGACAAGGCCGGGCGCGACGGCAGGATGCTTACCTGGATGTTCGCCCATCTCCCACCCGCTGAGACAAAGAGCAGCATCCAATAGGAACGGGCGTTCTCGCCGGGAAACACCGTGTTGTCAGAGGGATGAGTCAACTTGACCTCTACGAACGCCGTCCCGTGCTGCGCTCCACCCGCCCAGGCTTTACAATAGAAACAGGGCCATCGGCCCACCGATCCGGAGGAAACAGAATGTATCCCGAAATGATGGTAATTCCCATGCGCGAAGAACTTACCCGCGTAGGCGTCAAGGAAACCAAAACCGCTGCCGAAGTCGACGCCGCCCTGGCAACCCCGGGAACCACGTTGCTCGTCGTGAACTCCATCTGCGGTTGTGCCGCCGGTAAAATGCGCCCCGGTGTTCGTCTTGCTTTGCAAAACTCCACCGTTCCCGACCAGGCCATTACTGTTTTCGCCGGACAGGACCGCGAAGCCACCGACCGCGCCCGTTCCTATTTTGCCGGGAATCCGCCCACTTCGCCCGCGGTTGCCATCCTTCGCGATGGAAAGCTCGTCTACCTGATGCAGCGCTCGGCCATCGAAACCAACACCGCCCAGGCCATCGCCGGCGAACTGGCGCGCGCTTTCGACGAGTTCTGCGCCAAAGCCACCGCTTAGTTCGTGATCGCTAATCCGGGTGCCCCACGTCTCGCTTTTGAGACGTGGGATCACCAAATTCCCGAAAGCCACCGATGCCTATAACTCTCTATTCCGCTCCATGGTGCCGCGATTGCCGCGAAGCCAAGCGCTTCCTCGAATCCCATCGGATCGTCTACACCGAAATCGACATCGAGATTACACCCGGAGCGGCCGAAGAACTCCTCCGCAACGTCGGCAAACGCGCTATCCCACAATTCGTGATCGACGGCGAATGGGTGCAACCCTACCGTCCTGGCCGAGGCTTCCTCCACGCCGAAATGAAACAGCGCTTCGGCCTGATCTAACAATTTTCTACCCTGCGCGTTGACCCTACCCCTCGGGCTCCAGGTCCCGCCCCGTGTAAGAGCTGGTCACACCAGGCGCACCCGCATCTTCCAGGATCGCCCGAGCGTCGGCCTCATCCTCGGGATTCACCTGCAACTGCAGCGGTCCCAATCCAGGCGACAGGATTGCCGCATTTTCCCCCGACAAAAAGGTGTCGATTCCGGCCGACTCCAGCCGCAGCTTGGCCATTTCCGCTTCCATCGGCTCGGGAAATTCCCCCAGAGTTACCAGTTCAGGCAGTTCATGTGAATTGTCAGCCATACGCTCCTTGTTCTTCCTCTCAAACGCAAATCGATTCTACGCCTTGCCGCAAGAACTTAAGATGCGCCGAAAGCTACAATGAAAAGGGAAAATCACGGAGAAGCAAAATTGATCGCGAGATATACCCGCCCGAAAATGGGCGCAATCTGGACCGAAGAAAATAAATACCGGCAATGGCTTGCGGTCGAAACCGCCGCCAGCAACACCCTCGCCGAAGATGGTATCGTCCCCCTCGAAGCGGCCAGAGCCATCCGCGAACGCGGCGCCATCGACGTCAATCGGATTCAAGAGATCGAAGCCGAAGTCAAACACGACGTCATCGCTTTCACCACGGCAGTCGCCGAAAAAATCGGCCCCGAATCCCGCTGGCTTCACTACGGCCTTACCTCGAACGACGTGGTCGACACCGCCCAGGCGCTGCAAATCAAAGCTGCTTCAGAAATCATCACCGCACAGCTCAACAAACTCGCCGCCGTCCTGAAAGAACGCGCGCTCGAATTCAAGCACACCCCCACCATCGGCCGCACCCACGGCATTCATGCCGAACCCACCACATTCGGCCTGAAACTTCTGAACTGGTACGCCGAAACCCAGCGCAATATCGAACGCTTCCACGCCGCTGCCGAAGGTATCCGCATCGGCAAGCTTTCAGGGGCCGTCGGCACCTTCGGCCATCTCAAACCCGAACACGAAGAAAGAATCTGCGCCAAACTCGGCCTCGAACCCGCACCCGTCGCTACCCAGGTCATCCAGCGCGACCGCCATGCCCACTACATTTCGACGCTCGCGATCATCACCTCGACCCTCGACAAAATTGCGACCGAAGTCCGCCATCTCCAGCGCACCGAGGTTCGCGAAGCCGAAGAGTTCTTCTCCGAGAAGCAGAAGGGTTCCTCCTCTATGCCGCATAAGCGCAATCCCATCACCAGCGAACAGATCAGTGGCCTCGCCCGCGTCGTCCGCGCCAACGCCCAGGCGGCTTATGAGAACATCGCCCTCTGGCACGAACGCGACATTTCGCACTCCTCTGTCGAGCGCATCATCTTCCCCGACTCGACCATCCTCACTGACTACCTGCTCGAAAAGACCGCCAACCTGATCGAGAATCTCCTCGTGTATCCCGCAAGGATGTTAAAGAACCTGGAAAGCACCGGGGGTCTTATCTTCAGTGGTCAATTACTTCTTGATCTCGCGGAATCCGGTCTCACCCGCGAAGAGGCTTACAAGTTAGTCCAAACCCATGCCATGCGCGCCTGGCGTGAAGACCTTGTGTTCCGCGACCTCATCGCCGCCGACCCGGCAATTACCTCGCGACTCACCCCGGAAACGCTGGCGGCAAGCTTCGATCTAACTCGCCAGTTAAAGAACGTCGACGGCATCTTCGCCAGGGTGCTCCGACTATGAGCGCCTCGCGCCCATCCTCCGCGTTTAACCTCACCGTCGCCATTACCGGCGCCAGCGGAGCCGTCTTTACCCGAGAACTCCTAATCGCGCTCAACGCCGATGAGCGCGTCGCGCAGGTCAACTTCGTCCCCTCCGAAAGCTCGCTCCGCGTCCTCGCGGAAGAACTCCAGCTCTCTGGCCGCAATCAGTTAATCGAGAAACTTCTCGGCGAGCCTGCTCCCAAAATTACCCAGCTCGGTGAAAGCGACATCGGCGCTGGAATCGCCTCCGGCAGCTATCCTTCCAACGGAATGATCGTCCTGCCATGCAGTATGGGCACGCTCGGCGGCATCGCCAACGGACTCGCCCGCAACCTCATCGAACGCGCCGCCGACGTTTGCCTCAAAGAGCAACGTCCTCTGCTGCTCTGCGTCCGCGAGACGCCGTTTAACAAAATCCACTTGAGAAATATGACCAATGCCGCCGACGCGGGGGCCGTCATCTTTCCCGTTATGCCGGCCTTTTACAACCAGCCCGTGGATTCCACCGAAATGGCAAAGCAGTTCGCCTATCGCGTGCTCGCTCACATCGGCCTGCCGCAGTCCGCCGCTTTCATCTGGAAGGGTGGCGAATAACCGGCCGATAAGGGTAACCGTTCGGTTCTCTATTAACAGTTGCACCTTTCACCGTAAATTAACCGCCCCTTCATAAATCTCCACTCTAGGTCAAAGTAACTTCCTACTAGTTACTCCTTCCCCTTACCATCCCAGATGATTCACTAGGTTTTATGAACGTACGTTGAATCCTTGATATCTATTTCTATCTTCTTTATCCACAAGAACCTCACTTACGCTCAGCGAGCTATAACTCGCCACTCCCTTGCGTGGAAAATCTTCGCTTTTTCATAAACGGAACCTCCGAGACGATTTACGCTCGAAAGCGGACTGATGGGGATTCCTTGTTATTCAAGAAACTCGTCTCCGCAAGATATTGAAGCGCACCCTCTTTGCAAATTCCGGACTCGCGGGTTTTTGATCGACTTGCTGGCTAAGTCGTGCCTGCTATAGCACTTTTGCAATTGGTACAGACCGAAGGAACACGCTCGGCTGGCCTTTTCCTTAAAGAAAAGGCCAACTTGGCTCGGGCTGGAAAGTTCACCGTAATTGCAAAAAATGCGTGAAGTGTCACTTTTTTATCCGTGAACGGCGAAGATCACAGACGAATCGAAGGGTACGGGACCTCGAACCAATCCCTGCATGACGCACTTATCGCAAGCAATAGGAGATCCAATGACGCCTGAAGCGCGTACTGTCTCATTCTCGTTTGGCCATGTCGCACGGCCCCTCGCCCGCTCCCTCGCCCTTTCCGCCGCCGTGATTGTGCCCGCGCTGGCGCTCGCACCCGCCGCCATGGCCCAGACCATCACTCCTACCGTGGTCAACACCATTCCCGTCAACACCACCACCTTCGGTGCAACGCTCTCTCCCGATGGCAAGAGTGTCTGGGTAGCCAACTACGCGAACACCACCTCTCCCGGCCAGGTTTCGATCATCGACGTTGCCACCCAAACCGTCGGCACCTCGATCCTAGTCGGTGAAGGTCCCGCTGAGATCACGTTTGGCCCCTTTCAGGTCTTTGTCACTAACCTGTACGATTCCACTCTTTCCGAGATCGACCCCACCACGCTGACCACGAAGCTAACCGTTGACCTAGGTGGCGTCCCCCTGCAGTTTCCTTTTGGCGTCGCCTATGACCGCGGCGCTGTCCTGGTCACCACCCAAGGCGATGAAGGCTCCGTCCCGCAGCTGACTACTCCCACGCTCGCCACCAAGTTCACCTTCTCGATTCCCGGTCAGACTGGAATTCCCGCAGCAACATCCAGCACCTCGGCGTTTTACCCCAAGCGGTTCGTTGTTCCGGTATTCGTGACAACCAATGGCGGCGCATCCGGCTTTCCCCAGCTAGACATTGTCGATCCCGACCACTTCAAGATTGAGGCGACCATCGCTCTTCCCTCCAGCGGCGCATCCCCCACCCAGGTCGTTATTAGCCCCGGCGGTGAATTCGCATTTGTCTCCCTCTTCGATTCCTCCGGCGGCAACGGCGGTGTCTGGATCGTCAACCTCAAGACACTCACCACCGATCGGGTCGTCGAAACCGGGGACACCGCCAACTACGGCGAAGCTCTTTCTCCCGATGGCGACTATCTGTTGGTCGCGGGCTTCCTTCAGAACCAGCTCGCGCTCATCGACACCCACAAGAAAATTGTGGATAACATCATCGCCACCGGCGATTTCCCCAACGGCATCGCCATCACCCAGGACGGCTCCGAAGCCTTCTTTACCAACCAGGGCGATGGTACCGTCGGCGTCGTCACCTTCTCGCCGAGCCTCTAGCAGCCGAACTCACTACAACAACGAAGGCCGCGGATTCATCCGCGGCCTTCGTTGTTACCAGTAAGATTGTGTGTTTGTTTCGCTTCCCGGTTAGTTCGAAAACGAAGTTACTCGCCGAATCAACCAAGAAATCCGAGCTTCGCCGTTGCGAAGGAGCCAATGTTCGGGAAGATGGTAGACAGACTCCCGCTTGGCACGCCGAACCAGGAAGCCAGCGTTGCCGCATACTGCACCGATGCAGTCGTCGGTATCCACCGCCCGTTGATGTCCGAATCGTTCGGGCCCCCCAGCGCCAGTGTCGGGAACGTTCCATACATCTGGCCGCCTTGCACCGCACCGCCCATCACGATGTGATGGCCGCCCCATGCATGATCGCTGCCATTATTGGAGTTCGGTTGGAATGCACGGCTGAAATCCGACATCGTAAACGTCGTGACCTGCTTCGCCAATCCCAGCTCGATCGTCGCCTGGTAAAACGCCGCCATTGCGGGGCTGACCAACGATAGCAGGGTGCTCTGCGTGCCTAACTGGTTCGCGTGCGTGTCGAAATTACCCAGTCCTGCAAAGAATATTTGCCGGCCCACGCCCAGCACCGAACGGACCTGAATAATCTGCGCAATCTGCTGAAGTTGCGCCGCCAGGGAGTTATTCGCCGGAAACTGTGTCTTCAATGTCGTACCCGACTGCAACGCACTCGACAGTACCGCCATATTGTTATAAGCGGCGCTGGTGATCTCGTTGTCGGCCTGCACCAGGGAAACTCCGCTCGAGAATGTCACAATCTGTTGCGCCGTTTCCAGACGCCCCGGGCATGGCTTGGCACCAATTGAACATTGCCCTCCCTGGATGTTACCCGCCGTCACCGCCGCCGGCGCCGTGGTCGCCCCGTTGCAAAACAGCGTGTCACCGTACAAGGATGTAATCATCGGCACCGTCGCATTGGGGTTGTAAACTGGCGAAAGGCTGTCGGCCATTCGGCCCGCCCAGCCCGTAGGAACGCTGCCCGTCTGCGACGCGTTCTGCCACTCCATTTGCTGGTCCGGATGAGAAAAAAGATTCTCCGGCGTCGGCGTAGCGCCGCCTTGATACAGCGCTTTCGTCAGCGGCTGCACCAGAGTGCCTACGTTCGTCACAATCGCTGCCGTCCCATTCGCATACATCGTTTGAATGTCAGGCAAGCTTGGATGGAGCGCAAAGTTCGGACTCGGCCCCAGCTGCAACAGACTGCTCTGCGGCAAAGCCAGCGGCCCGCGAATACTTGAATAATTCGAATATCCGGCCGTGTCGAAAGGAATGATCGTGTTGTTCGAATCGTTCCCGCCATACATGAAGATGCACACCAGCGCCTGGTAACCCGTGCCGCTTTGAGCCAGGGCATTCATGGCGCCAAAAGGGCGCAATCCAACCACATTACCCGCGGCCGCCAGCGATGCGCAACGAACAAAACTACGCCGATCTAATTTCATCTGTTCCCTTCCCGTGTCTTTCCCATTCAATAAACTTCAAACTATCGGCCTATCCTCAACTCTAAGATGGTCAAGGTGAAGGCCTGCGGATACATCGGAGACTTCCAATACGCGGACGCGAATATACTTACGAACACACAACGGCGAAAACGGATGTTTTTGGTCGATCCGCGCAGATATAACAGTACTTACGTGAGGAGTGTAGGGAAAGACTTGTAAATCGACTTAGTCGAGCAATAGTTTTTATGTTCGTCGCTCGGCTGCTATTCATATCTCCATAACTTAGTTCGATCCCTGTCTCAACCACTGATATGAAGTATCAATGTTTTTCCTGGCATCGGAACCATAACGAGAATTTTGGAATTACGAAGGTAATGATTGAATCCGTCGCCCCCGGTTCTCGGGCATCAACCGAAGAAACCCAGGTTCGTCGCGCTGAAGTTGGCAATCGTCGGGAAGATGGTGGGAAGGTCTGCGGCTTGTACTCCAAACCACGATGCCAGGGTCGCTGCATATTGCACCGATGCGGTCGTCGGTATCCACCGCCCATTTAACCCGGAGTCATCCGGCCCACCCAACTCGAGAGTCGGATACGTGCCGTATATCTTCCCTCCGCTCACTGCGCCGCCGATGACGACGTGATGACCACCCCATGCATGGTCGGTGCCGGCATTGGAGTTCGGCTGCAACGCCCGGCCGAAATCCGACATGGTGAAAGTAGTTATCTGGTTGGCCAGCCCCATCTCCTGCGTCGCCTCATAGAACGCATTGATGGCCGGGCTGATCATCGACAGCAGCCCGCTCTGCGTCGATAACTGGTTCGCATGCGTATCGAAATTCCCCAACCCCGCAAAGAATATCTGACGATTCACCTCCAGTGACTGGCGAGCCTGAATAATCTGTGCAATCTGCTGCAATTGCGTGGCAAGGCTGTTCTTCGCCGGAAACTGCGTCTGCAACGCCGGCATTCCCTGCAACGCCTGCCCTAAGATCGACATATAGGTATAGGCATTTGCAGTGATCGCGTTGTCGGCCTGCACCAACGATACGTTGTTTGGCAACGCGACCAGCGCCTGCGCGGCTGCGACACGTCCCCCGCAGAGGGAAGGGTTGATGGAACATTGCCCGCCAGTTATACTGCCGGGAGTTACAGCTACCGGCCCCGTGTTACTCCCATTGCAGAACAATGTATCTCCAGCCACCGACGTTATTAGTGGCAGTTGGCCATTGGGGTTATATTGGGGCTGGAAAATATCGGCAATTCGTCCTGCCCATCCGGTTGAAGCCGTCGAGCTCGCTTGCGCGTTTTGCCATTCGGACTGCTGGTCCGGATGAGAGAAAAGGTTGTTAGGCGTCGGCGCCGAACCACCCTGATATTGAATCTTCGTCAGCGGTTGCACCAGCGTGCCGACGTTCGCCACAAATGCCGCATTCTGTTGATTGAAGAGCGCCTGTATCTCCGGAATATTAGGGTGCAGCGCATAGTTGGGCGCCAGGCTTAGCGGCAGCAAATTCCCTTGAGGAATCGCCAGGCCTGCCCGGATCTGCGCATAGTTGGCATATCCGGCGGCATCGAACGGCACCAGCGTGTTATTCGAATCGTTGCCACCATAGAGAAAGATGCAGACCAGCGCCTGATAACCAGGGCTCGCCGCGGCCAGCGCATTCATCGCGCCGAACGGCCGCAGACCCGCCGCGTGCCCTGCTGCCGCTAACGATGCGCAACGAACGAAACTGCGCCGACTCATACTCATATTTGCCTCGCTTCCTGGGGAGCGGCCTTTCACCGCAGAAATACCCACGCTAAGTTCATCGGTGCTCACGGGTAGGTTATTTAGGAATTCAAATGACCGAGGTAATCGCTAGAGCATTTTCACTGCCGGTGCTTACAAAGCGACCTTGCCCATCGTGGCTTTTTCCCCAGAAAATGCCATACCTCACCGCTCTCACCAGTTCATACTTAAGGGAACGTTGCGACGGAGCATTCCACATGACAGTCAAAATCAATTTGGTCGAGAAATTTAGCTTGTTCAACGAACATTGGCGTCCAAAAGTAATTGCCAATTTGAACGGGCAAGAAATCAAAGTCATCAAGGTGCTCGGAGAGTTCCCATGGCACCACCACGAGAACGAAGACGAGTTCTTCATGGTTTGGAAGGGACGATTTCGCGTCGAATTCAGAGACCGTATCGTCACCCTGGAACCCGGCGAATGCTTGGTAGTGCCACGCGGGACGGAACATCGTACCTGCGCCGACGCAGAAACCGAGGTCCTTTGCTTCGAGCCTGGAGGCGTGTTGAACACCGGCAATATTACAGACGAGTCGTTTACAGCACCCAGCGGGGTCCAAATCTGACGTATCAGAGTCGGAGACTACCCCGAAAAACCGGGTAGTGGGCAGTTTGAATCCACAGGCCAAAGAGCCGCACATAAAGGACGTTATGTCCATTTTGCCTAACAGTCTCCGCATGATAACGGACGTTGTCATACGTTACTTGCTGATCTATGCATGAACCAAATTTCGATCCCGCGCGTACAAGGCTATGAAGCTCGACTGAACTGGGGAGAACCGCTAGATTGAATGCACAAATTTTCGCGACCCTTCTCGCATTATGCTTATGCCCTGGTTCCTCATTTGCAGCCGACCAAACATCCCTATTTCAATTCCTGCAAAAGCCCGGACCGTATCCGGTGGGCTTGAAGGTCGTAGACCAGTACGATCTCTCACGGACCTACCCCGCTTTCCCAAAGGATTTGTCAAAGTCCTCGGCGGCCGAGAACGCCCGTCCTGTCCAAACGCTGATCTGGTATCCATCGCTGAAAAGTACAGCCAGACCGATGACGGTTGGCGACTATGTCCGGCTGGCCGACATGGAGATCCACTTCGACGCTCCTGATGAAGAAGGGAATAGGTGGCGTTCGCTGTTGAAGACGTCCTTCGATGTCCCGCTGTGGGCGGTGCGGGATGCGAAGGCAGCGAAAGGGCGTTATCCGGTTCTGATTTACGCCCCCAGCGATTCTTCCGTTTCGTGGGAGGATGCCGATTTGTGTGAGTATCTTGCCAGTCATGGCTACGTTATTCTTGCAAGCCCGTCGATGGGGGCATCCACACGCGACATGACGGACGATCTGGACGGGATCAACGCGCAGGCTCGCGATATCTCGTTTCTCATCACGTATGCCAAGTCGCTTTCCGATACGGATTTATCTGAGATCGCTGTGGTGAGCTGGAGCTGGGGAAGTGGCGCAAGCCTGTTTGCTGCGGCACGAGATCCTCGCATTGATGCCCTGGTCTCCATGGACGGCAGCATGCGCTATTACCCGGGGCTCGTGAAGATGGTCGGCGATGTTCATCCAGAGCGGATGGTCGTACCACTTCTTTTTTTCACCCGAGGCGATCTGAGTCTTGAAGCTCTAGCAAAAGAAGATGCTCCAGCCGCAGACAGAGTTGGTCCAAACGTCCTGAACGCCTGGATAGATGGTGACCTCTTTACCGTGCATATGCTGGGCATGTCACACCCCGAGTTCAGTTCTATGTTCCAACGCAGTGAAAGCGCGCAGCGCTTTGCGGAAAATCAGATTGCCGATTACGGGCGGGATGACGCCAACACGAGTCATGCCTGGGTTGCGCTCTATACGTTGAACTTCCTGAATGCCTACCTGAAACACGATGCCTCGGCAAAGGCGTTTCTTGAAAGGACCCCCTTAGAGAATGGAGTTCCTAAGCACTTTATGGGCATGACGTTTCGTCCCGCGCAGAAGCCCGATACCAAGCCAGTGGCAGTTCCTTAACAAGGAATATGGGACACGAACGAAACCCGAATCTCACATGCTACTGCCGTGGCCGTATTCGATCTGCTGCGTGATCTCCGGCTGAGGACTCGAGTGCCCCGGCCGAAGCAAACTTGGGCTATGACATCATGCAGCACCGGCCACGCATTGACGGCAAATCCATGGCTTCGTAAGATAAAGAGAGCGTCGCGGCGCGGTCCGGTGCGGGTTTCCTGCTTCGCACCATTCGCTCGACAGCGGCGGCGTAGCTCAGATGGTTAGAGCGACGGACTCATAACCCGTAGGTCGATGGTTCGATTCCATCCGCCGCCACCAGCCTCTAAATCTGCCCCGTACTTAGTCTTTCAGAGAAATTTCCGCTCAAAAGGCCTCCAGTCGCCCGTTTTTGCCTATAATCGACACCGGAGGATGAACGATGGTGCGCCCCTATTGGTCCGGCCAGATCCGAATTTCGTTGGTTGCCTTCGGAGTTAAGTTCTTTACGGCTACCGAATCCCGAAGCGAGATACGCTTCCACCAAATAAGCCGCAAGACCGGCGAACGAGTTAGACACCAAAAGGTCTCCGGCGACGAAGGTCCGGTCGATAACTCCGACATCGTCAAAGGCTATGAATACAGTAAGGGCGAGTACGTCGCCATCGATCCCAAGGAGATCGAAAATCTCCGCATCCCCTCTCGCTATACCCTCGACGTCACCCAGTTTGTCGATCGGGCCGAACTCGACCCGGGATATTTCGAAAAGCCCTATTTCGTCGTTCCCGACAGCGACGCCCAATCCGAAGCCTTCGCCGTCGTGCGACAGGCGCTGCGCAAGACCGGAAAAGTCGCCCTCGGCAAGATCGCCTTCAGCGGCCGCGAACACCTCGTCGCCATCGCTGTTCCCACCGACGAAAAGCTTCCCGGAATGATGGCCTATACCCTCCGCTACGCGGAAGAGCTGCGCAAGCCCGGCGAATACTTCGCTGACATCAAGACGCCCAGCATAGACAGCGACCAACTCTCGCTCGCCGAGGAATTGATCAAGCGCAAGTCCGCCAAATTCGTCCCGGAAAAATTTACCGATGAATACGAAGCGGCGCTGCGCGAAATGGTCGAAGCAAAATTGAAACATCTCCCCATCCCGCAGGACGAAGCTCCGCAAAAGTCCGCCAAGGTAATCAACCTGATGGATGCCCTGCGGAAGAGCGTCCAAGAGGACGAGTCGCCCGCACCCAAGAAGGGACCGGGGCGCGCCGCAGCCAAGAGCCCCTCGACCGCCGCCAAGAAAGGAATAGAGCTCGTCAAAGCCGGGACCGCCAAATCCCGAAAATCGGCCTGATTCCGGCCGTCTCCTCACAAATTTGTCATCCTGAGCGAGCGCAGTGAGTCGAAAGACCTGCGGTTTCACCGATTTTCCGATTGCCGTATCGGTGGAAGCCGGGGGCATCAGCCCCCGGAATAGATTGCAATAGGAAGGGCCTTTTGGCCTGGTATCTCCCCTACGAACCATGCCAACCAAGCGCCAAGCACCAACGAAAGCCCCGGCGGACCAGGTCGACGAGCAGCTCAAACGCTATCGCTCGATGCGGGAATTTGCCATCACCCCCGAGCCCAGCGGCAAATCCCAGGCTACCCTGAAATCCAAAACTAAGCAGCCCGACCTTCCCTTCGTCATTCAAAAGCACGCCGCAACCCGCCTCCACTATGACTTCCGTCTCGGCTGGAACGGAGTGCTCAAGAGCTGGGCCGTCGCCAAAGGCCCCAGCTATGTCACCGGCGACAAGCGCCTCGCCGTCCAGGTCGAAGATCACCCCATGGAGTACGGCGGCTTCGAAGGCATTATCCCCAAAGGCCAGTATGGCGGAGGCACCGTCATGGTGTGGGACCAGGGCACGTGGGCGCCTCAGCCGGGCCACACCGACGTCGACGAAGGCCTCCGCACCGGTTCGCTCAAGTTCATCCTGCACGGTACCAAGATGAAGGGCAAGTGGGCGCTCATTCGCATGGGCGGCAAAGCAGCCAACGAGAGCAAACCCAACTGGCTTCTGATCAAGGAACACGACGACTTCGAGCGGAAACAGAGCGACCCAGTTATCACCGAAGAAGCTCCCAACAGCGCCGTCACCAATCGCAGCCTCGAAGAGATCGCCCGTAACGAAGACCACGTCTGGAACTCAAGAGACACCGCCACCGGCAAAGCCTGGCGCCGACAAGACCGACCCCAGGCAAAGGGTGTTTCGCCTTCCGCCTACCGGAAAACCCCCAAAGAAAAACTTCCAGAATTCATCCCGCCTCAACAAGCCCAGCAAGCCGCAACCCCGCCCCGCGAAACCGGCTGGCTGCACGAACTTAAGCTCGACGGCTATCGCATCCAGGCCCGCAAAGACGGCAACAAAGTCCAGTTGCTAACTCGCACCGGCCTCGATTGGACCCACCGCATGAAAGGCATCGCGGCCAGCGTCGCAACCCTCGCCGCTGACACCCTCATCGCCGACGGCGAAGTAGTCGTCCTCGCCAACGACGGCACCACCAGCTTCGCCGACCTCCAGGCCGCCTTTAATGGCGAAGCCCGCAAACCCCTCACCTACTTCCTCTTCGACTTGCTCCACCTCAACGGCCACAATCTCCGCAACCTCTCGCTCAGAGAGCGCAAAGCCCTGCTCGCCGATCTAATGCCCGCCGGCAACGACACAATCAGGCTCAGCGAACACCTCGAAACCAACGGCGAAATCATGTTTCGAAAAGCCTGCGAGTTCCACGCCGAAGGCATTGTCTCCAAACGCGCCGCCAGCCCCTACACCAGCGGCCGCAGTTCCGATTGGCGCAAGTTGAAGTGCATTCGCGAACAGGAATTCGTCATCGGCGGATTTACCCTGCCCTCCAACGGCATCTACGGAATCGGCGCGCTCCTCCTCGGCTACTATCGCGGCGAAAAGCTGATCTACGCCGGTCGAACCGGCACCGGATTCACCCAAAGGACCCACAAATCCATCCGCGACCAGCTCGAAGAGCTGAGGCAGTCCACCAATCAATTTGAGAATGCGCCCCTGGAGGCCCGTCGCGGAGCAATCTGGGTCAAGCCAAAGCTCGTGGCACAAGTAAGGTTCGCCACCTGGACTGCCGACAACATCGTCCGTCAGGCCTCGTTCCAGGGTTTACGCGAAGACAAACCCGC
>Ga0302326_10013619_pt1 | contig 17227 bp, 11 predicted proteins | sample Palsa_T0_3_FD_202264 | JGI IMG/M metagenome (GOLD analysis project Ga0302326, IMG submission 202264) | Peat permafrost microbial communities from Stordalen Mire near Abisko, Sweden - Palsa_T0_3 | ecosystem: Environmental > Terrestrial > Soil > Palsa > Peat permafrost | place: Sweden: Abisko... | reverse complement strand
TAACCTCGCCGTTGGCATCGGCCAGCACGCAGCCGCCCGAGTCCTTCGCGGCGCGGTACTCCATGCCGGTGCCGATGATCGGCGATTGCGGACGCAGCAACGGCACGGCCTGACGCTGCATGTTCGCCCCCATGAGCGCGCGATTGGCGTCGTCGTGCTCGAGGAACGGGATGAGCGCGGTTGCGACCGAGACGATTTGCTTGGGGCTAACGTCCATCAGCTGCACGAGGCCCGGGGGCTCGGTGACGTACTCTTCGGCGTAGCGCGCGACGACTTGGTCCGCGGTGATGCGGCCCTGCTCGTCGAGCGGCGTGTTCGCCTGAGCGATGATGTACTCGTCCTCGCGGTCGGCCGTGAGGTACTTCAGCTCTCGCGAGACGACGCCGTTGTGAACCGTACGATACGGCGTTTCGATGAAGCCGTACTTGTTGACGCGCGCAAACGTCGCTAGCGAACCGATCAGTCCGATGTTCGGGCCTTCCGGCGTTTCGATCGGGCAGATGCGGCCGTAGTGGCTGTGGTGAACGTCGCGAACTTCGAAGCCCGCACGTTCGCGCGAAAGTCCGCCCGGCCCAAGGGCCGAGAGGCGGCGCTTGTGGGTGAGTTCGGCCAGCGAATTCGTTTGGTCCATGAACTGCGAGAGTTGCGAAGACCCGAAGAACTCTTTGATCGCGGCGACGACCGGACGGATGTTGATCAGCGCTTGCGGCGTGACGGTCTCGATGTCTTGGACCGTCATGCGCTCGCGCACGACGCGCTCGAGGCGCAGCAAACCGACGCGGAACTGGTTCTGCAACAGTTCCCCGACGCTGCGAATGCGGCGGTTGCCGAGGTGGTCGATGTCGTCGATGTGGAGCTTGCCGGTCGCGACCTTGATCAGGCGGCGAATGACGGCAATCATGTCCTCGCGCACGAGGCAGCGCTTGCCGATCGGCGGGATGCCGATGCCGGCGGCAACGTACTCTTTTTCCAGCTTGCCGGAGAGCTTGTAACGGCCGACGCCCGCGAGGTCGTAGCGCTTCTCATCGAAGAACAGCGACTCGAGCAGTTTCTCGGCGTTCTCGGCGTTCTCGGGTTCGCCCGGACGGAGCTTTTTGTAGATCTCCTTGAGAGCGTCGTCGCGCGTCTTGACGTCTTTGTCTTTGTCGAGGCAGTTGCGGATCAGCGGGCTGTCGTCGAACAGGTCGAGGATCGCTTCGTCGCTCTCCCAGTTGAAGCCGAGGTCGGGGCGCGACAGCGCGCGCACGAACGTCGTCACGTAGATCTTGCGGTTCTTGTCGATGCGGACGCCGACGGTACCCTCGGTCTCGTCGTTCTTCGTGCCGTTGTCGGTTTCGAACTCGATCCACGCGCCGCGGTTCGGGATGATCGTGGCGTTGTACGTCGGGCGATTGTTCGTGTCGACGTCCTGCAAGAAGTAGACGCCGGGCGAACGCACGAGCTGGCTCACGATCACGCGCTCCGCGCCGTTGATCATGAACGTGCCCTTGTCCGTCATGAGCGGGAAGTCGCCCATGAAGATCTCTTGGTCGGGGATGCCCTTGATTTCGCCGGACTCGGCGGTAATGAGGCGGACGCGCACGCGCAGCGGCGCGCTGTAGGTCATGTCGCGTTCGCGGCATTCCTCAACGGTGTACTTCGGATCGCCGAGCGAGTGATCGCCGAACTCGAGCACGAGGTTCCCCGTGAAGTCCTTGATCGGCGAGATCGACTCGAAGGCGTCCTTGAGGCCATCGGTGATGAACCAATTAAAGGAAGCCTTCTGGAGCTCGATCAGGTCGGGCAGATCCAGAACGTCGGCGATTTTCGCGAACGTGTAGCGTTTGAGCTTGGGACCCGGGTCCGGATAGCGCGCAACGGTGAACGCTTCGGTCTCCGGGGCGAAGACAGCCGTGGTCGAGGGGGTGACGAAGGGGGCGACGGTTCCGTCTTCCCCCTTGGCCGCGCGCTTCGAGCGGGTGGACGTCTTCCCGGGCGCCTTGGTAGCGGCAGCAGGTTTGGGAAGCACAGTTTTCGCCATTAAATTCTTATTCTCTCAATACGACGCGCGGGGGCAACCGAAAACGTGCCCGAAGCGGCTCTCCGGGCACAGACAGGTATTGTACGCCTCGGCACCCCGCCCGTCAAGTAAGGTGTGACGAAAGTCACCTTGGCGTTCTTGCTCTGCAGAGTAAGCGGTCGGTTATGCGGCGGGTGCGTCTTGTGGGCGGCCGAGGGAACGCGGGAGGGGCCCTATGGGAAGGGGCCCGTGTTCCCTCGGCCGCGGCGGCACTCGAAGGCGGCCGAAACGATCGCGCACGAGGGTTCGTTCTTCTTGACAGTGGCCGCGCAGGGCGCCGCGGCGCGAACCCGAGAACCAGTTGCCATGCTCGTTCACAGGCTTCTTATAGCGGTGGCTTTTGCCGCCTTCGTCGCACCGGTTGCGGGTGGCGCGGCTCCCGCTCCGGGTCCAACCAAGCTGAAGTCAGCTGCCGCTAAATCGAGTACCCACAAGAGCGCTGCGAAGTGCGGGAAACCGCACCAAAAGCCGTGCAAAGTCGGTGGCGCGGCCCCATCCCACATGTAACGGAGATCCCGATGACCCTTCGCCTTCTTTCGTTTTTCGCGGTTGCGATGTTCGCGGGCGCGCCGCTTGGGGTGCCGGCGTCTCCGGTTCCCTCGCACATGATATCGGTCAAGAAGCCGGTGCCGGCGGCGACTGCAACGCCTGCGGAGAACGCCGGCGGGAAGCAGTGCAAACATCCGCGTTGCATCAAGAAGCATCGCGCGGCGCCGTCGCACCCGTAGCGAGCGGCTTACACGGCGATCGCTAGCGGTAAGGCTAAGCGTTCGGCGGCTTCGTCACTGAGGGCTGCGCCCGCGGACATTTGCGGTGCGAGGTCCGAGCCGAGCGCTTCGCGCAGGATCGCGAGGGTCTGCTCGTATTGGGCGATCTCGGTCGTGCCGCGCTCGGTGCGGAGGATGGCGAGTTTGGCGTCGACGTAGCCGAGCAGTTGAGCCGCGGGGCGCGCTTCGCCGGAGTTGGCGCGCACGGCGGCGAGGGTCTGAAGGGCGAATTCGATGTAGCTGCGCGCGTCGACCTCGCGCGCGTAGGCGAGGGCCTGCTCGGCGGCGCTGAATGCGTCGTGCCAGCGTCCCTGGTCGCCGTAGTACATCGCGAGGTTCGACCATGCGATCGACAGGCTCAGCGACTCGTGGCTCGCGTACGTGCGATTGACGGCGCGTTCGGCGAGTTCGATCGCGGCTTGCACGTTGCCGAGCGCGAATTGAATTTCGGCGAGGTTCGTATCCAAGAACAGCATGCCGCGTTCGAAGCCCGATTCGGAGGCAAGTCTTACCGCTTCTTCCAACTCGGCCCGTGCGATCGACAAGTCACCGCCGGTCGTCCAGCGGTCGACGGCCAGCGTGTCGAGCGCGAGCGCGGCAAAGCGTTTGCAGTCGAGTGCGCGGAACTCGGCGAGCGCCTCGACGAGCAGCGGCTCGGATTCGGCGTAGCGTCCGAGGAAGCTCAGGCCTTGGGCGTAGGTGCGCTGCGCGATCGCTGCTTCCAGGCGATCGCCGCAGGCGGCTGCGTGGACGCGCGCGCGCCGCGCGGACTCGACTTGGCGCTGGTATTCGCCGAACGTCGTGCTGATCGTGGCGTCGGAGATATCGAGCTTGACGAGCAGCTCGGGGCGGACCGTTACGCGCTCGGCCGCGGCGAGTGCGAGCGTGACGATTTCGCGGCCTTCGAGGGCGGCGAGGCCGCTCCAATACCAGCGCAGGTTCGCGGCAAGTGCTATGCCGAGGGCTTCGTCGTTGCGCTCGCGCAGCGACCAGGTGAGCGCGGCGCGCAGGTCGGCAATCGCTTCGCGCGCGGTGTGCTCCCATTCGGCGGTCGGCGTCGCGAGCGCGACTGCATCGAGCCGTTCGGCAAGCTCCGATGCGTAGGCGGCGTGACGGGCTCGCAGCGTTTCGAGCTCGCCGCGCTCCCGCAGTTTCAGTAACGCGAAGGCGCGCGTCGATTCCAGCAGACGGTGGATCTTGCCGCTCGCCCCCTCTTCGGTTGCGACGAGCGACTTGTTCGCGAGCGCTTCGACCGCATCGATCGCTTCGAACTCGTCGAGGTCGTCGCCCGTGCAGACGGCGAGGGCGGCGTCGAGCGGCCACGCGCCGGCGAATACGCCGAGGCGGTCGAACACGATGCGCTCGCGTTCGGAGAGCAGATCGTAACTCCAGCCGATCGTCGCGAGCAACGTCGCGTGGTGCGGAAGTGCTTCGCGCCGGCCGCCGGCAAGCAGCCGGAAGCGTTCGTCGAGTTTGGCCGCGAGCTGTGGGGGCGTGAGGATTTTTACGCGCGATGCGGCGAGCTCGATCGCGAGCGCGATGCCGTCTAAGCGCCGGCAGATGTCGGCGACGATCGGTGCGTTGGTCGCGGTCAGCGCGAAGCGTTGGTCGGCCGCGATCGCGCGTTCGACGAAGAGCGCGACGGCTTCGTTCTCCGGAAGCGAGGGGACGCGCACGACGCGTTCGCCGTAAACCGCGAGCGGCTCGCGGCTCGTTGCCAGGATGCGCGCTTGCGGCGCGCGCTTGAGAATCGCGCCCGCGAGCGCGGCCGCGCCGGCGATGACGTGCTCGCAGTTATCGATAACCAGCAGCACGTCGCGGCGCGCGAGCCAAAGCAGCACCGTTTCGAGCATCGGGCGGCCGGGCGATTCGCGCAACCCGAGATCCGCCGCAACCTTTGCCACGACGCCCTCCACGCCGGTTACCGAAGCGAGTTCGATGTACCATACGCCGCCGGGAAAACGCTCGAGCACGTCGTCTGCCACGTGGAGCGCGGTGCGCGTTTTGCCGATGCCGCCCGCGCCGACCAGCGTCACGAGCGGCGCTTGCGCGAGCGCGTCCTCGATCTCGCCGACCAAGCCTTCCCGGCCGACGAGGCCGACGAGTTGCGTCGGGAGGTTGTGGCGCGAGGCGTCGAGCGATCGCAGCGGCGGAAACTCCGCGGGCAGATCGGGGACGACGAGTTGCGCGATGAGTTCCGGTTCGGCAAGGTCCTTTAACCGATGTTCGCCGAGATCGAGCAAGGTGGCATCCGGCGGAAGCGCGGCGCGCGCGAGGTGTGCGGCCGCGCCGGATAACACCGTTTGGCCGCCCCATGCGGTCGCTTGCAAACGGGCGACGCGGTTGACCGTCGGGCCGAAGTAATCGCCGTCGCGTTCTTCGGCCGTGCCGGCATGGATGCCGATGCGAACGCGGATGCCGCCGACGGCGGAGAAATCGGACGCTGCAAGGTCGCGGTGCATGGCGAGCGCGGCGGAAACCGCGTCGCCCGCAGTATGGAACGACGCGCAAAACGCATCGCCGATCGTCTTGAAAACGTGGCCGCCGCTGCGTTCGATTGCGGCGCGCACGAGCTCGTCGTGGAGACGCAGGCACGCGGCCATCGCTTCACGGTCCTGCTCCCAGCGCTGCGTGCTTCCTTCGATATCGCTGAACAGAAATGCGACCGTCCCCGTCGGGGGGTCGTGGCGTGCGGGCACAATCGGAGACTTACCACGCGGAAAAAGAAAGGGCCCGCATTGCTGCGGGCCCTTTCGCTCACTCGCCGCTTAGCGGCGCCGTTCCCCGATCTTACCGATACGAGGACGAGCGCGTCGCGAAGCAATCGCGGCAGTAAACCGGCTTGTCGCCACGCGGCTGGAACGGCACTTCGGCCGTCTGTCCGCACTGGCTGCAGGTCGTCTGGAACATCTCGCGGCCACCGCCACGCGACGATCCGCCGCCTCCGCCGTAGCTTCCGCCGCCGCCACCGCCGCCGGATCCACGCTGAGCCTTACGGGCGGCGCGGCATTCCGGGCAACGATTGGGCTTGTTTTGGAAGCCTTTGCTCGCGAAGAACTGCTGTTCGCCGGAGCTAAAAATGAACTGGCTGTTGCAATCAACGCAGCTCAGGGTTTCATCTGTGTACACTATTGGGGTCTCTCTCTTGGCATCTGACGGTTTTAATCGGCCCCGCTTGTACACGATGGAAGCTGGTTTGCTAACTACCGGTCCGCGATGGTTTCGAGCCGCCCGGCGTGACGCCATGAGTACCCAGGTCGGCTCCGGGCACTATAACACACTCCGGGTTGCGATGGGTTAACTTTCCTGTAAAAAACCTTGTCTGCCGCACTAAACAGCGTTCAACCGAGCGCCGACAGCGCAAGGCTCATGGGCTGGTGCAGGATGCCCGCGTCCCAGAGCTGCTCGCCGTCATCGTAGAACCCCCACTTTAGGTAGAAACCGCGGGCGTCGACCTGCGCAAAGAGATGCGCGCGGGTCAACCCGCGGCGCCGGGCCTCCGCCAACAACGCGTCGATCAGGGCTGCGCCGGCGCCCGTGCCGCGGTTCGGGGCGAGGACGGCGACGCGCCCTACGAGCGCCGTTCCGGGCTCGGAGATGAAGAACCGGCCGGTACCGATCGGGTCGTGGCCGGGGCCATAAACGAGCGCATGGAGGGCGTTCCGGTCGGTGCGGTCGTGCTCGTCCATCTCTTCTTCTAGCGGAACGTGCTGCTCGTCCACGAAAACGCGCACTCGGATATCGCAAGCCATATGCATGCGCTCCGCATCGTCTATGTCGAACAACTCAACGGTCACGATTGCCTGCACCCTGTGCGTCGGAGAGGCCCCCGAGCCGTACTTGGCGGCGGCTCTCGATGCGGTCTCCGGCGCCGCCGACGTGCTGATCGTCAACGATAATTCCGGGCTCACGCGCAATCCAAACCTCGCGGCGCTCGAGCAAAGCGCGTTCGCCGCGCGGCGGGCGCTGCACGTGGGCCGGCATCCATTCGTCGACTTTGCGGACATGCGCAATCGTGCATTCGCCGGCGTCCGTGCGCTGGAAACGCCGCCGGACTGGGTGCTGTTTCTCGACGCGGATGAAGTTCACGGAGAGCAAGTCCGCTACATCGCTCGCGAAATCTTGCCGCGGCTCGCGCCCGAGGTTGGGAACGTCGACGCGTACACGTACCACTTTTGGGGGACGCCGCGTTGGATAACCGACGTCGCGCGCCGCTCGGTCTTCTACCGCTATTCGCACGATCTGCTTTGGGTCAACGCCGTGCACGAGGTCGTGACGAACGTCCGGGGCGACGCGCTCGTGCTGCCATACGCGTACCACCACTACGGGAACGTCATTCCGCCGGCGGCGCTCGCGCGTAAGCAAGGGCGCTACTTCGATCTCGGCAATCGCGTACCGAAGCCGCCGAGCGAAACCGAAGCGACCGGCGAGATGTATCTCGCGAAAGCTGCGGACGTACGGCGCTACGCGGGATCGCATCCGCGCGCGGTGCACGCGACGCTGGCAGCGCTCGAACGCGAGCACGGCGCGGAGTTTGCGGCGCTCGACGAAGCCTTTGCGCGGCGCCGAGGGCCGGCGCAGAAGTTTGCGGCTGGGGTTCGGGCGCTGAACGAAACGATGCGCGTCGGGCTGCGGCGCGCGGAGCATCCGTTTACGTACCGCGCGCCCACGCGAGGGCGGTGATGGAGCGCGTTCATCTCGCGCACGGGATCCTCGAACGCAGCGGGCGAGTGCTGCTGGTTGCCTCGCGCTACGCGAATCATGCCGAGCCGCTGTGGAATTTGCCCGGAGGCAGGCAGCGCGAAGGCGAGCTGCTCGATCAGACGTTGCGGCGCGAGTTCATCGAGGAAGTGGGGATGTTCGTTGAAGTGCTCGGGCTGCGCTACGTCAGCGAGTCGTACGACACGGCGACGGGGATGCACTTCGCGAGCTTCATCTTCGGTGTCACCTCGAGCGGCAAGCCGGGCGAGAATTCGGACGACGCGCACGTCGTCGGGCACGAGTGGGTGCCGCTCGACCACTTACGGGAGAAAATGACGGTGCGCGTCGTACGCGACCCGCTGCTCGAGCACTTGCTCGATCCGCGAAAGCGTTACTTCGGATTTCCCGAAGCGGGAATTACGATCGAGTTTCTCGACTCGCCCTGACCTGCGCTCGAACGCGCCGACTCCTCCCAGTGTGCGCGGGTCATCTCGTAAATGACGATGTCGACGGGTTTGCCGCGGACGACGGCGCCATTGCGTTGCACGCGCGCTTCGCTGAAGCCGATCTTCGCGAGCAGCCGGCGCGAACCGAGATTCTCCGGAACGCAGCACGCATCGACTTGGCGCAGTTCGGTCGTTTCGAATGCGTCGGCGACGAGCGCACGGGCGGCCTCCGTCGCGAAACCGGCGTTGCGATGCGGCGCTAGGATGCTATAGCCGATTTCGGCGTTGCCGCGCGCGTGGTCGCCGACGCGCAGCGAGATCCAGCCGATCGGCTCGTTTGAGGCCAGCGAGATGACGAGCCATTCGAACCGCCCGGTCGCGCGCGAATCGAAACGCTTCGGGCGCGTTGCGACGCGCCGCGCGAACTCGTCGCGCGTGTAGCGCGGAACGTCCTGGTAGTCGCGCAGATGGGCGCTCTGCATGAGCCGCCAGAGAACGGCAGCATTGGTCGCCGTCACCGGTTCGAGAACTAGCCGCGCAGTCGGGATGCGGGTCACCCAGACCCGTTCAACGCGCAACGGCCGCGTCCCGCAGGGTGTCGACGCGGGCGAAATCGCCCGACGGTGCGGAGGCACGGAAGCGGACCGCGTCGCCCGAGCGGACCAGGAGTGCGGCCGGGTCGTCGTGTGAATCGAGGGCATAGATTTGGGGGCTGCCGCGGAGCGTGAAGTAGACCGTGCCGTCGGGGGCGGCCGCGATGCGGTCGATCGTGCCGCCGCTCGTGAGCGAGGCGGATGCGACGGGGGCTTGCGGGGCGCCGGCGACGCCCAGAAATGTCGCATATTGGGCGAAGGCATCGTCTTGCGGTTTCGGGCTCGAGCTCGAGCCGACGATGACGTGGCCGTTCTTGGCTTGCACGAGGGAGACGGTTTGGTACTTGCCGGTTTCGGCGACCAGCGGAACGACCCACGTGTTTTGACCGAACACGTCGTAGAGCAAGGGTTGCGTCGGGAAGAGCTTGCCCTGGCGGACGATCGGGTTCGACGCAACGGCGGCTTCCGCGCCCGTGGAATTAAACTCGCCGCCTGAGGACGTATAATACGTAACGGCGCCCGTGACGGTGTCCATGTACGTAAAGCCGGTCATAGACTGATCGCTTGCCGGCGACGTGTGGTCGACGAACCATACGAACCGCGAGCCCGCGAGCAAGCCGAAGACTTCATCGCGAGCGGGGACGTGCACGTCGCGCTTTATCAACAGATAGTTCCATAGCCCGTGCACGAACTCGCCGAACCATTCGTTATATTCGAGCGCGAGATCGGAGGGATAGACGCGGCTGACCCAGCTCGGGAGCGACGCGAAGTCGCTGCGATCGATGCGGCGCATCGCGCCGCTCGCCGGATCGACGATGACGACGCCCGTGACCTTTTGGCCGCTCCACCCGATCGTCGGGCGGCCGAGGGTGCAGAGGTACTGCGGGTCGCCGGCGTCGTCGAGCTGCAACGTGGTTTCGAGAATCTGCTCGGTGCCGTAGGTCATGTACACGTGACGGTAGAGGTTGTCGTTGAACAGTGCGGAGGGTATGTAGCGCATCGGGGCACGTTGACGAAGTTCGGGTTGCGCATCGGGGTCCTCGGCACTCACGACGATAACGCCCGGGCTCGTGCGGCGTGACAGCCATTGGACGAGGCCCTGGAATTCGAGCGGCGCGACCCACACAAGTTTGCCCCCGGCCACTTGGACGTTGAAATCGCCGACGAGATAATAGGCGCCGAGTTGGCCGACGACTTTGTTGCCGGCGAATTCGGCGGCTTCTTGCGGAACGACACGGATATGTTTCAAATCGGCGCTGGGCGGCAGCGAACTCGAGGTCGTCACGTCGACCACGTCGCGTAGACCGCTCGCGTCGACGAACGGCGCGAGGATGAGGACGACCGCGAACGCGCCGACGATTCCGAGCGGAATCAAATACGGACGCAGCGGCGTGCGGCGGATCGAAACGACGCGCCGCGATGCGATGAACGTGCGGGCAGCGAGCGCGGAACTGTATGCGGCGTTCGGGACGAGCGTATAGAGCAGCAGCACGATCGCTTGCGGGAACACGAGCGCCGGCATCTCGAGGTATGCGTAGACGAATAAAATCGGCAGGCCGAAGATCAGGCGCAGGCGCTGGCCGCGCCACCAGTCGCGGCCGAAGTTCAGATTCACGAGGCCGAGCGCCATGAACAAGGCCGCGAAAACGACGATCACCCGGCGACCTTCGCGCGGTGCGACCCCGAACCCGCGTCCGCGTATGGAGGAAGCGATGCACTGGTTAGCGCGAACCCGTCGTCATGACGCTGCCGAACCACGATGAAATCGCCTACTGGAACAACGAAGCCGGTCCTCGCTGGGCCCTTTTTCAAGACCAAATGGATCGTGCTCTCGCTCCGCTCGGTGCAAGAGGTCTTACGACTGCCGCAGCCGGGCCGGGCGATGCGGTGCTCGATATCGGCTGCGGTTGCGGAGGGAGTTCGCTCGAATTGGCCGGTGCGGCCGGCGCGACGGGCAGCGTCGTCGGGGTCGACGTTTCGCAACCGATGCTCGCGGTCGCCGAGGAACGAGCGAGAGCAGCCGGTCTCGGCAACGTTCGTTTCCTTCTCGCGGACGCGGCTACCGAAGCGTTCGGCGACAAGACGTTCGATCTCGCCTTTTCGCGGTTCGGCGTGATGTTCTTCGACGATCCGGCCCGGGCGTTCTCGAACGTACGAGGAGCGTTGCGACCCGATGGGCGGCTGGTCTTCGTGTGCTGGCGCGAGCTCGCGGCGAATCCCTGGTTCGCAGTCCCCGACGCAGCCGTGAGGCCTCACGTTCCGCCGCAACCGAAGGCGGATCCCGAGGCGCCCGGGCCTCTTTCGTTCTCGGACCCCGGGCGAGTCCGGGGGATCCTCGAGCGTGCCGGTTTCGAAGCCGTGCAATTCGAAGCATTCGACGCTTTGCTATCGCTCGGGCCGAGCTCCTCGGCGCTCGAGTTATTGAGCCACATCGGGCCGGCATCTCGGCTTCTCAATGGTGCCGGCGAGCGCGCGCGAGCCGATGCGCTGCTCGCACTCGGCGGCGCTCTGCGCGAGCACGAGCGAGCCGGTGACGTTGCCCTCGAGGGCGGTGTTTGGATCGTCACGGCGCGGGCTTAGATCGCGCCCACGTCCGCGAACACCGAGATCGCGTCTTCGGTGTAGCCTAGCTCGAGGAGAATCTCGTCCGTGTGCTCGCCAAGCAGCGGGGCGCGGCGCACGTCGGGAGGCGTATCCGGCAAAAGCGCGACGATCGGACGGGCCAGCTGCAGCCCGGCGACGTCTTCGAAGAGACCCGCCGCACGGACGTGCGGATCGTCGAGCGTTTGCTGCGGCGAGTAGACCGGGCCGCTCGGAATACGCGCGCGGTCGAGCTCCGCGAGCGCGCCCACGGTCGAGCGCGAGACACACCATGCGGCAACGCGAGCACTAATCGCCTCGCCGCGCGCGGCGCGCGCTTCGTCGCTCGAGAACGCCGGATCGCTCAGCCACTCATCCGCACCGATCAGCCGCGCCATTCGAGCGAAGAGCGGATTGCCGATGACTTGCACGAGAATCCAGCCGTCTCCCGTGCGGAAGACGTCGGCCGGCGCCGACGATTGGCCGCGATTGCCGGTCGGGACGCGGTCGATTCCGAGCGCCGCCTGTTCGAGGGTCGAAGCGTTCGTGAAGTTCAATGCCGTTCGCAGCAGCGACGCTTCGACGATGCGGCCTCGACCCGTGCGGGCGCGGTCGAGCAGCGCGAGCGCCGTGCCGTACGCGCACGAGAGCGCCGTGCCGAAATCGACGAAGCTCGTCATGCAGCGGTAGGGCTGCTCGGGCGTTCCGGTCATGTAGATCGAACCGCTCATCGCTTGGCCGACCCCGTCAAACCCGACGCGATCTTTATACGGGCCTTCCGTGCCGTAGGCGGTGATGGCCGTGAGGATGATGTCGGGTTTGATCGCGCAGAGCGAGGCGTAATCCAGGCCCATCGCGGCGAGCGTGCCCGGCGGGAGGTTGGCCACGACGACATCGGCCCTCGCGACGAGGCGGCGCGCGATTTCGCGTCCGGTTTCGTGCATCGGGTCGAGCGTCATCGAACGTTTGTTGCGGTTCATCTGCGAGAAGAGCGCGCCGTCGCCGCTTTCGCTCACCGGCAGCAGAAAACGATCCTCGCTGCCTTCGCGCTTTTCGACGCGGATGACGTCGGCACCGAAATCGGCGAGCAGCGCGGCGCAATACGGCCCCGCGATGTAGCGGCCGAAATCGACGACGCGGATGCCGTCGAGGGTTCGGGTCACACCGAAGCTTCTAAGCGAGCGCGCGCGTGCGAATACGCGCTGCCATCTGCTTCGTTTCGCGCTGCCTCCTCGGGCGTCAAAGCGCTCGCGAGCACCGCGCGTAAGCGCTCGAAGCTCACGCGCTCGGTGTGTTCGCGTTCGAAGCCGGCGTCCGCCAAGCGGCGGACCGTGTAGCCCAGGATGCGGGCGGCTCGAGCCGCATCGCCTTCGAGCGCGATCACGAGGGCGAGGTGCTCGAGCGCGAGCGCGCTGATCGGCGAATCGGGGGCGGTCGCTTCGAAGAGCGTGAGGCTCTCTTCGGCGCTCGCGCGTGCCGCTGCGAGCTCGTCGCGGGCGACGAGGTAGCCCGCGAGATTCATCAACACGTGAGCGCGTTCTGCTTGAGAGGCGATCGAGCCCAGGCTCTCGCTCGCGACTTCGATCGCACGCACGGTGTTGCCGCGGCGGTGCTCGGCCTCGGCGAGGTTGGTAAAGAACTCCGCGTTGCGCATCGGCGATCCGAGCGAACGGTACTTCGCAATGATCTGCTCGTAGGCGGCGATGCTCTCGTCCGGCTTGTCGGAGTGAAGCGCGATGAAGGCGCGAGCGAGATGATAGCGCACGAAAGGCCCGGGCGCGAGGTCGGCGCCGGAGAGGTTGCCCGCCTCCGCCAGCAGCAGCGCGGCCTCGTCGAAGCGATGGGCGCTCGCGTACGCGCCCGCGAGCGTGATCAAGCTGACCGAAAGCAGGTTCGGGTCGCCCGAGCGGCGCGCGAACGCGACGCTCTTCTCGGAGAGCGCGAGAGATTCGTTGCGGCGGCCCGCGTTGCCGACCACGATCGATGCGACGCGGTAGAGCCACGCGAGGGTCGCGGTGCGATCCTCGGGCAGTGTTTGGATGACGCGTTCGATCTGCGCGAGCCATTCGGCGAGGGAACCGAAATTGCGACGCGCCCTGGCTGCGACCTGCCCGACGATCAACGCGCCGCTATCGACGTCGCCGGACTCGCGCGCCCAGGCGATCGCCGCTCGGATGTTCCCGAGCTCCGAGACGAGCGCTTCGATCGCGTCTTCGCGCAGCGTCGTTTCCTCTCGCTCCCGCGCCACCGTGACGAGCGCTGCAACCCACGCGAGGTGGCGGCTCGCGAGCGCTCCTCGCTCGCCCGCAGCGTTGAGCTTTTCGAGTGCGTAGTCTCGCGTCGATAACAGCAGGCGGTAGCGCGGCGGTTCGGCCGTCAATTCCGCGACGACCAGCGACTTGTCGACGAGCGATGCGAGCACGTCGAAGAGATCGAACTCGTCGAGCCGCTCGTCGGCGCAGACTGCGACCGCGGCGTCGAGCGTGAACCCATCGACGAAGATGCCGAGGCGGGCGAACAGCGTCTTCTCGCGCGGGTCGAGGAGATCGTAGCTCCAGTCGATGAGCGCGTGCAGCGTTTGCTGACGCGGCAAGGCGTCGCGGCGACCTCCCGTGAGGATGCGAAAGCGTTCGTCGAGGCGCGTGTCGATTTGGCGGACGTTGAGGACCTTGACGCGCGACGCCGCAAGCTCGATGGCGAGCGGGATGCCGTCGATCCGGCGCACGATGTCGGCGACGGTCGGCGCGGTCGCATCGGTGAGGGCGAATCGCTCGTCCGCGGAGCGGGCCCGATCGACGAAGAGAGCGATGGCACCGTAGCCGAGGGCGCGCTCGGCATCGAGGCTCGCAGCCTCGGCATCGTTCGGAACGGCAAGCGACGGCATGCGATACGTCTGCTCGCCCGTGATGCCCAGGCTCTGCCGGCTCGAGGCGAGGACGTTCACGTGCGGCGCGGCCTGCAAGAGTGCGGCGATCGTGGTTGCCGCGGCGTCGATCACGTGCTCGCAGTTGTCGAAAAGCAGCAGCATCGTCTTGCCCTGCAGCGCGGACGCGAGCGCGGCAACCGGTTCTTCGTCAACGGCAAGTTCGATCCCGAGCGTATTCGCGATCGTGCTCGGGATGAGCGAGCCGTCGGTCAGCGCGGCCAGTTCGACAAACCACACGCCGTCGCGCAAACCTTCGAGCACGTTGGCAGCAACTTGCAGGGACGTGCGCGTTTTGCCGACGCCCCCGGACCCGACGAGCGTCACCAGGCGATGTGCCGCAAACAGTGCGGCGATCTCGGCAACTTCGCGGTCGCGACCGACGAACGACGTGAGTTCCGTCGGTAAGTTGTTCGGCATCGCTGCGAGCGATCGCAGCGCGGGGAAATCGCTACGCAGTCCGGGAGCCGTGAGTTGGAAGATGTGCTCGGGGCGCGCCAGATCTTTGAGCCGGTGGAGGCCGAGGTCCTTAAACGAGGTTTGCGGCATCGCGCCGGACACGAGCGACTGCGTCACGCCGGACACGATCACTTGGCCGCCGTGCGCGACGCCCATGAGCCGTGAGACGCGATTGACCGTGGGACCGAAGTAATCGCCGTCCCGTTCGTCCGCAGTCCCGGTGTGGAGCGCGATCCGTACGAGCAGCCCGTCGACGGCCGAGAAATCGTCGGCGGCGAGCGCACGTTGCAGGTCGAGTGCGGCGCCGGCCGCGTTTTCCGGGCGGGAAAAAGCGCAACAAAATGAGTCGCCGACCGTCTTGAAGACGTACCCGCCACGAGCTGCGACCGCCGCGCGCGCGAGCTGGTCGTGGCGAGCGACGGCGGCCTCCATCGCGACGCGATGGCGATCCCAACGCTGCGTGCTGCCTTCGATGTCAGTGAACAGGAAGGTAACCGTTCCGCTCGGTGCCGTTACCGTCTGAGCGCTCTCGTGATGGGGCTGCACCCCGGCCGAGTTCGGCTAGCGCCCTCGTGCCCCTAGCGAGCGGCATTCCTCGGTGGGATGGAAGAGCGACATGCTCTCACTTAGCGACGGACTTGCGCTCCACGTGCCGAGCGAGGTTACCTTTTCGGGCGTCGTGACGTCGGCGCCGCACTTCTTCTTCGGACGCAACACGCAGGCGATGCACGAAGCCTTCAACGTTCGCAGCGACGACGGGCATAGCGTGGAGATCGTCGATAACGTCAAACTCGCACCGCGCATCTCGGTCGCCGCCGGCGACCACATCACCGTGCGTGGCGAACTCATTCCGCAGGCCTCCCACGGCCCGCTCGTCCACTGGACGCACCACGATCCCGCCCACCGCCACGCCGACGGTTACATCGATTTCGCCGGCCGCCGCTATGCGTGACCTCCTACCTACAGCGTCGCGCGGACCTTCTTCTTGGGAGGAGGCGACGTAACGAGCGCCGCTTCTAGTGCGGCGGGCACCGTAAACGACGCACCCTCGGCTGCAGCTGCAGAAAACGAGCCGTTGCCCAGGTCGCGTTTCAGCGTCGCAACGAGGCGGTCGTGCTCCTGTTCGTCGGTGTGGCCGCGAAGCGAACCGAGCTCCGCGAGCCGGGCATCGACAAAGCCGACGAGCGCGGCTGCTTGCAGCTGCACGACACGCTTTCGCTCGGCAAGACTATGCGCGCGCAGTGCGGCCGCTGCGGCCAGGTGCTGAATGGCGAGAGCTGCGACGACATTGAGTTGTCGCTCCCGGGCAAGTTCGAGCGCCCGGTGTGCGTGGTCACTAGCTTCCTCGAAACGCTCGAGCGCGATGAGATAGGCCGCCAGGTTTCCCAGCGTGCAAGCGGCGGCGTTTGTGTCGCCGAGCGCGAGTTGACGGTCGACCGCATCGGCTGCGAGCCGTCGCGCCGCCTCCGTATCCCCGGCGAGAAACTCGAGCTCCGCGAGGTCGAAGGCGATGGTTCTGGCGGCGGCGCGACCGGCGCCGAGCTCTTCGTAGATCGCGAGCGCTTCCGCATTGAACGCGCGGGCCTGCGCGAAGTTGCCTTCGAGCGATTTCGCAGCGGCGACGGCGGTCAGCACGAAGCCAAGCAGTTGGCGGTTGTCGATGCTGCGTGCGAAGGTGAGCGCATCTTGCAGCAGAGGTTCGGCTTCGGCGACGCGGCCGAGCCCGCAGAGTGCGCGCCCCGCAAGGAGATGGGCGCGCGCGACGCCGAGAGGACTGCCGATCGCGCGATAGATCGCAAGCGCGCGCTCGGCACTCGCGAGTGCGGTCGCGAAGTCGCCGAACCAATCCGCGTTCCAGGATTCCGCGCAATCGAGTTTTGCGGCGATCTTCGGCGGCGTCGTTGCATCGACGGCCGCAACCGCGGCCGCAATCCAGCCGCGACCCTCGACGGCGGCGAAGCTGCCCCACACTTGAAAGAGCGCGCCCTCGAGCGCGGCACGTACCCAGCGCCACCCTTCAACGGCCGCAAAGCGGCCCCACACTTGATAGAGCGCGACAACGATCTGCTGTCCGAGCAGGACGGCGTTGCGCCTGGTCAGCGTCCAATCGAGCGCAGCGCGCCAGTTTTCAACTTCGGCCCGCGCGGTTTCGCGCCACAGCCGTTCGGGTTCTGTATCGTACGAGCGGTCGAGTTGCTCTGCGACCGCGAGGCAAACGCGCGCGAAGCGTTCGGCGACGCTTCCGGCTTCGCCGCGGGCGACGAGCTTTTCGCGCGCGTACTCGCGCGTCGATTCGAGCATCCGGTAGCGCGGCTCGTGAAATTCAAAATCAGCCGTCGCAAGTGACTTGTCGACGAGCGAGGAGAGCAACTCTAGCACTTCGAGGTCGGCCCCGGGCGCAAACACGGCAGTTGCAGTTGCAAGCGTGGAGCCGCCGGCGAAGACGGAGAGCGTTTCGAACAACCGTTGCTCGCGCTCGGTGAGCAGATCGTAGCTCCAGTCGATGAGCGCGCGTAGGGTTTGGTGACGCGCGAGCGCGGTGCGATCGCCGTCGGTGAGGATGCGGAAACGCTGGTCGAGTTTCTCCGAGAGCGCTTTGACCGGGAGGATCTTCACGCGCGCCGCGGCGAGTTCGATGGCGAGTGGTATCCCGTCGAGCCGCGTACAAATTTCCTCGACGATCTGCGCGTTACCGTCCT
>Ga0302326_10013618_pt1 | contig 17227 bp, 15 predicted proteins | sample Palsa_T0_3_FD_202264 | JGI IMG/M metagenome (GOLD analysis project Ga0302326, IMG submission 202264) | Peat permafrost microbial communities from Stordalen Mire near Abisko, Sweden - Palsa_T0_3 | ecosystem: Environmental > Terrestrial > Soil > Palsa > Peat permafrost | place: Sweden: Abisko... | reverse complement strand
GACGCCGTGTTGATGATCGAGCCCTTGCCCTGGCGCTGCATGTGCGGGAGCACGTACTTGCAGCACAGGTACACCGAGGTGAGGTTGATCTCCTGCACCCGGCGCCAGGCGTCGAGGCCGGTGGTGATGATCGAGTCGTCCTCCGGCGGGGAGATGCCTGCGTTGTTGAACGCCACGTCGATGCGGCCGTACCGCCCGGCGACGCCGTCGAACAGGTCCCGCACCTGCTCCTCGCTGGCGACGTCGGCCGCGACGAACTCGCCGCCGGTCTCCGCCGCGGCGGCCTTGCCCGCGTTCTCGTCGATATCGACCGCGACGATCCGCGCGCCCTCGGCGGCCATGCGCCGCGCGCTGGCCAGGCCGAGGCCGCTGCCGGCCCCGGTGACCACCACCACCCGATCTTGCAGGCGCTGCATGTGAAACGACCTCGTTCCCTAGTCGGTTGCCATAAAGACGTTCTTGACCTCGGTGAACGCGTCAACGGCGTCAGGCCCGAGCTCGCGCCCGAGTCCGGACTGCTTGAAGCCGCCGAACGGCGTCCAGTACCGGACCGAGGAGTGCGAGTTCACCGAGAGGTTGCCGGTCTCGACGCCGCGGGCAACGCGGATGGCCCGGCCGAGATTGCCCGTCCAGATGGACCCGGACAGGCCGTACGGGCTGTCGTTCGCCATCGCGATGGCCTCGGCCTCGTCGGCGAACGGCGTCACCGTCACCACCGGCCCGAAGATCTCCTCGGTGTAGGCGGGCGCGTCGGCGGCGACCGGGGCGAGCACGGTCGGCGGGTACCAGAAGCCGGGACCGTCGGGGGCGCTGCCGCGGAATGCGACCGGCGCGTCGTCAGGCACGTAGCCGGCCACGTGCTCGCGGTGGGCGGCTGAGATGAGCGGGCCCATCTCGGTGCCGTCGGCTGCCGGATCGCCGACCCGGACGCCACTGACCGCGGGCTCGAGCAGCTCCATGAACCGGTCGAGCACGCTGGCCTGCACCAGGATCCGGGAGCGGGCGCAGCAGTCCTGCCCGGCGTTGTCGAACACGGCATAGGGCGCGGTGGCCGCGGCCTTCGCGATGTCGGCGTCGGCGAAGACAATGTTCGCGCTCTTGCCGCCGAGCTCGAGCGTCAGCCGCTTGATGTGCCGGGCGCAGCCGGTCATGATCTGCTGCCCGACCTCGGTGGAGCCGGTGAACACGATCTTCCTGACGGCCGGGTGATCGACCAGCCGCTGGCCAACCACGCTGCCCTTGCCGGGCAGTACCTGGAACACGCCCTCGGGAATCCCCGCCTCCAGCGCGAGCTCGCCGATCCGCATCGCGGTGAGCGGCGTCATCTCGGCCGGCTTGGCGACCACGGTGCAGCCGGCCGCGAGGGCCGGCGCCATGCCCCAGGACAGGATCGGCATCGGGAAGTTCCACGGCACGATCAGGCCGACGACGCCTACCGGCTCCTTGAAGGTCACGTTCAGACCGCCGGGAACGGGGATCTGCCTGCCAGTCATGCGCTCCGGGGCCGCGGCGTAGTAGGCGAGCACGTCGCGGACCTGGCCGGCCTCCCAGGCGGCGGCGCCGGCCGGGTGCCCGGATCCGGCGGTCTCCAGCGCGGCGAGCTCGCTGACGTGCGCGTCGACCTGCTCGGCGAAGCGGCGCAGCAGCCGGCCGCGGTCGCCGGGGGCGACGGCGCGCCAGGACTCCTGCGCCCCGGCCGCGCGCTCGATCGCGGCGTCCGCCTCGGCGGCCGTGGTCTGCTCGATCTGCCTGACCGGCTGCTCGGTCGCGGGATTGATCACGGTGTAAGTGGTCATGGCGTCGCTGTCATGTCCTTACGGTCGGGAATTCGGTCGGGCGGGTGGCGGCTGCCCGGGCGGCTGCCAGCTGGCCTGGCGCGGAGCAGGTCACAGCCGCTCGAAGCCGCGGCGCAGCTCCCAGTCGGTCACGGCGGCGTCGTAGGCGGCGAGCTCCACCCTGGCGTAGTTCGCGTAATGCCCGGTGACCTCGGGACCGAAGGCGGCCCTGGCCAGCTCGCTGCCCTCCCACAGCTCCAGCGCATCGCGCAGCGTCGCGGGGACCTTCAGGGTGTCGTCTGCGTAGGCGTTGCCCTCGAACGCGGGCTCGAGCGGCAGCTCGTTGTCGATACCGTGCAGCCCGGCCGCGATCATGGCCGCGACCGCGAGGTACGGGTTGACGTCGCCGCCCGGCGTCCGGTTCTCCGCCCGGAGGGAGTGCCCGTGGCCGACCAGCCGCAGCGCGCAGGTCCGATTGTCCACGCCCCAGCGGACCGCCGTGGGCGCGAAGCTGCCCGGCACGTACCGCTTGTAGGAGTTGATGTTAGGCGCGTAGCAGAGCGTGAGCTCGCGCAGCGCGGCCAGCTGCCCGGCCAGGAAATGCTCGCCGGTCTTCGACAGGCCGTGCTGCCCGTCGCCGGCCAGCACCGGCGTCCCGTCGCTGCCGCGCAGCGACAGGTGGATATGGCAGGAGTTGCCCTCGCGGGAGTTCGGCTTGGCCATGAACGTGATGCTCATGCCATCCTGCGCCGCGATCTCCTTCGCGCCGGTCTTGTAGATCGAGTGGTTGTCGCAGGTCGTGACCGCCTCGGCGTAACGGAACGCGATCTCGTGCTGGCCGAGATTGCACTCGCCCTTGGCCGACTCCACGTACAGGCCGGCCCCGGCCATGCCGAGGCGCAGGCGCCGCAGCAGCGGCTCGATCCTGGACGTCCCGAGAATCGAGTAGTCCACGTTGTAGTCGTTGGCCGGCGTCAGGTCGCGGTAGTTCTTCGCCCAGGCCTGCTCGTAGGTGTCGGTGTAGATGACGAACTCCAGCTCGGTGCCGGCCATCGCGACCAGCCCGCGCTCGGCCAGCCGCGCGGTCTGGCCCTGCAGGATCTGGCGCGGCGAGGCCGTGACCGGCGTGCCGTCCAGCCAGGTCAGGTCCGCGGTCACCAGCGCTGTGCCGGGGTGCCAGGGGATCCGGCGCAGCGTGCCGAAGTCCGGCTGCAGGACGAAGTCGCCGTAGCCGCTCTCCCACGACGACATCCGGTACCCGTCGACGGTGTTCATGTCGACGTCAACCGCGAGCAGGTAGTTGCAGCCTTCTGAGGCGTGCTCGGCCACCTCGTCCAGGAAGAACTCGGCGGACAGCCGCTTGCCCTGCAGCCGCCCCTGCATGTCGGTGAGGGCGAGGATCACGGTGTCGATCTCGCCGAGCGCGATGAGCTCGCGCAGCTCGTCCAGGGAGAGCATCCCCGGGCGAGCTGCGCGCGCTGAGTCGTCCGTCATGCTCAGGCCGACAGCTCTTGCTCGATGGCGGCCAGTTCCTCGGGCGTGCCCTGCACCCGCGGCCCGGTGAACCACTTGCGGGCGGATACCAGCCAGTAGATGCCGGCGAAGCCGATCACCGCCAGGACGGCGACGATCGTGTAGTTGAAGTTCGACCAGTGGATCGGGCTAGCGGTGGGGAGCATGAACAGGATGGTAATGAAGGCGACCCAGATGCAGGCGATGATGCCGATCGGGTAGGCCCACCGGCCCAGGTGCCACGGGCCGCGCCGGAAGCTGCTGCCCTGCCGCAGCCGCAGGTACGTGGGCGAGACGTAGGCGATGTACAGGCCGATGGTCGCGATCGAGGTGACGGCGGCGTAGGCGGCGCTGTTCCACAGGTAGGGCAGGCCGAGGATGAGCGCGCCGGCGGCGGCAAGCCAGATGGCGTTGGTCGGCGTCCTGGTCCGCTTGTTTACCTTGTGCCAGAGCTGGGAGCCGGGCAGCGCGCCGTCACGGGAGAACGCGTAGATCATGCGGGAGTTGGCGGTGACCGAGGACATGCCGCAGAACAGCTGGGCGCCGATCGCGATGAGCAGCAGCAGTTTCGCGCCGGTCGCGCCGATGGCATTGGTGAAGATCTGCGCGGGCGGCACGAGCGCGCCCAGGTCGCTGGTGTACTGGGTCTTCTGGATGGCGAACGTGATGCCGATCAGCAGGATCCAGCCGGCGATCAGCGACACCAGGATTGACATCACGATGCCGCGGGGGCCGCTGCGGGAGGCGTTGTGCGTCTCCTCGGTCATGTGCGCCGAGGCGTCGTACCCGGTGAAGGTGTACTGGGCCAGCAGCAGGCCGAGCAGCAGCACGTAGAAGATGCTGTGGAAGCCGGTGCCGTTGAAGGTCGAGGTAAAGACGTACTTGGCCGACGCGTGGTGAGACGGCACGAAGACCAGTACCGCGACGATGAGCAGCACGCCGGTGATGTGCCACCAGACGCTGACGTCGTTCAGCCGTGCGACCAGCTTGATGCCGAACTGGTTCAGCACGCCGTGCAGCAGCAGCACACAGGCGAAGATCAGGATGGTCACCCAGTGCGCGGTGCTGACGCCCCACTCCAGGCTGAGGAAAGCGTTGATGAAGAACGCCGCGCCGAAGTCAATGCCGGCCGTGATGGCCACCTGGCCGAGGAAGTTGAACCAGCCGGTGAACCACGAGGCCGCGGCGCCGTTGCGCCGGGCCAGCTTGGCTGACCAGTAATACAGGCCGCCGGCGGTCGGGAAGCTGGAGCACACCTCAGCCATGGACAGGCCGACCAGCAGCGTGAAGATGCCGACGATGGGCCAGCCCCAGACGATGATGGCGGGACCGCCGGTGTTCATGCCGTAGCCGTACAGGGTGAGGCAGCCGGACAGGATCGAGATGATGGTGAACGAGACCGCGAAGTTCGAGAAGCCCGACATCCGCCGGCGCAGTTCCTGCGCGTAGCCGAGATGGTGCAGGGTCTCCTCGTCGCTGCTGCGCGTTTGTTCATTAACCGACACGACAGGCTCCTTGGGCGACACGACTAGCGGTGAATGCGAGGGTTTGCCGGTTTAGGTAACTTTCGCTTTACATCTGCGAGAGTGTGAACTTAAATGGTCTGTTAACAGACCAATGATGAGCAGGTCTGGGCGGTTGTCAAGACCCCTGGCCAGATTCGTCTCGCGCGACTCGCCGGCGCCGGGGGCGGTGCCCGGCCGCCCGGAGCCGGCTCGTCGTCCAGCAGGCGGAGGGATGCGTGCAGGCGGAGGTCAAAGACGGGCGACGGACTGCCGGGGCTGATCTAGCCGGACTGCTGCGGCCTGTACGGCAGGGCAACGCGTTCGAGGAGACGGTGGAGCGGCTTCTCACCGTCATCAAGCTGGGCATGGTCGGGCCGGGCGAGCGGTTCCCGGCCGAGCGCGAGCTGGCGGCGCAGCTGGGAATCAGCAGGCTGACTCTGCGCGAGGCGATCAGGGAGCTGCACGAGGCGGGTTACGTGTCCTCGCGACGCGGTCGCTTCGGCGGCACGTTCGTCACCTACACCCGGCCGGCGCCGAGCTCGGCGGAGCTGCGCCGGCTGGCGCTCCGGGATGGCGAGAAGCTATCGGACGCCCTGACCTTCCGCCTGGCGGTGGAGACCGGTGCTGCCGACGTGCTGGCCGGGCAGTTCCCGGACGCTGCCGGGCTGCCGGTGCGCGAGACGCTGCTGGCCCGGCTGGCCGACGTGAACGCGGCAGGGCCGGCGGACTACCGGCGGCTGGACACCCTGTTCCATCTGTCGATCGGGGAGCTGACCGGGTCGAGCCTGCTGGCAACGGCGTGTGCGGACGCGCGGATGCGGCTGAACGATCTGCTCAACGCCATCCCGGTGCTGCAGCGCAACATCGATCACACCGCCGGCCAGCACGAGGCGATCGTCGCGGCGATCCTGGCCGGCGACGCTGTGGCCGCGAGGACTGCGGTGGCCGAGCACCTGGAGGGGACGGCCGCGCTGCTGCGCGGTTTCCTGGGCTGACGTCACCGCGGCGGGATGATCATGGCCGTCGTCACCGGGATCTCGTCCGCGGCCGGCGGCCCGCCCTGTCTTGGTACTCCAGCCTGCCCCGGCGTCGCAGCCTGCCCCGGCAGCCCGGCGGGACGCGGGGCGCTGGCGGGAGCCGGGCCGGGATCGGGGCCGGGCAGAGCCGCCTCGGTCGCGCTGATGCCGCGCCGGATCAGGGAGCACAGCAGGATCGCGCTCACCACGAAGGCCAGCGCCGTGGCGAGATTCGTACCGAGCATGTGCCGGGTCTCGACTCCGGCGAAGAAGGCCGCCGGGATGAACGCCGCGATCGCGCAGCCGACCAGCAGCAGGACGGCGTGAGCGGTGTCGCGCTGCCAGCCGGCTGAGTACCGGCTGATCCGCAGCGACCAGATGGCCATCGCCGCCATCGCCGCCCACAGCGGGATCAGCCAGAACAGGCCCAGGCCAGCCGGAATGGCACTGACGAGGCTGCTGAGGACGGCGACTCGGCTCTCGAGTGCGCCCGGCGCATGTCCGGCGGCCGGGGCATAACTGCCGAGATTCGTCCGGAACGCCAGCGCGTAGTCCGCGGCGAGCTGGCCTGTCTGGATGAGCTGGGCCGGGTGGGTCAGCAGGAACGCGGCCAGGTTCGCGTCGGTCAGCTGGCCGGCGTACCGGGCGTACAGCGGATCGTGGTACACGGTGTGCGGCGACCAGAAGCCGTCGCCGGCGTACGTCGCCCAGCTGACCGGAAGCCCGAGCGCCCGGAGGTCGGCCTGATTGGCCGCCAGGCCGTTCTGCGGGGTGATGACGTCGACGAAGATCATCTGCACCACCTGCTCCTGGTGCAGCAGGGTCGTATAGGGCGACGTGGCGTCGGAGTAGGCATAGCTGAACGAGGCGACTGCCAGCAGGGCGGAGACGGCGGCGGCGGCAGCCGTCCTGGCGGTCAGGAACCGGGCCAGGCCGGGGCCAGTCCGGCGGCCGCTGGCCAGCACGATGGCGATGCAGACCGGTACGGCGAGCAGGTCGTACTGCTCCTTGGACAGGCAGGCCAGGTAGCCGCCTGCTGCGGCCAGCAGCAGCCCGAGCGCGAACCCGAGGCGGCCCCGGCCGAGGTACACCATTCCGGCCGCCACGAGCAGCAGCCCGCTGAGGGTCGCGCCCTCGCTGTACGGGCTGGCGTAGGTGTCGAAGAACGCGGCGTCGGCCATCACCAGCCACAGCGCGGCGGCGACCAGCAGGGTGCTGCGCAGCCGGAGGCGCAGGCCGCAGGCGAGGCAGGCGATGCCGGCTGACTGCAGCACGCAGGTGATCAGCCCGAGCGCCACGAGGCTGACCGCCCCGGACAGCCCGAGCAGCGGGGTGAGCCACCGGGCCGCGAGGAGCAGCAGGTGCTCCGAGGAGGAGTACACGCTCGCGTTGGCGCAGGTGCTGCTCGGGTCGAAGGTGAAGTAGGCGAACGCATCGTAGCGCGGCATCCCGCCGGTGACCGGGGCCACGCCGAGCCCGCACATGAGGCGCGGACCGTCACCCTCATCGGCCATCCCGACCGGAGCCGGGACCAGGAACCGGATGACGAACAGCAGCAGGGAGCAGCTGAAGATGAGACACCAGATACGGCTGAACAGCCGGATGTCAGGTCGCCTGAGCCGCTCCAGCCAGACTGCGGGCCCCGGCAGCCCCGCGGTTGTGGCGGGCACGGTGCTGGCGGGCACGGTTGTGGCTGGCACTGTTGTGGCCGACACGGCTGCGGCCTGGCCCGCAGTGCCGGTCAGGCTGGCGCGCGCGCCCGGCGAGCCATGACGCGGTCCGGCTCGCCGCGGTGCCCCGGCCGCGCGGCCGCTGCTTGCATGACGTGACACTGCGCCCCCCTCCGCGCCTGTGATGGTAGTCAGCAGGCGGGCGAGACAGCAGTATTTGCAATTGCACGAGCGTGTCAGCGCAGAATGGCCGAGGTCGTCAGCAGCAGCGCAGGCAGTTAATGGGGCAGTCGACGAATGTCGTGATGAATTCGGCAATTATCGGGACCTGGCACCGCCGAGGTGCACGACCAGCTGATCAGGGCCGCGAAGGTTGAGATTCGCCTTATAGTGCAGCCCGTCCTGGTCCAGTTCTGCTCCGTCCGCCATGGCGGCAAATTCCTGCAGCGCAATGGTCGCCTCAAGGCGGGCCAGCGGCGCGCCGAGGCAGAAATGCGGGCCTGCGGCAAAGGCGAGATGATGCACGGCGCCACGGCGGATGTCGAAGACATCGGGGTCGGGGAACACGTCTGGATCCCGCCCGGTGGCCGCCAGGAGCAGCAGCACCAGCGCCCCGTCCGGCGCGGCCACCTCACCGACCGGCAGCCCGCCGCGCGCGACACGGCCGGTGAGCTGGACCGGCGCGTCGAACCGCAGCGTCTCCTCGACCGCGCCCCCGGCGAGGCCGGGATCCTCCCTGAGCAGTGCAAGCTGACCGGGATGCCGCAGCAGGGCCAGGATCGCATTCGAGATCAGCCCGACTGTCGTCTCGTGGCCGGCCACCAGCAGCAGGACGCAGGTAGCGATCAGCTCATCCTCGGTCAGCATCTGGCCAGCGTCATCGACCCGGATCAGCTGTGACAGCAGATCATCGGACGGGCTGGCACGGCGGCGGGCGATCAGCTCCCGGAAGTAGCCAGCGAACTCGTCGCTGGCGGCCTGCGCGGCATCGGCCCTGGCCTGCGCCTCCTCCGGGTTCATGCCGAAACCCGGCTGCAGTGAGCTGGCCAGGCGGGCAGACCAGCCGGCGAACCGCGGATGGTCCTCAACCGGGACGCCGAGCAGCTCGGAGATCACGCGCACCGGCAGCGGGTAGGCCAGCTGGCTCACCACCTCGAGCTGGCCCGCCGCTGCGGCGGCCCCGAGCAGCTCGGCCGTGATGGCCCGGATCCGCGGTTCCAGCCGTGCGATCGTGCGCGGGGTGAATGCCTTCGACACCAGCCGGCGCAGCCGGGTGTGATCAGGAGGGTCGAGAGACAGGAACGAGGGGCGGTCCCGGACGCGGCGCGCGTTCGGCGCGAGCAGCGAGCGGCCTCGCTCACTGCTCGCATTCGGGTGGCGGAGCACAGCCGAGCAGTCTGCGTGCCGGCCGGCCACGACCAGCGCGCCGTCGAGGTCGGTGAACGGCGACGCCTCACGCAGCGCGGCCAGCACCGGGTACGGATCGGGGAGAACAGCCGGGTCAGCGAGACTGGCCAGCGACGGTCGCTGCAGCGTGCTCATTCCAGGGCTCCGTTGGTTTGCTCGGGTCCGCCTCAGGCAGGCGGCGCGGGGACGCCGACGGGATTCGGGTACGGCAGCGCGACCGCGCACGCCCTGGCGACCGGGAGCAGCAGCCAGGCAAGCTCGCCGGCCGCCTCGCCGCCCAGCGCGGCCCACGGGCGTGCGGCTGCCTGGTCGGTGGCCAGCTCGATGCTCTCGTGCAGCTTTGCGCCTGCCGCGGTTGCGCTGCCGTCCGGCTGCAGCAGGCCGCGTGCCGTCAGCCGGGTGACGGCGGCGTCCCACTCCTCGTCGGTCCAGCCGCGGGCCGCCTGCAGCTGCCCGCGTCCCCAGCTGCCCGCGGTCTGGCTGTGCGCGCCGTCAGCAGCCAGATCGACGCCCGCCCGCAGGGCCAGCGCTTCCGGGCCGTCAATGTCGGCCGCGACCAGTGCCGCGATGTGCCCGTCACCGCGGTGCTCCCGCAGCACGGTCGCCGCGTGCCAGAGCCGCGCCAGCGGCCCGGCGGGCACCGGCAGCGCCGCGTTCGATGCCCCGAGGGTCCGCCCGGCGCCGTCCAGGGCGGCGGCAGCAGCGCTCAGCCGGTCAGCCGCAGCGGCGACCTGTGCCGGCTCCGGATCGCCGGCACTCAGCCCGAGCAGCTCGCGCAGGGCTGCCACTGCGCCCGCCTGCCGCACGTCCAGCGCCTGCTCGGGCGAGATGAGGTCCCACACGGCCGGCAGCGCCCTGGCGACCATAGGCGGGGCGAACGAGAAGAAGGCCGCAACGACGGGAGCAGCGCCCACCGCGCCGATCGGCGCTGCCCGCCCGGCGAAGTAGCCGCGCCAGAAACCCCGCAGGCCCGCCTGCTCGAAGGCGCCCTTCGCGGCCGGCGTGAAGTAGCTGATGACGTGCACGGGCTCGAACAGCGTCCACATCTGCCTGGCCGTCGCCGCGGCGTCGCTCATGCCGTCATCATCGCAGGCGCCCGGACAAATCGATACATCCGTTCCGGGCGGATCCTGCTGGCGCGAACTGGGGAAGGCTCTGGGACGGGCGGGTGTTCTGCTGACGGGATTACCCGCCGCGGTACCAGGTTGCTGGGTATTTGTCCTGATTCGGAACTGTGACGCGCGACATTCGGGGCCCCGATTGCGGTGCTGGAAGTAATTACGGCACAATGATGTTGTGAAATACGTGGGAGCAGCAGACGAGGCGCTGCGCACCGAGGGTGCGCCTCTTCGGGCTGCCTCAGGCCGGGCCAGTACGCCGTCCGCCGGGCTCGGCTCTGATTCCGGCACAAGGGCCCGGATTGCCCGGCTCATCCTGGAGAACGGCCCGGTAACTGCCGCCGGACTGTCGGCCAGGCTGGGCCTGACGTCCGCCGCCGTGCGCCGTCACCTGGACAATCTGATCGCGGACGGCCTGGTCGAGGCCAGAAGCGCCCGCACCTACGGCAACCGGGGCCGCGGCAGGCCAGCCCGCCTGTTCGCGATTACCGACGCCGGCCGCAGTGCCTTCGAGCACGCATACGACGACCTGGCCACCAGCGCGCTCCGGTTCCTGGCCGAGCGGGCCGGACCGGGCGCTGTCGCTGAGTTCGCCCGGCAGCAGATCACTGAGCTGGAGCGCCGGTACGAGCGCACGCTGGAGTCGGCACCGCTCGCCGAGCGGGTACGAGTGCTGGCGGAGGCGCTGACGGCCGACGGCTACGCCGCCTCGGTCTCCGGGTCACCGGGCGGTGCCGGGGGCGAGCAGCTCTGCCAGCATCACTGCCCGGTGGCGCACGTTGCCGCCAGGTACCCGCAGCTGTGCGAGGCGGAGACAGAAGCATTCGGGCGGCTGCTCGGGACCCCCGTGCAGCGCCTCGCGACGATCGCCCACGGAGACGGGGTCTGCACCACGCACGTCACGGCACCGTCCCTGGTACATAACCGCACGACCAACGAGGCCGGAGGAATCTCCGCATGACCACTATCGCCCACCCGGAGCTTGAGGGTCTGGACCGCTATAAGTTCGGCTGGTCGGACTCGGACAAGGCTGGCGCCGTCGCCCGGCGCGGCCTGAACGAGGACGTCGTCCGGGACATCTCGGCGAAGAAGAACGAGCCGGAGTGGATGCTCGACCTGCGGCTCAAGGGCCTGAAGCTGTTCGGGCGCAAGCCGATGCCGAGCTGGGGCTCTGACCTGTCCGGCATCGACTTCGATCACATCAAGTACTTCGTCCGGTCGACCGAGAAGCAGGCAGCCAGCTGGGATGAGCTGCCGGCGGACATCAAGAGCACCTACGACAGGCTCGGCATCCCGGAGGCGGAGAAGCAGCGCCTGATCGCCGGCGTGGCGGCGCAGTACGAATCGGAGGTCGTCTACCACAAGATCCGCGAGGACCTTGAGGAGAAGGGCGTCATCTTCCTCGACACCGACACCGCGCTGAAGGAGTACCCGGAGCTGTTCCAGGAGTACTTCGCCACGGTGATCCCGGTCGGCGACAACAAGTTCGCGGCCCTGAACACCGCCGTCTGGTCTGGCGGCAGCTTCATCTACGTGCCCAAGGGCGTGAAGGTCGACATCCCGCTGCAGGCCTACTTCCGGATCAACACCGAGAACATGGGCCAGTTCGAGCGGACGCTGATCATCGTCGACGAGGGCGCGAGCGTGCACTACGTCGAGGGCTGTACCGCGCCGATTTACTCCTCCGACTCGCTGCACTCGGCCGTTGTCGAGATCATCGTGAAGAAGGACGCGCACTGCCGGTACACCACGATCCAGAACTGGTCGAACAACGTCTACAACCTCGTCACCAAGCGCGCCGTGGCGCACGAGGGCGCGAGCATGGAGTGGGTCGACGGCAACATCGGCTCCAAGGTGACGATGAAGTACCCGGCCGTCTACCTGATGGGCGAGCACGCGCGCGGCGAGACCCTGTCGGTCGCGTTCGCGGGCGCCGGCCAGCACCAGGATGCCGGGGCCAAGATGGTGCACTGCGCGCCGAACACCTCGTCCACCATCGTGTCCAAGTCGGTTGCGCGAGGCGGCGGGCGGACCTCCTACCGCGGCCTGGTTCAGGTCCAGGAGGGCGCTGAGCACTCCAAGTCGACAGTCAAGTGCGACGCCCTGCTGATCGACACGATCAGCCGCTCCGACACCTACCCGTACGTGGACGTGCGCGAGGACGACGTGGAGATGGGCCACGAGGCCACGGTCTCCAAGGTGTCCGAGGACCAGCTGTTCTACCTGATGAGCCGCGGCATGACCGAGGACGAGGCGATGGCGACGATCGTGCGCGGCTTCGTCGAGCCCATCGCGCGCGAGCTGCCGATGGAGTACGCGCTCGAGCTGAACCGGCTGATCGAGCTGCAGATGGAAGGGGCGGTCGGCTGATGTCAGGCCTGCAGGGAGCCGTCGAGACGGCTCCCGTATCCAGGCTGCACGAGCAGCAGTCGTTTGACCCGGCGGACTTTCCGGTGCCGTCGGGGCGCGAGGAGGAGTGGCGGTTCACTCCGCTGCGCCGGCTTCGCGGCTTGCACACGGACCTTGGTGGTGGTGACGGGAAGGTGCAGGTTGTAGGCGATGCCGCACCTGGAATCACCATTGAGAGGGTCGAACAGGGTGACACCAGGCTCGGAACCGCCTACGTGCCCGCGGACCGGGTGTCAGCCAGGGCCTTCGCGGCCTTCACTGAGGCGACCGTTATCACGGTGCCTGCAGGCCTTGAGAGTGCGGAGCCGACCTGGATCTCCGTGCGCGGGGAAGGCGCGGACGGAGCGGCGTTCGGGCACATGGTTATCGACGTGCAGCCGAACGCTCGCGCTGTGGTCGTGCTGGAGCACACTGGCAGTGCAACGTACGCCGATAACGTCGAGATACTCGTTGGTGACGGGGCCGCTCTGACGCTGATTTCGCTGCAGGCGTGGGCGGACGACACTGTGCACCTGTCGCATCATCACGCTCAGCTCGGGCGGGACGCGAAGCTCACGCACACGGCCGTCACGCTCGGCGGCTCAGTCGTGCGGCTGGCTCCTTCGGTGCGGTACGCGGGCCCTGGCGGCGACGCCGAGCTGCGCGGGCTCTACTTCGCGGATGCCGGGCAGCACCTGGAGCATCGCCTGTTCGTCGATCACGCGGAGCGGAACTGCCGCAGCCGGGTGAGCTACAAGGGCGCGCTGCAGGGCAAGGACGCGCACGCCGTCTGGATCGGGGACGTGGTCATCAGGGCCGCGGCGACCGGGACCGACACCTACGAGTACAACCGGAATCTTGTCCTTTCCGACGAGACCAGGGTCGACTCGGTGCCGAACCTGGAGATCCTGACCGGCGAGGTTGCGGGCGCCGGGCACGCGAGCGCCAGCGGACGGCTGGAAGACCAGCACCTGTTCTATCTGATGGCGCGGGGCATCCCGTTCCGTGAGGCCAGGAACCTGGTGATCCGCGGCTTCTTCGGTGAGCTCATCGGCACTATCGGCGTACCCGAGCTGCAGGAGCGGGTCACCGCGGCGATCGATGCGGAGCTTGCATGAGCGACTTCCAGCGCGTCTGCGCGCTGTCCGAGCTGCCACCCGAGGGCGCCGTGGGCGTTGAGGTGGCCGGCGTCCCGGTCGCCGTCGTCCGCGCCGGCGACGAGGTGTTCGCGCTGCATGACGTCTGCTCGCACGAGGAGGTCCCGCTGTCGGAAGGCGAGGTCTACGACCACACGGTTGAGTGCTGGCTGCACGGCTCCTGCTTTGACCTGCGTACCGGCAAGCCGACCGGTCCGCCCGCGACCAGGCCGGTCGCTACCTTCCCAGTAAGGATCGACGGCGACGACGTGCTCGTGGCCGTGCCCGGATAAGCACAGCTGATTCCTCAGATCAGGAGAGACTACTTATGTCCACCCTAGAGATCCGTGACCTGCACGCCAGTGTGACGGACGCTGCGGGGGAGAGCCGTGAGGTACTGCGCGGCGTCGACCTGACCATCTCGGCCGGCCAGACGCACGCGATCATGGGACCGAACGGATCAGGCAAGACGACGCTGGCCTACGCCATCGCCGGTCACCCGAAGTACACCGTCACGCAGGGCTCGGTCACGCTGGACGGCCAGGACGTGCTGTCGATGAGCGTCGACGCCAGGGCGCGGGCCGGGCTGTTCCTCGCCATGCAGTACCCGGTGGAGGTGCCCGGCGTCTCGGTGTCGAACTTCCTGCGGACCGCGATCACCGCCGTCCGCGGTGAGGCGCCGAAGATCCGCACCTTCGGCAAGGAGCTCAGGGAGGCGATGGAGCAGCTCCAGATGGACCCGGCCTTCGCCCAGCGCAATCTCAACGAGGGCTTCTCCGGCGGTGAGAAGAAGCGGCATGAGATCCTGCAGATGGAGCTCCTGAACCCGAAGATCGCGATCCTCGACGAGACCGACTCCGGGCTGGACATCGACGCCCTCCGCGTGGTCTCCGCGGGCATCAACCGGTTCCGCGAGGACGCCTCGCACGGCGTCCTGCTGATCACGCACTACACCCGGATCCTGCGGTATGTGCAGCCGGACTTCGTGCACGTGTTCGTGGCCGGCCGGATCGTCGAGGAAGGCGGCTCGGAGCTGGCAGATGAGCTGGAGACCAGTGGCTACGAGCGCTTCCTGAATTCGGGCGCGGCTGCGTGAGCGCCGCCGGCGAGGCAACGACGGCGACCGCCGGGTCGGGCGCCAGGACGACCTGGCGCGGACCCGGTGCGCTGGACGTCGAGGCCGTCCGGGCGGACTTCCCGATCCTGGGCCGCGCCGTCCGCGGCGGCAATCATCTGGTCTACCTGGACTCCGGCGCGACGTCGCAGAAGCCCCGTCAGGTGCTGGACGCCGAGCGCGACTTCTACACGACGCACAACGCAGCCGCCCACCGCGGTGCCCACCTGCTCGGCGAGGAAGCGACCGACGCCTATGAGGGCGCGCGCGCCCGGATTGCTGCGTTCCTGTCCGCTGAGCCGGGCGAGATCGTGTTCACGAAGAGCGCGACTGAGGCAGTGAACCTGGTCGCCTACGCGATGAGCAACGCCGCGACGGCCGGGCCGGAGGCGGCCAGATTCGCGCTCGGTCCTGGCGACGAGATCCTGGTCACCGAGGCCGAGCACCACGCGAACCTGGTGCCGTGGCAGCAGCTGTGCCAGCGCACCGGAGCCACGCTGCGCTGGTTCTCTCTCCTGCCCGACGGCCGGCTCGACCTGGCCGCCATGGACGAGCTGATCACCGGCCGCACGAAGCTGGTCGCGGTGACCCACCAGTCCAACGTCACCGGCGTCGTGCCGCCAGTCGCGCAGATTGCCGCGGCCGCGCATGCTCGCGGTGCCCTGGTGCTGGCCGACGGTGCGCAGTCGGTGCCGCATCAGCCCGTCGACGTGGCCGCCCTCGGCGCTGACTTCCTGGTGTTCTCCGGGCACAAGATGCTCGGCCCATCGGGCATTGGCGTCCTGTGGGGCCGGCGGGAGCTGCTGGAGACCATGCCTCCGTTCATCTCCGGCGGCTCGATGATCGAGGTCGTGCGAATGGAGGGCTCGACCTTCCTGCCGCCACCAGACCGGTTCGAGGCGGGCGTGCCCGCGGCTGCGCAGGCGGTCGGGCTGGCGGCGGCCTGCGACTACCTGGACGCCCTGGGCATGGCAAACGTGGCCGCGCACGAGGAGGCGCTGACAGCGCACGCGCTGGAGGCCCTGTCGGGCATCGGCGGCCTGCGGGTCCTCGGCCCGCTGGACACTGATCATCGCGGCGGTGCCGTGTCGTTCGTCCTCGACGGCCTGCACCCGCATGACGCCGGGCAGGTGCTCGACGAGCTCGGCATTGCGGTCAGGACCGGTCATCACTGTGCCTGGCCGCTGCACCGGGCGCTCGGCGCCCAGTCGAGCACGCGGGCGACGTTCTACGTGTACAACACCCACGACGAGGTAGAGGCGCTCGCGGACGGCATCCGGCAGGCGCAGAAGTTCTTCGGGACCGCGTAACCGGATGCAGTCTCAGAAAGCGGCAATTCCGGAACAAAGGACCAGGTCATCGCTGTTGAAGGTGGCGTGATGGAACTTGAGTCGATGTACCAGGAGATCATCCTGGAGCACTACCGCAGGCCGCTGCATGCCGGGCTGCGGGAGCCGTTCGACGCCCAGGTACAGCACATCAACCCCACCTGCGGTGACGAGGTCACACTGCGCGTGACGCTGAAGGACGCCGGGGGCGAGCCAGCGGTCGCCGACGTCTCCTACGAGGCGCTGGGCTGCTCGATCAGCCAGGCGAGCGCGTCGGTGATGACCGACATGATCATCGGCAAGACGGTCGGCGAGGCGATGGCGATCAGCGAGGAGTTCCTCCGGCTGATGCAGTCGCGCGGCGAGGCCGACCCGGACGAGGACGTGCTGGGAGACGCCGTCGCATTCGAGGGCGTATCGAAGTACCCGGCCAGGATCAAGTGCGCGCTGCTCGGGTGGATGGCCTGGAAGGACGCCACCGCGAGGGCACTGGCCGAGCGGGGCGAGAGCGCGTGCGCCGGGGCAGACAGAGACGAGGTACATCGATGACGGACAACAGCGCGGATGTCGTGACCGAGCCCGCGGCGGCTGAGCCACAGGCGGCGCGGCCAGCTGATGGCGGGGACGGCCTGAGCGGCGGGACTGACCAGGAGACGGAGGACCTGCTCGAGGCCCTGCGCGACGTCGTGGACCCGGAACTGGGCGTGAACGTGGTTGACCTGGGCCTGGTCTACGGCGTGACACTCGAGACCGACCAGACCGCGACCATCGACATGACGCTGACCAGCGCGGCCTGCCCGCTCACCGACGTGATCGAGGATCAGACCAGGGTGGCGCTGGACGGTCTGGTGCAGGACTTCCGGATCAACTGGGTCTGGCTGCCGCCGTGGGGCCCGGAGAAGATCACCGAGGACGGCCGCGAGCAGCTGCGCGCTCTCGGCTTCAACGTCTGAGCCGGCCCGCAGGCTGATCCCCGCTCAGCCGAGTTGACCGGGCTGCGCCGGGTAGTTGCGGGGCCGTGAAACCCGCTGACTGGTTCCTGACCGCCGCCGAGCGCGGCAACCCCTCGACCCGGATCGACTCCCGGCATGCGGCCGGCACGGCCTGGTCGGCCGGGAACAACGTGCAGCCGCTCATCCACGGCGCCACCTATTTCGAGGAGCTTGAAGCACGGGTGGCTGCGATGAAGGCCGGGGACCTGCTGCTGTTCACGGACTGGCGCGGCGATCCTGACCAGCGCCTGCGAACCACCGGGCCG
>Ga0302326_10013615_pt1 | contig 17228 bp, 16 predicted proteins | sample Palsa_T0_3_FD_202264 | JGI IMG/M metagenome (GOLD analysis project Ga0302326, IMG submission 202264) | Peat permafrost microbial communities from Stordalen Mire near Abisko, Sweden - Palsa_T0_3 | ecosystem: Environmental > Terrestrial > Soil > Palsa > Peat permafrost | place: Sweden: Abisko... | reverse complement strand
CGGTCAGGGGGGATAAGAGGCTGGCCGCCAACTGCTGTCTTTACGTTGGCGGCCAGCCTCTTATCCCCCCAGACCCTGTGAACCGGTCAACATCACCGCGCCGAGGTAGTAGAGTGCCGCCATGATTCTGTACGGCTATCCGTTGAGTTCGGCTTCCTATCGGGTGAGGATTGCGCTGGGCCTCAAGCGATTGCAATTCACCTCCGTACCGCTGGATTTGCGCAGCGGCGAGCAGCGGCTCGAGGGGTATCTGCGGATCAACAGCCAGGGTTTCGTGCCGGCATTGGCCTTGGACGGCGGCACGGTGCTCACTCAATCGGCAGCTATCATCGAATATCTCGATGAGGTTCATGCGGACCCGCCGCTATTGCCGGCGGGACCTTTGGCTCGTGCACGGGTGCGGGCGCTGTCGCAGGCGATCACCTGCGACGTGCATCCCCTGAACAACTTGCGGGTGCTGCAGTACCTCGAGAAGGATTTGGGGCACGACAAAACGCTGCGCGATGCCTGGTACCGGCATTGGGTGCGGATGGGATTCGACGCGATCGAGCGCCGGCTGGTTCGGGACGCGGAGACCGGCCGCTTCTGTCACGGCGATGCGCCGACCCTGGCGGACGTGTGCTTGGTGCCTCAGGTGTTCAACGCACGGCGCTTTGCGGTGGACCTTGGGCCGTATCCGCGCATTGTGGGGATCGATGCCGCTTGCCGCGAACTGCCGGAGTTTCAAGCCGCGGCGCCGGACAGGCAAGTTTAGAGATGCGCATTCAATAGTGAGGCGGCTTTTCTTGATCCGGTGGACGGGGGGCTTCGTCGGATTGTGCCGCGCTCAGCCGGTCAACGACGGCCTTGAGTTTGGCTTCCAGGGTCTGAATCTCCCCGTGCTGCCTAAATACCACGTCGCTCAATTCCGAGGTGGCGCGTTCCAGGAAGGCGATCTTGGTTTGGATTTGCTCCAATGCTTCGTCGTTCATGCGCGAAGTGTAGCCCTTATCCGCGGTCGTTTTATCGACACCGCGCGCGGCGGATTGAATTAGCTTGCTCGAGCGCGGTCAATGGTCTCAATATCAAAACGGGCCGCAAATATCGCTTGGCTCTGAAAGGACTGCATAGATGATATCGAGCGGCACCTCCTTGGCCCGGGAGAGTCGGATTCAAAGAAGGTTCGCGCAATTCGCGTTCGCGGCGATGCTGCTCGCGGCGGCGTTCGCGCATGCCGCTGAATCGGCTTCACCGGCCATTGCGTTACCTCCGGCACCGGGTCCTGCCACGGGCCTGGCCGATTCGGCGGGACTGCGAGCTACGGTATTCGGCACTCCTCCGCAGGACATCGCGCCGATGCCCAGCAGAATACCGCTGGCCGAAATCAATATCGCGCTGCCTTGGGCGCGGCCGGTGCCGGATGTGTTCTGGTTCGATCGCAAGCTGCGAGTCTGGTTCTCCGCCCAGGACAAGCCGGCACCGCTGGCTATCGTCATAGCGGGCACGGGCAGCGACGGCAATACCGCGAAGCTCTCGACGCTGCGCGGCGCACTCTACGGTGCCGGCTATCATGTGCTGACCATGCCGTCCCCGACATTTCCGGGCTTCATCGTGGCGGCGTCGAGCACGGGAGTCGCGGGCGACCTGGGTCAGGACGGCCAGGATTTGTACGCGGCCATGCAGCGGATCGTCGCGCGTCTGCCCCGTAAGGTCAAAATCACCGACATCGACGTGCTGGGATACAGCCTCGGCGGCGCGAATGCGGCCATCGTGAAATCCATCGATGCGAAGGAAGGCAAGCTGAAGATCCATCGCGTGGTGATGATCAACCCGCCGGTCAGCCTGTTTTCTTCCATCGGGCGGCTCGATAAGCTGTTTGCCGTCAGCATCGGCACCGGCGACGATGCCATCGAGAATCTGTATCGCAGGCTGTATGCGGAACTTGCGAATCTGTACCGCGCCTCGGATCGGGTGCAGATCGATGAGGATTTTCTGCTCGGCGCCGCGGCCGCCGCCCTGAAGACCGATGCGGAATTTTCCGCGGCCATTGCGCTGAGCTTCCGCATCGATCTGGTCAATGTGTTTTTCGCGGGCGATCTTTATGCCGGCACCGGTGTCGTCGTCGATCCGAAGCACCCGCCGAAGGTCGGCGACTCTCTCGAGGAAACCGAGCGCATATTGCGCACCAAGCCGTTCGCGGAATACTTCACGAAGGTGTTCGCACCCTACTATCTGAAGCATCGCCTCAACTCGACTCCCGCATCGCTGATCGCGGACAACAATCTGCAGAGCATCGGCGGGAGCCTGCGGAACGACCCCGATTATTACGCGCAAACCAACAGCAACGATCTCATACTCGACAAACAAGAACTGACGTGGCTGAAACACACCCTGGGAGCGAGAATTGCCGTCTACGATCATGGTGGGCATCTCGGCAATATCGGTGAGAGGCAACAAGTGGCGGACATGCTCGACATGCTCGCGGGGCGCTGGCCGGGAGCGTCAAAATGAGGGTCACCGTCCTTGTCGCCTTGTTGGCCGTCTCGCTCGGTGGCTGCGCTTCACGGAGCATCAGCATCCGCAGCGTGCCGCCGGAAGATCCGGCAGCCGCGAATGCGGCGGCCGCGGAGAGTGCCGCGGCGTTCGCCGCCGCCGCTGCCACTGCCGCCGCGAATAACGAGGCCGACTCAAGCGGCGGGGCCGCACAGGGCGATGAGGAGAAGCTCCCGCCGGTGACGCCGGCCGACGCGCCGCCCATGACCACGTACGATCCCTGGGAGCGCCTCAACCGGTTCACTTATCGGTTCAATGCGCGCTTCGACGAAGCGATCTTCCTGCCCGCGGCGAATGCGTATCGCCGTGTGCCCTCGCCGATTCGCTCGGGCGTGCATAATTTCTTCGGCAATTTGTCGGAAGTCGACAGCGTGATCAATTACACCCTGCAATGGCGGCTCAAGCTGGGCTTGCGCAGCTTGGGTCGATTCGTCATCAACAGCACGATCGGAATCGGTGGCCTGTTCGACACCGCCGCGAAACTCAAGCTCCCAGGTACGCCAACCGGGCTGAGCACGACACTCGCCAAGTGGGGCATGCATCCCGGTCCCTATCTGGTCATTCCGCTGCTCGGGCCTTCGACCCTGCGCGACGGCATAGGCTTTCTCGGCGACTACGGTACGTCCTATGGAATCGACCTCTTCAAACTGTATCGCGGCGATGTGTCTTGGGGTCTGGGAACCGTCAACGCAGTGGATCAGCGTGCGAACGTCAACTTCCGCTACTACGCCAGCGGCTCACCCTTCGAGTACGAAACGATTCGATTCCTGTACGTGCGCAAACGGTTGATCGAGGACGAAGGAGTGCGCGGGGCAGGTCCGAGAAAGAAGTCTGCGGCCCAGGAGCCGGCGGGAGAATGAGAGAGACGAGGCGATAACCTGAGACATAGCGCCCCTCAGGCGTTTCCGTCCACAGCCACTCGATGTCTTCGTCCTCGCTGCACTCGACGTCGAGTACGACCGAAGGCAGTCCGGGATGGCTCGACAAGGGCGCCGTCACCACGCGGCGTCGCCGGGGTGATTCCAGCATGCTCAGTGTTGGGGAGTTCTGGAGATCATTCTGCGTTCGTTTAGTCAGTGCTTTGAAGATTGCACGATGTTGAGAGGCCTTCTGAAACAAGCCCATTGAGGCAACCGCACGGTCGCGCAGCGTTAGCTGGGAGACGCTGATGCCCTTGCACTGTGCAATGAGTTGAGTGATGCGAGTTTCATGATCCGATCTGGGCCCTTCGGTACCATTGGCCGGCTCAGCAGCGGCGTCATCGAACGGCCCCGGCGAGCCGGGGCGCTCCAACTGCACGCGAAGTTCATGAAAATTCGAATACCCGTAGATTCGAGCGAGCAGTTCTTGGGACCGCTGGTAGGGCAGGCCTAGCCATTTCGATAGACGACGGGAACGCTGCGAAAAGTCGCCGGCGGATTCTGGGCGGAATTGGCCACGAGAAGGAAAAGTACGAATCGACACCTTGTTCTCCCCAATCGAGCGCCAAACCGATCGCGGATAGGTAAGAGCGAACATGAAGGGCGGTGTCGGATTCCCGGCCTATTCGCTACCACCCGCGATCGATTCGACGCCGCCGGGTTACAAGTATCGACACTCAAAGGTTCCCACGAGGGTTCTGCGTTTACCGACTTACGCCGGTCCGACCACAGCGGCCGCCAGAAGGCCGACCGCTGTAATCTCGCGCAATTCAGACCAGATTGCAAGAAGCCCCAACAGGCCAGCTAACGTGTCTGAGCGGCGGCAACCATGATCGGGAGATGCTGATAGTTCTTCGCGTTGTATATTGCGAACAACCGGGGCTGGTCGACCTTGATCACGGCATCTGCGATCGCTTTGTGAACGCAGGCGTCCAGTCGCGTTCGGGACCCGAGATCGCGGCCGTCAATGTCAAAGGACTTGCACACCTCGTGGGCCGCTGCAGAGATGCGGCTGTACAGCATGGCCGCACCCTGCGAATTCGCTAGGTTGAGATCCTCAAACTTAACTACGGTCTGAGGCGCGTCGCTGCCGTCGGCAGCCATACACATCGAGCTGCCGCTCGCAGCAAGTGCACCGAAAATCGCTATTGTGATCAGAGTTTTCATGATGTTCTCCGTGCGGGTAAATCGTTCAAAATCTCCGGCGGTTTCGTCCGGCGGGGTTTGCTCCCTGCCGTGAAACAACAGTGCTCCGTGCTGCGGCGCGGAGTCCTGATCGCGGTATGAAAGTGGCCTAGGGATTCTCTGACCTGTGTACAATCGTCAGCGCGTCGAGAAAGACGATCGAATAGGAAAATCCTCTCTATCAATCATTGATTCACGATGTCGCCCATCACTCCCGCAGGTCATTCCTTGCTTCGGATCGCTGACTTGCGGGTGGATCCGCAGCTGGATGAGATCTGCAAAGATGGGCACGCGATCAAGCTCGAACCCAAGGCGATGCAGCTGCTGATTTGCCTCGCCGAGCGCGCAGGCGAGGTGCTTAGCGTCGAGGAACTGCTGAATCAGGTGTGGAAAGACGTCGTCGTCAGCCACGATTCGGTGTACGCCGCAGTGGCCGCCTTACGACGAGCACTTGGCGACGATCCGAAAAGCCCCCGGTATATAGTCAATGTCGTACGTCGGGGCTATCGACTCATCGCGCCCGTGTCGCCATGGGTGGACCCGCATGCCGACCCGGCAGCGAATAGGGCGCCGACATTCCCGGACAAACCGTCGATCGCAGTCATACCCTTCCGCAATTTGAGCGGTGATCCGGCACAGGATTACTTCAGCGACGGCATCACGGAGGACATTATTACCGAGCTCTCCCGCTGGCGGCGTCTTGCGGTGCGCTCCCGCTCAGCGTCATTCCGGTATCGCGGCGTCGCCGTCGATACGAAGCAGGTCGCGCGCGAATTGAACGTTCGCTTTATCGCTGAAGGCAGCATCCGGCGCATGGGAGAGCGAGTTCGTATCAGCGTCCAGCTGATCGACGCCGCGACCGGCAGCGATATTTGGGTCGAAAAGTTCGACCGCGGGCTTGACGAGATCTTCTCGGTGCAGGACCGGGTCGTGCAAACGATCGTCAGCACGCTGGTCGGTCGGGTAGAGGTCTCTGTTAACGACAGCGCGCGCCGTAAGCCACCGGCGAGTCTGGCGGCCTACGAATGTGTGTTGAAGTGCAATGCACTGTCCTGGGACGATCCGGCCGGCAATGCGGAGGCCACGCGACTGGCCGAGAAGGCGATCGAACTTGACCCCGGCTATGCTTTTGCGCACGCGCTACTGGCTGCACTGTCCTATTCGAGGTGGGACGACGGCCCGAGAAGCTCGGACGCCGCGTTGGAGAAGTCATATGTGCTCGCAATGCGGGCTGTCGACCTCGACGATCGCGAGAGCACCTGCCATGCGATCCTGGGCCACGTCTGCCTGCATCGACGCTCTTTTGATCTGGCCATGCAATATTCCCGGCGGGCGGTCGAACTCAATCCGAACAACCAATGGAACGCAGCCGATCTGGGGTCCATTCTGATCTATGCTGGCAAGTCCGAAGAGGCCCTGACCTGGCTCTCGAGGGCTCGGGAGATCGACCCATATTTCGATCAGCCGTGGTACTGGCGCGCAGCCGGTCTGGCCTGCATGAACCTGCATCGTTACGCGGACGCTCTGTCGAAGCTCGGCCGTGCGCGCGTTCGCGTGTATCCCTATTCCGCACCGATTGCCGGATGTCATGCTCAGTTGGGCGATATGGACCGTGCCAAGGCCGGTGTCGCCGAATGTCTGTCCATGAAGCCAGACTTCTCGATCACACAATTCATGAAGAAGGAGCCGTTCAAGATCCCATCCGATGCCGAGCAATTCGCTTCTTCCCTGCGTCTGGCCGGTCTGCCGGATTGATCGCCGATCGCCATGGTCGAGCCAGACTGGGTAAACGAGGTCCTCCATTTCTGGTTTGATGAGTTGGGGACGGCTCATTGGTTTGTGAAGAGCGAGGATGTTGATGCGCAGATCTGCGATCGCTTCCTTGCACTGCACGAACGGATCTTGGCAGACGGTGGATCGAGCGAAACGACGCCACGCCCGCTGTTGGCTGCCGTGATTGTTCTGGATCAGTTCTCGCGCAACATGTTCCGCGGCGCACCACGTGCTTTCGCGGCTGATCCAATCGCGCGCCGGCTGTCCAGAATAGCGATCCAGCAGGATTTCGACATCGCTATGCAGGAGCAGGAGCGGCTGTTTCTGTACCTGCCGTTCGAGCACAGCGAAAATCGCGAAGATCAAGCGCTTGCAGTTGAGTTGATCGCGCGCCTCGGCAATGAGGAGTGGACGCGTGATGCAGTTGCGCACAAGGCGGTGATCGATCGATTCGGCCGCTTTCCGCATCGCAATGCGATACTCAACCGACATTCGGCTGTGGACGAGGCCGCGCTTCTGAAGGAAGCCAAGGGGTGGTGGCTCTGACCAAGCGGTACCGGGCTTTGCGCGATCGGCGCCTGCGCGCAAGCGCACGCCCCAAAGCCTCTCAGCTTTGCGTGAGAAGTGGGAGCGCTCACGGGAGGAGTTAACCAGCTCCCGGCGAGACTCCCGGGCGAATGCTGCGCCTCGAATACTGCCACCAGGCAGTCGGGTGAACTCGTCGGGGACTGTTTAACCTGTCACTGTCGCAGGGGGTCTTCGTTGCCGAAACTCCAACCAGCGCCAGTTAGGTTCAAGGTCTCTCGATCGAATTCAGCAGCACCCTTGAGGGGAAGTCGATGGAATAGAGACTAGCAAATAAATCGCAGACCGTCTCACTCGATGGCTCGATCTCACACAAAATAGTTATTTCTTGCAGCCTCTATTGCGATCTTGCCTGACAAAGCGGCGGCACATAATATGCAGACATCCCTTGCGTCGCAGCATTCGCAGGCTCGCCTCCGACATAGCCGATCTTAAGGTCGGCTTTCGCTTCGATGCATGGGTCGAGTTGTGTGATGAGAGTCGCCGCGAGGAACTGCGCTCGGGGATAGATTTTGCGAGGAAAGGGAGGTCATTGTGCAAGGTTCATGGGCGATTGCGAGTCTCGATTACAAAGGCGCTCTTTTCTTGACGCTGACGCTGCTGATGTGTCTGCGTTGTCCTTGCCAAGCCGGCGACGTGTACAAAACGATCGATGCGCAAGGCCACGTCGTCTACTCAGACCGGCCCGATACGTCAACGGCGCAGAAGGCCGTAGTACGTGTGGATCAACCCGATCCTCGGGAAGTTGCGCGAAATGCCAAAGAACAGGAAATCCAGAACGCGGAGGAGACCCAGCGCAAGAAGCAACAAGCCATCGAGGATGCCAAGAAAGCCTTGGAGGATCACAATCGGCAAGTCCAATGCGACACCGCGCGCAATCACTACTACTCGCTCAAGGACGCGCGCCTGATTTACGATCGAGATGCCGACGGCAACCGCGTCTATTACAAGGACGTGGACGCTGACGCAAAACGGGAAGAGGCTAGGCTGGCAATGGTGGCGGCCTGCGAAACGTGAGGCATAGAAAGCTGCCTCTAGCCGCCCTCGCTCTGGCGTTTTCTAGCAGCGTGGCCTTGGCGCAAACCGCCTACAAGTATCGCGACGCGAATGGACAATGGGTGTACACGGACCAACCCCCGGCTTCGGCGGCCCAGGTCGACACTTTCCATCTGGTGCACGAAAATGCCGCGCTGCATGTCGCCGTCGACCGCGAAGATGATGCCCAATCGACGCAGTTGATCGCTGTGAATGATTGCCTTTGCGTGGTTACCTTCAGTGTTACCGTAGTTGAATCTGGCTATCCGGCCATCGCCAACGGCGCGAGCTATCGCGCGACGCTGGATGCGGGGACGCGGCGGACCCTGGTGCAGGCGCAACGTTCCGGCTCAGGTGATGCAGGCTTGAAATACCGTTGGAATGCGGTCCTCGGCTCGCCGGGTGCGGTACACAACCCGGCAAGTCCTTATCGAGTTCCTTTTTCGGTCGGTTCGACCTTTACGATCTCGCAAGCCTACCCAAGCCGGATCACTCACATAACTGCCGACAGCCAATATGCGGTGGACATCGCGCTGCCCGACGGGACGGCGGTCTACGCGGCACGGGAGGGGACGGTAATCGACGCGCGCCATGACCTCTTCCGTGACGCGATGGCTCCCGTAATGCTCGATCAGGCGAACGTCATCGAAATTCTTCACAGCGACGGGACTATCGGCATCTATGCCCATCTGCATTGGGATTCGGTTCGCGTGCACATCGGCGACCATGTGGTGCGCGGGCAGTACATCGCGGATTCCGGCAACACCGGATTCACATCCGGACCGCACCTGCATTTTGCCGTCGTTAGAAATGCCGGCGGTCAGAGCGTTTCCGTTCCAATACAATTTGCCGGCGCCGCCGGTATTGCCGTAACGCCCGTAACCGGTGTGGAACTGACGGCCTACTGAGCTCAATGAAAACTCTGGTAACTGCCCGGCTGATAGTTCGCCGCATGTCGATTGCAGATGCTGGATTCATATTGACGTTATTGAACGAACCATCGTGGCTTCGCTTCATTGGCGACAGGGGCGTGAGAACAATCGATGATGCGAAGAACTACATCATTCAAGGCCCGGTTGCGATGTATGCAAGTCTTGGCTTCGGTTTATGCGCCGTCGAATTGCAGGATTCGGCCTGCCCGGTGGGAATTTGCGGGCTGATGAAACGTGACTATCTGGACGCCGCGGACATAGGGTTCGCGTTCTTGCCGGCGTATTGGGGTAAGGGTTATGCGTACGAGGCTGCTAACGCCATATTGAACTTCGCAAAGGCCGACTTGGGGCTCAAGCGCATTCTGGCTACGACGCGGCCGGAAAATATTGCTTCCCAAAAACTTTTGGAGAAGCTGGGCTTGCGATTCGAGCGTCTTATGAGACACCCGGATGGTGACCGGGACCTCAGGGTGTATGCAATAGACGATCTATCGTGACCTCGATCGCGCCGACGGCACCGGCCCTATTCCGTCTGCGCGGTGATGTACGTCGGCCCAATGCGCACAGCCTGGGGGACTAAGAAGCTGGACGCCAACTGCTGCCTTTACGTTGGCGTCCAGCTTCTTAGTCCCCCAGGCCGTGTGACGGGTCAACATCACCGTGCAGAGGGACTAGGGAATTCCGCGCTGTTCCAGGAACTCGCCGAGTATTCTCGCCGTGTGACTCTTGCCGGGCTTGCGTACGATGGACTCGGGAGCGCCCTGCGCGACGATGCGGCCACCGCCGTCGCCGCCTTCGGGGCCAAGGTCCACGATCCAATCGGCTTCGGCCATGATGTCGAGATTGTGTTCGATGACGACGACGGTGTTGCCGGCGGCGACCAGGCGATGCAGGACGCGCATGAGCTTCTCGACGTCGGCCATGTGCAGGCCGACCGTCGGCTCGTCGAGCACGTACAGAGTGTGCTGTCCTTCGCGGCGGGCCATGTCCAGCCCGAGCGCATCGGTCCTCACCTTCGACAATTCGGTGACGAGCTTGATCCGTTGGCTCTCTCCGCCCGAAAGCGTCGGGCTGGGTTGGCCCAAGCTGAGATAGCCCAGGCCCACGTCGGCGAGCAGGCTGACCGGGTGATGTACGCTACGCTGGGCCGTGAAGAACGGCAGCGCATCGTCGACGCTCATGGCGAGAATCTCGCCTATGCTCCTGCCCTTGAACAGAATGGACAGAGTTTCAGGATTGAAGCGCTTGCCGCCGCAGACATCGCACAGTACTTGCACATCGGGCAGGAAGCTCATCTCGATGCGCTGCATTCCCTGGCCTTCGCAGGCCTCGCAGCGGCCGCCCGCGGTGTTGAAGGAAAACCGGCTGGCGGTGAACCCGCGCATGCGGGCCTCGGTGGTGTCCGCGTAGAGGCGCCGGATGGAGTCCCAGAAACCGATGTAGGTTGCAGGGCAGGAGCGGGGTGTTTTGCCGATGGGGGTTTGATCGACTTCGAGAACGCGGCTGATTTTTTGCCACCCGGTGATGGCATCGCATCCCACGAGAGCGGTCTCGGCGTTGCCGTTGCCGTTGCCGTTGCCGTTGCCGTTGCCCTTGCCCTTGCCCTTGCCGTTGCGGCTGGAGCGTTGCGGCCGCGCCAGCAGGCTCTTCAAGTTGCGCATGAGCACGTCGCGCGCCAGCGACGACTTGCCGGATCCCGAGACGCCGGTGACCACCGTCAGCCGCCCGAGCGGTATACGAACGTCGACTTTGCGGAGATTGTGCAGAGCGGCGCCGCGGATATCGATCATGGGGGTGTCGCGATCGACGCTGCGGCGATGCGAGCGCGAATGCTGCAATGGCGCGGCGAGACAGCGGCCGGTCGCGGAATTGCCCGATCGAGCGAGCTGCGTGGCCGTTCCTTGAGCCACCACGTGGCCGCCGCGAGTACCGGCGCCGGGGCCCAAATCGATGACATGATCGGCGCGGCGGATGGTGTCCTCGTCGTGTTCGACCACGATCAGGGTATTGCCCTTGGCGCGCAGCCTGTCCAATGTATCGAGGAGCGCGACATTGTCGCGCGGGTGAAGGCCGATGGTGGGCTCGTCCAGGACGTAGCAAACGCCCTGCAGATTCGAGCCCAGCTGGGCTGCCAGCCGAATGCGCTGCGCCTCGCCGCCGGAGAGCGTGGGCGCGGCGCGGTTCAATTGCAAATAACCCAGACCGACATCGCACAGAAAGGCGGTGCGCGCCGCCAGCTCCGCCAGCAAGTCGCGTGCGATGTCGCGTTCGCGGCCGACCAGCTTGAGCTTTTGCAGGTTCGCCGAAAAATCCCGTACCGGCAGATCGGTGAGCGCGGCGATGGATTGCCCCCGAAACAATACGTGCATTGCCACGGGATTGAGGCGTTGACCCGCGCAATCGGGACAGGCGACGGGCCGGCCGTCCGGCGTCTGCGCAGCTTCCGTTTCCCGCCACGCAGATTCCTCGCCGGTTTGCTCGGCGTCGAATTCCTCCAATTGCAATCCGGTGCCGAAGCAGCTCTTGCACCAGCCGTGTTTCGAGTTGAACGAAAACAGCCGAGGGTCGAGTTCGGGAAAGCCCGTGCCGCAGTTGGGGCAGGCGCGCTTGGTGGAGAATACGCTCACCGCCGCAGCGTCGCTGCCGGGCGCGACGTGCACGACTCCACGCCCGTGTTCCAATGCCGAATCCAGTGCCTGACGCAGTTCCGCCTCGCGCGCCGCGCTCACGGTCAACGTGGCTACAGGCAGCTCGATATTGTGTTCGATGAAGCGATCGAGCCGCGGCCATTTGGCCGTCGGCAGCAGGGTGCCGTCGACCTGGAGATGAGAAAAGCCCTTGCCGCGCGCCCATTTCGCGAGCGCGGTATACAGGCCCTTGCGCGCCACGATGAGGGGCGCCAGCAGGGAGATGCTTTTGCCGCGATAGTCCTTGAGCAGGCGCGCGGCGATCGCGTCGGCGGACTGTGGCTCGATGCGCGACTCACAGATGGGGCAGTACTGCACTCCCAGCTTCACGTAGAGCAGACGCAGGAAGTGATAGATCTCGGTCAGAGTCGCCACCGTGCTCTTGTGTCCGCCGCGGCTGGTACGCTGCTCGATGGCCACGGTGGGAGGAATGCCAAAGATGGCATCGACATCGGGGCGCGACGCGGGCTGCACGAACTGCCGCGCATAGGCGTTCAGCGACTCGAGGTAACGCCGCTGCCCTTCGGCGAACAGAATGTCGAAGGCCAGGGTGCTCTTGCCGCTGCCCGACACGCCGGTGATCACGGTGAAACGGTTCAGGCCCAGCTTCACGTCGACATTCTTGAGATTGTGTTCGCGCGCTCCGTGAATATCGATTGACGTCGGAGGGGCCGAACGCCGGGCAGATCCTTTTGCCTCGTAGGCCGACCCTGCTGCGTCGTCCGCATCTTGGACAGCGTTCGCTCCAAGCGGCAACGGCTTTTCTGCGTCGAGGAGCGCGCGGCCGGTATGCGAAGCGGCGACGGCCATGACATCGGTGGGTGTGCCCACGCAAACGACGCTGCCGCCGGCATCGCCCCCCTCGGGTCCCAAATCGATGATCCAGTCGGCGGTGCGCACCACATCCAAGTTGTGCTCGATGACCAGCAGCGAGTGGCCGGCGTCGATCAGCTGCCGAAAGGCGCGCAGCAGTTTTGCGACGTCGTCGAAATGCAGCCCGGTGGTCGGCTCATCGAACAGAAAGAGTGAGCCACTACGGGGAGCGGTATCGCGCGCCGTGGGCGCGGCCCGTTTCGCCGCGCTCTTTTTCGTGGAATTCAGGCGAACGGCATTCTCTGCAAGGTGCCCGGCCAGCTTGAGCCGCTGCGCCTCGCCGCCCGACAGGGTCGGCACGGGTTGACCGAGGCGCAGGTAGTCGAGGCCGACGTCGGCCAGCGGCGCGAGGCGCAGGCACACTTCGTTGTCGCCGGCGAAGAACGCCAGGGCTTCGGAAACCGTCAGGTCGAGAACATCGGCGATGCTCTTGGCCGGCGCATCGCCGCGGGACAGTCGCACCTCGAGCACTTCGGCCCGATAGCGCCGGCCGTCACAGTCGGGGCAGCGCAGGTATACGTCCGAGAGAAATTGCATCTCGACGTGTTCGAAGCCGTTGCCGCCGCAGGCTGGACAACGGCCGTTGCCGGCATTGAAACTGAACGTGCCGGCGGTGTACTTGCGCTCACGCGCCTGCGGCAGGCGGGCGAACAAATCCCGGATCGCGTCGAAGGCACCCACATAGCTTGCGGGATTGGAGCGCGTGGTGCGGCCTATGCGGCTCTGGTCCACCATGACCACTTCGTCGATCGAGTCGATGCCCTCGAGCGCGCGATGCAGGCCGGGATTTTCAGTGGGCTTGCCCTTGGCGCGCAACAGCGCCGGATACAGGATGTCGTGCACCAGGGTGGACTTGCCCGAGCCGCTGACTCCGGTGACGCACACCAGGCGTCGCAGCGGAATCTCGACGTCGATATTCTTGAGATTGTGCTCCGCGGCACCGCGGAGACGTAAACTACCGGCGGCGGTGGTCCCCCCATTGCGTCTCGCCGGCAGCCCGCCGTCGCGAGGTATTTCCACCCGCTTGCGGCCAAAGAGGTAGTCGGCGGTGAGCGACCCCTTGGCTTTGGCGAGCGCCGCGATGGGCCCGAAGAACACAATCTCTCCGCCGTGCTCGCCGGGGCCGGGCCCGATATCGAGCACGCGATCCGCAGCCTGCATCACCTTCGGGTCATGTTCGACCACCACCAGCGTATTGCCGGCGTCGCGCAGGCGCTGCATGACGCCGACGATGCGGCCGACGTCGCGGGGATGCAGGCCGATGGACGGTTCGTCGAGCACGAACAGAGTATTGACCAGCGAGGTGCCGAGCGCCGTGGTGAGATTGATACGCTGCACTTCGCCGCCGGACAGGGTGCGCGACTGGCGATCGAGGTTCAAATAGCCCAGGCCCACGTCCGTCAAGTACTTGAGGCGCGTGCGAATTTCCCGCAGCAGTAAGTCCGTGGCCTCATCGAGCGGTGCCGGCAATTCGAGCGTGGCGAAGAAGCGGCGGCTGGCATCGATGGGCAGCAGCATCATGTCGCGGATATTGATGCCTGGATTGCCGACTCGCCACAGCAGGGCGTCGGGCTTGAGGCGAGCGCCACGGCACGCGCTACATTCGGTGTAGGAGCGGTAGCGCGAGAGCAGCACGCGGATGTGCATCTTGTAGGCTTTGGTCTCGAGCCAGGCGAAGAAGCGGCGCACACCGTACCAGACATTCTTGGTCCATTCGCCCTCGCCCTCAATGACCCACGCTCGTTGGGCGTCGGTCAAGTCGCGCCAGGGCGTGTCCACGGGAATGGCGCGCTTGCGGGCGAACTTGAGGAGATCTGCCTGGCATTCCTTGTAGGACTCGGTCTGCCAGGGCTTGATGGCTCCCTGACGAAGACTCAAGGACACATCCGGAATGACCAGGCCATAATCGACACCGATGCTGCGGCCGAAACCGCGGCAGGTCTCGCAGGCCCCGATGGGCGAATTGAAACTGAAGGTGCTGGGGCTGGGGTCCTTGTAGCTGATGTCGCAGTCAGGACAGTGCAGCCCGGTGGAGAAGCGCCAGGGTGGCGCGAATTGGTCGCCGCTCGGCTTGTCGGCTCTCGACTCGCCGCCGTCCGCGCGCGGGTACACGTCGAGGCGGCCCTGGCCCACCTTGAGCGCGGCTTCAATGGCATCGCCGGCTCGGGCCGGGTCCACCGTGGACCAGCGAAAGCGGTCCTGAATCACTTGCAGGGTGTCGCCGCGCTTTTCGTGGATGCGCGTGTAGCCTTGGCCGGACAGCAGCGCCTTGATCTCGGCTTCAGTGAAGTTCTTCGGGATGGGAACCGGAAAAGTCAGCAGCAACGGCGGATCGCCGTGCTCGCGGGATAGTATTTTCAGCGATTCCTGAATGCTCGCGGGCGTGTCGCGCCGCACCGGCCGGCCACAACCTTGGCAGTGCAGCACGGCGGCGCGCGCAAACAGCAGCTTCAAGTGATCGTTGAGCTCGGTCATGGTGCCGACGGTGGAACGCGAGGTTCGCACCGGGTTGGTTTGATCGATGGCGATCGCGGGCGGAATTCCTTCGATACGGTCGACCAGCGGCTTATCCATCCGATCCAGGAATTGCCGCGCGTAGGGGGAGAAGGTTTCGACGTAGCGGCGCTGGCCCTCGGCGTACAGCGTGTCGAACACCAGCGAGGATTTACCGGAACCGCTCACCCCGGTCACGACGATCAACTCATTGAGCGGAAGATCGAGGTCCAGGTTCTTGAGATTGTTCTGGCGGGCGCCGCGGATGCGGATCGCATCCGAGCGAGGAGGGTCGAAGGGTGGCATTCCTGTAAGTTTACAGGATGTGTCAAGTTCAGCGTCCCGCGAACTGCTCCATCATGAGCCCGGTGCCGCCGCGCGTGACATGCGCCACGATGGCGGTGCGGCGATGAATCTTCGTCACCAATCCGAGGTTGATCGCGAACGCCAGATGCACTTGCTGCCCTTTGCGCAGCCCGAGGTTTTCGGTTTCGACGAACACCCCGTTTGCGCTCAGGTTTTTAGCCTTGCAAATGCGGCTTTTTCGTCCCGACATCACCACGTACACGGTGGTGCGTGCTCGGTGGCGGGTATGCAAGCGACGCTCCATCTGTTCCGTACCTTCGCGTGATCGACGTTGAGGATGCACATTATGCACATCGCGAAGTACTTAGCGAAGCGTTCAATTGCATCGGCGAAGATATGTAAGGCGCCCGGATTGATATGTAAAATCAAGAGCCTATGGGTGGGCAGGGGAACGAAAGAAATCAACCGCAGAGCGGTTTCGAGCTTGACGCGAGGCGGAGTTAAAGTCTAGGCGACGTCTTTGCGCCGGATGGCGAGCTGCTCGGGGGCCTCGATGCCCATCTTGACGCGTCGGCCGGATCCGCCCAGCAGGGTGATCTGGATGGGGCCGTTCGCGAACAATTGCGCCATGGTCATATTGGCGTCCACGCCATCCGCCGGTTGAATGACTATGGATTCATCGGCACGGCGGCTGAGGACGAGCATGGCTCAAGCCCGCGCCAGCGCACGCAGCGCTTTGGCGAGGGTCTTTCCCTGTGGGTTGTAGGTGATCGCAGGTCCGCCGCGAACTATATCGATGAGCTGCCGCACTTGATGTTGCCGGACGTGGATGATGTGGCCGTTGACCTCGTTGGCGGTCCGGCAGCCCGCCACCACTTCCATCAGCGCGCGCCAGCGTTCGGCTACAGCCGCCGCCAGCCCTGGTCCGTTGGGCGTGGGGCATAGTTCGCGGCGCTCCACTTCGAGCTTTTCGATGGAATTGAGAAGCTGAAGCTTCTCCGCGGCCTTTTGCTCGACCGCCTGCGGAGAGTCGCCCGTGAGGGCGGCTTGTTCCGCCGCCAAAGTCGCGGCCAGTTGGCGGGCGGCCTCGATCTCGCGATCGAGTACATCCTCGAGACGGCGGCGTGCGTCCTGATGCATGTCCATGTGCCTAGTTCAGCTCGCGCTCGAATTGCAGTATTTTGTCGGCGACCTGACCGGCGTTGACCTGGTAGGTACCGGAATTGATGGCTTGCTTCACCGCAGCCACTTTCGCCGTGTTGACGACCGGCGCATTCGCGACGGCCGATTCGATCAATTGCAGGGAACGGGCGGAGTTCGTCAGGGTCACGGTATCGCCGGCCTGCGGCGCCGGTGCGCTCGCGGCCGAAGTCTCGCCCTGCGATTTGTCGGCTACAACGCCGTTGCTGCTCGAACCCTTGAGGGGTGCGACCGGCTCGGCGGTTGAAAATGCACTGATTTTGTCAGTCACCGAAATCTCTCCTAGGGCTAGCATCGGCCCATGCCAGGGTTATCGTCCGAGTCCAGATGAACTTTAGCGAACGGCCTCACGATCCACACGTCTGGAATAGTTATCGACTGTGACGCGCATCACTGAAGGGGTTATTGAGCAATTATTTCGACTACCTGTTCGGAGCGCGCAATTCCTTCGACAACTTTACCCGACGACAGGTTTTCCACCTTAACCCGTTGATTCATAAGGCCATCACTGAGGGCGCGGCCTGCCATGCGGACGCTCATGGAGCCGATATCGGCCACCAGGGTTACTTCCTGGCCGCGTTGTACCGCCTTGGCGGCCACCAGGTATTGATTGGTGATGACGGCACCGCTGGAGATGGGCCGGCTGGCGGTCAGCCCGATCGCCACCGTGGGATCATCGATATACCCCGGAGGCAGCTCGGAAACAT
>Ga0302326_10013614_pt1 | contig 17228 bp, 18 predicted proteins | sample Palsa_T0_3_FD_202264 | JGI IMG/M metagenome (GOLD analysis project Ga0302326, IMG submission 202264) | Peat permafrost microbial communities from Stordalen Mire near Abisko, Sweden - Palsa_T0_3 | ecosystem: Environmental > Terrestrial > Soil > Palsa > Peat permafrost | place: Sweden: Abisko... | reverse complement strand
CCATCACGTTCTGCACGGTGGCATACCCAACGTTTAGGACTCGAGCATCCGACTCGGCAAAAATGCTCCCAGTCAGAAAGAGCACGGCCGGCGCGACCTCTTCGCGCCGGAGCTTCCGCAGAAACTCGGCTACAAGGCGCCTCTTCTCGAGGCGCTTGGAAGTCCCGGCAAGCCGCGTGACAAGCTTGGCAAGGTCCGAAAACGGCGTTGCGGCGGTTTCACTCATTGAGTGAGAGGTACTCGTCTCAACCAGCTGCGTTTGCCAGTCAAGCGAATGCCCCCTAATGACCAAAGCGCCGAGAACGCTCCGCGCTTCAAACTTCTGTTTTGACTTTCAACTGACGCCCATCATCCAACGCCATCGTTGGCTCTTGCCCCGCGGTTGCTCTCTCGAACCTAACAATAGGATCACGGGTGCTACGTACCTTGATCTCGTTGTCTGCTACAATGCAATCGCCGGCGTGGGATCCCGCACGGTCTGCAGGACCGCCAAGCTCAAGATAGGTGAAACAAACGCAACCACGGTCCGGCTCACCGCTCGTCTCAAGGGGCCCTCAGCCTCAAGTCCCATCCAGGCGGTGTATGCATTCGCACTTTTGCCTTTGGGGTCAACAAGGGGACCGGTGCGAACCAGGGCAGTTAAGGACGTCATGGGATATCAGCTTCCACCATCCGAGCAGGTACTGAGCAACACATCGTTTCCATCCGCGCAGACGCAGGTGCCACCATCGCCGAGCGCCGGGGTCGAGGAGTCGTCACAGGTCTGTGGAAGGCATCCCGCGTCCGGGTTGGGCACCGTGCCATCCGCGCACTGCCAGCCCCAGTAGTTAATGGCGGGGTCAGGATTGCCGCTGTCGTCATAAAAACCGAAGCCACAACCCCCACCTGCGACCAGGAAACTGAATGCGAGTAACAAGCCATGGCATTTCATCGGTCAGCTCCCAAAGGGAAGGAGCAGTCGCACGTTGATTTCACGCAGCGGCGCGTAGGCCGTTCCGGCCAGACTCCCGGTAGAAATACGGTAGGCGTAGACGACGTTGAAGAGGTTCTGCACATCGAGCGCAACTTCCGGCTTGAAACCCGAGGACCAATCGAACCGATGCCGGACGGTGGCGTTGAAGACGCAGCTGGGCGGGAGCGTCGCGTTGTTGGTCGGGCCAGTCCGCAGCCCGCTACCGCAATTCATAAAGCCCGAGAGGTGGGTGGTAGCCGCATTGTCGGTCACGTCGATTCCCGCGTTGGCCGTGAAGAGCTGGGCATTGTCCGTGGCCTGGTAGCCGGTGAAGGCAAGCTGCTGCGGAGTGAAGAGATAAAGCGATGTGGCGATCCCTTCTCCCTGCGAGACTTGATAGCTGACGTTCGCGAAGGCTCTAACGTTCTTGCTAATGACGAGGCTCCCTGCGAGTTCGGCCCCCCAAGCCCGGCCCTGGACATAGTTGTAGTCCGCCGTCAGCGCGGTATCTCCGACTTCATTGTCATCGAGCGTGAATTTGGATAGGCGAACCCACGGAGTAAGACTGAGCGTGAGCTGTGGAATCACCCGCGCCGAAATGCCGATCTCCGCGACGTTGTCCTGCTCGGCGACGAGATCGAAGGGGACCGGAGCATTTGCAGGAACGAGCCCGAGAATTCGCGCCGCCGCTGGCGCGTCAAACGACGGAGGCTGCCAGAGCCTGCCCACGTAGGCGTGAACTACGATCTCGTCGGTGAAAGCATAGGCAGCCCCCAGTCGGACACTGGGGCCGAGCAACCATTTAGAGGTCCTGGGCGATTGCAGCTCGGCTCGTTCCGCATCGAAGCGAACACCGGGGAAGAGGGTGAGCTTGCCGAGCACGATGCGATCCTCGAAGTAGACCCCGACGAGAAGGGTATCGATGTCGTCCTCTCCTGAGAGGGTCATAGACGGGTCCGCGCCTCCGATCGGTGACTGGTCATTTCGGGTGAACTGAGTATACGCCACGGAGCTGCGCTGATCGTCGATCAGAAAGCCCGTTTTGAAGTTGTTTACCCCGACGCCGAAGCTCTGGTTTACCTGTAGTCCACCCTGGGTGACGTGATGGGCGACGTCGCTGCACATCTGGCCCGGATCGGCGGTGGCACCGAGTTGGTGCGCCACGTCGCACGTCAGAATCGACTCCTGAAAGCGCAGAAATGGTGTCACCTGAAGCTGCGCTCGGTCGTCGAAGTCGTGGACGTAGGAGATGGCTCCGAAGACCTCCCGCTCGAACTCAGTCGGATTTGAGTTGTAGGGAACGAAATCAGGGGCGGTGTTGCCATATTGGTCTGTGCCGCGGACGGCGTTGGCAGGACCGGCAGATAGGGGAAGGAGCGTGGGATCGATCGGGATCTGGTAGTGACTCTCGGCATAGATGCCGAGCAGCTCGATCTTGTCACGAGCCGATATCTGATCTTCGAGCCGTACGAAGCCGCGACCCTCGTGGAGCTGATCGTGGAGGATCGGCGATGCAGCTTCGGGATCGAGTCCGCGATCGGTTGTCTGAATCATTCCGGCCGCGATAGCGCTGAATGACCCGACGCTTCCGGCGATGTTGGCCTGCAACTCTAAATGGTTGTAGGTGCCATAGGTCAACTGCGACTCGCCCTCGAGGTTCTGAGGAGGATGGCGGGTCTTGACGTCGATCACACCGGCAACGTCCTCCCCGTATTCGGCCGGCAATCCGCCGATGATGACATTCGCTTCCTGAATGATCTGTGGATCGAGGAGCTGTTGAAGCCGATCCTGGATGGCAGGCGGGAGCTGGATCCCATCGACACGGAGCTGCAGACCGGCAAAATTTCCACGCACATGGATCGCGCCGTAATTATCCGGAATGAAACCGGGCTGGGTCTCGATGACATCGTTGAACTGATGGGCGGTTCCACCGGGGATGTTTTCGATGTCCTGGCGGGTAATGGTGGTGGCGGTCGTCCCATCCTGAGCGGGAAGCGGCGCTCGGGTGGCCCGGACCACGGTTCGGTACGCATTTGCACCGACGACCCCCAGGATGACCTTTAGGTCGTGAATCGATTCCTCGACCTCCAGCGGGATACTTCGTGGAACATAGCCCACGGCCTCGACCTCCAGGGTGTACTTGCCGGGCGTGATGTCGGTCGCTCGAAAACCTCCAGCCTGGTCGGTGTCCGTCGTCTCCACCACGATTCCCTTGAGGCCGACGATGATCAGTCGCGCTTCAGCGATCGGTTCGCCCTCGGGGCCGACAACCCGGCCCTCGATCTCCATCGTCCGCGAGGCCGGTGACGCGGACGGTTGGAGCTGGAGCACGACGTTCCGAACCGAAGTCGAGACATCGATGGGATGATTTAGGGTCTCCAAGCCGTCAGCCCGTACCCGCAAGACGTAACTCCCGCTAGCCACAGTCGGGATTCGAAACCGCCCGCGCTGATCAGTATCGGTGGATTCTACGACTGCCTGGTTAGCGTCCACGAGGTCCAGTTTGGCTTCGGCGACGGGACCGCCATCAACTTCCACGACCTGCCCTTCGATCTCGCCGCGAATAGATTTTTCGGCCGGCCCCGGACTCGCAGAAAGCAATTCCGCGACGAGTAGGGCCACCTCGTGGGCTGCTTCGGCTGGGCGGTCCGAGACCGACAGCACTCGGCTTCTCACGGTTCCCCGCACGTCTCGGCAAAACAGCTCGCTCCGGTTGAGAGATCTTGGTCGCAACCAGACCGCTTCTCCGTCCGAGGGCACTGACGCGAGCAGTCTGGCTTCGCCAAGAAGCTTCGTCATGTGCTGAAGCAACAGCTCGGGCGGAAGGGTGGTACTTCCCGGCACAATCTGGACTGAGACCTCCTGTCCTTGTGCAAGTCCAGTGGTCAGCGAAAGCAGAAAGATGACGGTCGATGCGGGAATCGGCAGAGTGCTTAGAGCTAGTGTCCTCTTCAGGCCAGGCACCAATGATCTCCCTCGTTACCGATGCGGGACACGCGAGAATACAGAACCCGTCGGCATCGCCTTGGCTTGCCGCGTGCGAGCCATTCCCGGGGCTACCAATGCTCTACAAGACATCCCGGCCTGTAGTCATTCCGAGACCTTGAGACTGTCGGCTGAAACCCAACGGCTCTCGGGATTCCCAACCGATGGGACGTTTTTCAGCACCAAATGTGGACGGCCATGTGGACGGCGAAAAGACGACGTCGCTCGTGTTCTTCGCGTTTACCCGGCAGTAGTACGACCGTCCGTGTGCGTGCCTCAACTTCTTCCAGCAAACGTTCGGGAGTCTTCCAGCGCTGTTCGGCTCCGAGCAGCACTATGGCTTCCCCTTGGAAGACATTCTACGTACGCGATGGTGAAGCTCCTCCTTGAGAATCTGCTCACCCTGGACTACTTTTTTCCAAAGCCTCGCCTTATCTGATGGTCCTCGTCGAAGAGCATCGAAATTGACCATAATGTTTCGTTTTGCCTCTACCTCACGGTTAGTGGGCGCTCGAAACCGCTTCGATCCCGGAGCATGCTTCTCGAAGTACCGCGCGAAGTTTTCACGCGCTGTAATGAGGGATAGCTCGTAATTGGGTCCACCGAGCACGCGACCGGCGTCCGCATGGTCTTGTCCATCATCTTCCCATCCGCAAAGGCGACAGATTTCACCGCCCCCGCGCTCTCCCAGCGTTGGATACTCGCAGCAGGGGCACTCAAAGCGTAGGTCGGGAACTGGCTGAGCCGTCACCGGATAGCACGTCCGGTCGAAGTCATCGGCAACCCAATCCAACTCCTTCATCCGAAACGGACTCATTGTCGAAGCGTCATATCCCAATTACGTCGCCATTCAGCCCGAACACCGGCCCCGACCTTGAGCAGTGTAACCACCGCGTGACGTAACTCGTGTCAGGTGACTTCCCTGACCTGCGCGACGGGCCACAGCTTCCATAGCGCCGGGACCGGTGGCAATGTTCCTAGCGGTATTCCATGTGGAACGGCTGAATGACGTTACGGCCTGGGGCCTCAAGATTCAGGTTGAGTCCGGGATTGGTTGGCAGGACATACGAGCCTACAGATGGTGGAGCGTCGCCTAACACTGAGCAATAGTCATTCGAGGCACACGGCACGCTGCAGGCGGCATCCTCGTAAGACTGCCCACCACTCCAGTCGGGGATCACTCCGACGTCCTTTACCGAAGCATGTCCACTCGGCAGGTCGAAGGTCAATCGTGCCCGAGCAGGTACGAGGTAGACCGTCACACAGGCCGCGCTATTGAGTCGCACAAAAAGTTCCGGCGCATATCCCTGCTCGATATTTCCGCTCGACGGGTAGGGAAAGAGGGACGAACAGCTCGACCATGTCGTTATTCCGCGTGCAGACATGCACCAAATATTACCAAGAGAGTCAAACAACCCCGGAACTGTGCCATATGATAAGTCGGCGGGACCGTGTCCTGTCCCGTTAATGCTAAGCGTTAACATCGACGGTCCAACGATAGTTCCGTTCGCATCTACATAAACAAAGGACTCGCCTGCGGCGCCAGTGGAACCCTGGGAACCTGTGAAGTCTTGTCCAGGCATTGCACCAAAAGAGTCCATCGGACTTCCGGCATCAGCTGCTCGGGCCGCTCCAACACCCCACTGCTGGCCGTGCCCAATCACTCCCTGGGGTTCGGTCGCTCCGGGGTGACCGAGAGGCCCAAGCGGTCCCTGTGGCGTGATCCTTCCGGTGGGTCCAGCGGGAGCTTGCGGACCAACTGGCCTCTGGGAATCGGAAGTGCCGGTGCCGCCCCCGTTACATGCCGCGAACGTCACCGCCAAAGCACCAACAATTAGCCTTTTCAAATGGCACTCCGTCGTTCCGGCTGGAGGAATCGGAGCGGAACAGCTCCGTACTTCGCCACGTGTCCCCCATCGGGCATCCTCAACCGCCTATGTCCAAGGATTCGCTCATAAAGAGATGGACCCTCTCGCGCGCTCGCCTTCATCTGGTGCCCCACAGAGGGTACCAGAAAGGCCATGAAGTCCTCAGGGCCACATCATACTCCTGGCCGTCGATCCACGCGGTGCCCCGCCCGGTGAGACGGGAAATCCACTTCTCTTCGGACGGATGTGAGAACGAAGGACTCGCGCCCAGCGGGTGGCCCGAGGAGGTTCACCCCGACGTCCTTCAGGCCGAGGCGATGTCCCAGCATCGCTCCAAATGCCTACGCCGCCGGTTTCGATGCACCACGGAGAGCGGCCTTTTTCAATACCCTGCTAAAGAGCTCGCCAGTCCCTTCAAGATGCTCACCAGGACTGCATAGATCGCGACGGAAATACTGACCACAATAAAGCCACTAAGGAAGAAAAATAGCCCCATGAGCAGCGCCGATACCGAGGTCGTGCTACCCAGCAAGGGTGACGCTGTCCCTTTCATTTTATCTCCTAGCGAGCCAAGCACAAAAAATGGAGGAAAGGCTATAAATATTCCGAACAGCAGCACGCCTATGAATGTTTTTATCATAGCGTGGCGCACAGGCTGGCCTTGAGTTCGTCGACGTCCTCGTCCCTCACCTGCGAAATCGCCTTGTCCCCGAAGGCAGCCAGAATGTGGAGACGAAACGCGTCGCGGTAGCGGCCCAGGGTGCTTGCCTTGATGTCGGGCGCGCTGCTGCGGAGCAACGTCTCGGCCGCCTCCTTCACCCGGGTCGGCCTCACCTTGGGAGCCAATTGGCCGCCTAGCAGGGCGAGCCGCTTGTTGCGTTCCCATTCCTCTTCCCGGCGAGTCTGTACGGGCGAGGTCGTCCGAACGAACTCAACCCAACCGTCGGGATGCGTCCAGCGAAACTGCACGACCTACGAGCTTCGAACGACCGGCTTGCCCTTCGCGTCTAGCTTGGAGTCCCGTCCCATTGCTTGAGGCTCCACTTGCGCTCGCGCACGCTCACGAGGCGCAGAGTAGCAAGGTTGGAGTCGCCCGCATGTAGCGGATTTGTACCCGCGCAACGCCAGACACCCGGTCAAAGCAAGTTACAGCCACTGACAACCAACTGTTCTTACGAGTGCCCAGGGCGGGAATCGAACCCGCATGCCTTTCGGCGCCACCCCCTCAAGATGGTGTGTCTACCAATTCCACCACCTGGGCGAATTTTCGATAGTGAATCGCTCGGCCCGTTCTTTCAGGGACGCCGTGGCGTGTTAGCGCAGCGAAGCCGATGCGAGCAAGCGTCGAACCTTGAGCTACTTCGGGGCGGCCGCGGGGGCTGGAGGCAGCTGGGGGACGTTGGCCGCGGGTGCAGTGCTCGGTGCGGTCTGAGCCGCTGGAGCGGGCGCCCTCGCGGCTGCGCGGGCCGCCACCGAGGTTCTCATTCCTTGAAAGGACAGGGCCAGGGAGGTGAGGAAGAAGAGCCCGGCACAGACGGCCGTGACGCGACTGAGAAACGTCACCGCGCCGCGCCCGCCGAAGGCGCTGGTAGCCGCGCCGCCGCCGAGGGCAGCGCCCATCCCGGCATCCTTCCCCGGTTGGAGAAGAATGACGAAAATCATGAAGACGCAGAGAAGGACGTGGACGGCAGTGAGAAAAGCCAGCATCGGGCCGCGCACCCTACAGAAAGCCCGCGGCCCGTGACAACCCCCTCCCCCGCCCTTGTAGCTAGCACTGGGAATGTCCGCCCCATAAGCACTTACAGATGTCCGCTCTACAGGGCGGCCCAAGCTCCCGGACATGCGTCCATGGGAGTGGCAGGTCGCCCGGGAGTCCAGGGCGATGACGAGACAAGAAGTGGTGATGAAGGCCGTGGCGGGCCGCCTTAGCTGGCTCCAAGCCGCGGACATCCTCGGAATCACGCCGCGGCAGGTGCGACGGCTTCACCTGAAATACCGGACGGAGGGAGTGAAGGCCATCTTGGACAACCGGGGCGGAAAACAACGGCGGCGCCGAGTGCCCTTGGAGGTGCTCCAGGAGCTCTTCCGGCTGCGGCGCGACAGGTACCCGGACTTCTCAGTGACGCACTTCCACGAGCACGTCACTGAGCGCCACGGCCTCAAGCTCTCCTACACGTTCTGCAAGCGAGTGCTCCAAGACGCGGGACTGGCGGAGAGGGCTCCAGGCAGGGGCAAGTACCGACGCAAGCGCGAGCGGCGGCCCCTGGTAGGCATGCTTCTGCACCTCGACGCCTCCACCCACGCCTGGCTTTCCGGGCTGCCCATGCAGGACCTGATGGTGATGCTCGATGATGCTGACGGCCGCATCCTCCACGCCCGCTTCGTCGAGCAGGAGGACACGCTGTCCACGCTTTTCGCCCTCTCAGACTGCTGGAGCGCCATGGACGCTTCTCCGAGCTCTACACGGACCGTGGGAGCCACTTTGCTCCCACCAACAAGGCTCGCGGCGGAGAGTTGCGCCCGGAGGGTCAGGTGCAACGCGTGCTGCGTGCAGTAGGCATACGCCACATCTTGGCTCGGTCGCCGGAGGCCCGCGGCCGGAGCGAGCGCGCCTTTGGCACCATTCAGGGCCGGTTGCCCCAGGAGCTACGTCTTCACGGCGTCAGCAACTACGCGGAGGCGGACCTCTACCTGGAAGGGACTTTCGTCCCTGACTTCAACCGGCGCTTCACCGTCATACCGGCCGAGCGCGGAAGTGCCTTCGTCAAGGTCGCCCGCACGGACCTCGAGCTCGTCCTGTCCGCTCAGCACGAGCGTGTCGTGCGGGCAGACAGCATCGTCATCTTCGAGAAGTTGCTGCTGCAGCTTCCGCCGAGCACGCACCGACAGCGCTTCGTCCGCTGTCCGGTAGTCGTCCACGAATTCCTAAACGACACCCTTGGCGTGAGCTACCAGGGGCGTCTCATTGCTCGCTTCAATCGAGCTGGAGACCTGCTCCCTCTTCGCAGTCCCACAGTAGTCGCAGCCTAACCAAAGCGGACATCTGTAAGTGCTTATGAAGCGGACTTGTGTAAGTGCTGCGGACAGCCCCCGGAAACCGGGGCCCCGGGGCCCGCGCTCCCCGCCCCTCCAGCCAGCCCGAGCCATGGGAGTACACAGGGTCGAGCCCCTGGCGGCCTCCTGGTCAGAGCTCATCCTCGCCGAGCTCGAGCAAGCGCTTGTCCGCGTCGCTCAAAGTGGCCAGGGCGAGGAGGTCTGGCCTCCGTCGCCGAGTCCACTGGAGTGCCTGCCAGCGGCGCCAGCGCGCCACCCGGGCGTGGTCGCCGCTCTGCAGCACGGCTGGAACCTCCACCCCGCGGAAAACCGCCGGCCGGGTGTACTGCGGGTATTCGAGAAGACTCTCTTCAAAGCTCTCCGAGGCCGTCGAGCTCGCGTTCCCCAGGACTGCAGGAAGCAGTCGGGCAACGGCGTCGACAACGCAAAGCGCGACCAATTCCCCGCCGGTGAGAACGAAGTCCCCGAGCGAAACCTCGCCATCGACGAAGTGCGCCACCCGTTCATCTACACCCTCGTAGCGCCCGCACACGAGGATGAGGTCGGTCGGACCTGCCGCCAAGGCCCGGGCCATCGGCTGGTCCAGGGGCTCGCCGCGCGGCGACGTCAGGAGGACCCGTGCGCCTGGTAAGCGCGCTCGAGCAGCTTCGATGGCGGCCACCAGCGGTTCTGGCTTGAAGACCATCCCCGCTCCGCCCCCGTAGGGCGCATCGTCGGTGACCCGGTGCTTTCCCTCCGCGTAGGCCCGAATGTCGTGGGCGGCGAACAGCACCAGGCCGCGCTGGGCCGCCTTGCCGAGAATGCTTTCCGACAGGTAGCCAGTGACCATCTCGGGGAACAGCGTCAGGACGTCTACCTGCCAGGGCGTCATGGGCGTCAACCGGCGGCTACTTCAAAACTCCAGAGGACGGACGCAAATGACGCCCGTCTCCAGGTCGACCCGAGGTACAAATTCGTCAGCGAAGGGGATGAGCAGTTCTCCTGCGCCTCCTCTGATGACCAGCGTGGGCACGGGCCCGGCGTTCCACACCTCCTCGACCTGCCCCAGCGGCTCACCTTGGGGTGACACGGCCCGAAGGCCAACCAGGTCCCCTTGGAAGTATTCGCCCTCGACGGGGGGCGAGAGGTCAGCCCGGTAGACAAGCACCGTCGAGCCGCGCAGGCCCTCGGCGGCGCTTCTCCCCTCCACGGTCGCCAAGGTGAGGAGAACCTCTTTGGAGGCAGGCCGCGAGCCGACGACGGCAAATTCGCGCTCCACGCCCTCCCGGCTCCGGAGAATGACGCGCTCGACGCCGTCCAGCGCGACGGAGGCGGCATCGAAGGTCCGGATGCCCAACTCGCCACTAATGCCGTGGGCGCGCGCGACATACCCCACCACCAGCGTGGCGGAGCCGGTCACGGAGCCACGGACGGAGTCCCGCCTCCAGGGCCGGGCTCACCCGGGGGAGTGGATTCTGGCGACGTCGGGGAGGGTTGCTCCGCGGGTGCCGCGGGGCCGCGCCGGTCATCGAGCACTTCCAGACGAACCTTGACGCCCCGGCGCAGGGCAGCCACGGCGAGCACGGCTCGCATGGCATTGATGGTTCGACCGTCCCGGCCGATAACTTTGCCCACGTCCTCCGGCGCCACCTTCAGTTCGAGCACCGTGCCGCCGTCGACGGCCTGTGCTCGCAGCTCGACCTGGTCCGGACGGTCCACCAGGGCACGAGCGAGAAAGGTGACGAGCTCCTCCACCGACCGACCTTAAGCCTTGGTCGCCGCCGGCGCAGGAGGGCTGGCGCGCTTGATGAGACCGGCGACAGTCTCCGAGGGCTGCGCGCCCACCTTCAGCCAGTGCTCCAGCCGCTCATGGTTGAACTCCACCTTGGGTGGGTTGAGATTCGGGTCGTACGCGCCGATGGCTTCGATGAATTTGCCGTCACGCGGGTTGCGCGAGTCGGTGGCAACCACATGGTAGTACGGCATCTTCTTGGCGCCTGCACGCGCCAGGCGAAGCACAACGGCCATGAGACAACTCCTCGGAAGGGCGGCGGGATGTAGCGCCCTCCCCCCTCAAAGTCAAGAAGCCTCAGTGATTCAGCGTGTTTGCCTCATCTTGTCGCACCGGAAGGTTGGCGAGCTGCCCACACGCGGCGGCGATGTCTCGACCCCGGTTGGCCCGAATGAAGGCGGCCACATGGCCGGCCGCGAGAATTGCGCGAAACGCCTCGGCACGCTCCTCCCCCGTCGTGTGGAAGCCCAAGCCAGGGTTCTCGTTGTAGGGGATGAGGTTCACCTTGGCTGGAACCCCATGCAGCAGTTCCACCAGACGTCGCGCGTCCGCATCGGTGTCGTTGACGCCTCGCAGAAGAACATACTCGAAGGTGATGCGTCGGCCCTGGCGTAGGGGGAACCGGCGGCACGCGTCAATCAGCTCGGCGATGTTCCATTTGCGATTCACGGGCATCAGCTCGGAGCGCTGCGCGTCATGGCTCGCGTTGAGCGAGATGGCCAGCTTGACGTCGGTCTCCGCGCCCAGCCGGTCGATCATCGGGACCAGTCCCACCGTGGAAACGGTGATGTGTCGGTGCGAGAAATTCGGCCCCTGTTCCGACTGCAGGATGGTGAGTGCCGTCTTTAAGTTCTCGAAGTTGTGCAGGGGCTCACCCATCCCCATGAAGACCAGGTTGGTGAGGGGACGCGCGAGCGAGAGGGCCTCGTCGCGTGCCACCCTGTGGTTGACTTCATGAACTTGGGCGACGATTTCGCCCGCGGTGAGGTTGCGCTGCAATCCCAGCGTCCCGGTCATGCAGAAGCGGCAAGCCATCGCGCATCCAACCTGCGTCGAGACGCAGAGCGTTTTCCGGTCGGCGCTGGGCATGTACACCGACTCGATGAGTCGACCGTCGTTGGTGCGGAACCTGTACTTGACGGTTCCATCGATGCTCCGCTGCTCGAGGTCGATGGCCAGCGGCGTGAGCTCGGAAACTTCCCGGAGCCGCTCTCGAAACGCTGCCGGCAAGTCCGTCATCTGCTCGAGTGCGGTAATGCCGCGCTGATGCAACCACCGGTAGAGCTGGCGTGCGCGAAAGGGCCGCTCAGCGAGCTCGTCGACGACGAACGCGGTCAGCTGCTCCAGCGTCAGGCTGAGCAGTTCGACTCGCTTCGCTGTGGACGCTTGCTCCATTGCTCAGTGCGGGCTTTCGCACGGGCCAGCCCGCGGAGTCAAAGAGCGGTCAGCCCCACGGCGTCCGGCGATTTGCGCCCAGCTCGCCAAGGGCAGCCTCCATCCGAAGGCGAAGCGCCTCCGCCTGCGCGGCGAGCGCCGCACCGTCCACCCCCAGCGCAGGCGGCGCTTCGGGGGCAAGAAAGCGGTAGTCGATGCGTGTCGGGTTGGGACAGAAGGCCAGTACCGCCATCACCACCACCGCGTACCCGGGAAGCAAACCGGCCAGCCAGGCGCAGACGGTCCCCAGCAACACGCACCCGCCGAGAGGCAAGGGCCAGGTGGCGAGGCGCAGGTGGCGAAGGCCCAAGAGGCGCGCGAGGAGGGGGCCACCAGGCAAGAGCGTGTACTGGGCATGACTGCCCGAGATGACGAGTGGCAACACCTGGACGCCGGCATCGCGCGCAGTCCGAAGAAAACCGTGCCTGCCTCCCCACTGCACTCGGTCCCGCGCCGAGAAGGGGCGCAGCGCATCCACGTCCCCACCGGGGAAGACCAGGACGGGAAAGCCGCCGGCCAGCGGTTCGAGCCCAGCCGCGCCGCTGGCCCGCACTCCGCCGATGGGAAGCACGACGAGGCGAAACGGCCACCACAGTCCGATGTCATGTGCCAGGCCGACGACGGGGCGGGAGAGGCCGAATTTCTCAACCCACAGGCAGAGCAAGGTGAGGATTTCCATGACGCCGTAGCCGCTGTGGTTGGCGACGCAAAGGAAGGGCCCTGGGGGGACGTTTTCCCAGCCGCGGATGGTGGGCCTGAACCATAGGCGGGCCCCGGGCCAGAACCACCTGCGGAGCGCGAGGAGAAAAGATGGGCGGTAAGCCGCCGTCGGGGCGACCCGGGTGACCGCACCGGTCGTGCTGCCCCCGCTAGCGTCGGTAGACGTAGGGGTGCAACTCGGTATCGCGGAAGAAGTAGGCAATCTCGTTCTTCGCCGTGTCGGGGCCATCCGAGCCATGCACGGTATTCTTCTCGACGTCGGTCGCGAAATCCTTGCGGATGGTGCCCGGGGCGGCGTTCGCCGGATTGGTTGCACCCATGATGTCGCGGTTCCGCTGAATGGCGTTTTCGCCCTCCAGGACCATCAACACCACAGGGCCCGAGGTCATGAATGCGACCAGGTCCTTGAAAAAGGGACGGGCCCGGTGGACGGCGTAAAAGCCCTCCGCCTCGCGCGTCGAGAGGTGGGCCAGACGCACGGCCACTGGCTTGAGCCCGTGCTCCTCGAAGCGGGCGATGATTTTCCCGATGACGCCCTTCTCCAGGCCGTCCGGCTTGATGATGGACAGCGTGCGTTCGATGGCCATATGCGGTGTCTTTTCCCTTCGTCTCTTTCAGTTCATCTGCGGGCCCCGCGCTTCAGCGCGGCCTGCAGGGTGGTGCCCAGCTCCGTCGGGGAAGGCGCCATCAGAACGCCGGCCGCCTCCAGTGCGCGAATCTTCTCCGCGGCGGTGCCTTTCCCCCCGGCGATGATTGCACCGGCATGGCCCATCCGCTTGCCGGGCGGAGCTGAAACCCCGGCGATGAAGCCCGCGATGGGCTTCGTGAACTCCCGGGCGATGTAATCGGCTGCGGCCTCCTCGGCGCTGCCGCCAATTTCGCCAATCATGATCACCGCATCGGTACCGGCGTCGGCGTTGAAGAGCTTCAGGCAGTCCACGAAGTCGGTTCCGTTGACCGGGTCTCCGCCAATACCGACCGCCGTCGACTGGCCGAGGTTGAGCTGGGTGAGCTGGTAAACCGCCTCGTAGGTGAGTGTTCCGGAACGCGACACCACGCCGACGCGTCCCGGTCGGTGGATGTGCCCGGGCATGATGCCAATTTTGCACTTCGCGCCCGGTGTGATGACGCCCGGGCAATTCGGCCCCACCAGCCGCACAGCTGGGTGGCCGCGCAGAGCCTGCTTACAGCGCACCATGTCCAGCACCGGAATGCCCTCGGTGATGGCGATGACGAGCGCCACGCCGGCGTCCGCCGCCTCGAGTATGGCGTCGGCCGCGAAGGCCGGCGGGACGAAGATGACGCTGGCGTTGGCGCCCGTCTCGCGCACCGCCTCTTGCACAGTATTGAAAACGGGGACTTCCTCGTTGAAGCGCGTGCCGCCCTTGCCTGGCGTCACGCCCGCCACGAGCTCCGTTCCGTACTCCAGCATCTGTCCACAGTGGAAGGAACCGGCCGCACCCGTGATGCCCTGACAAAGCACCCGCGTGTTTTCGTCCACCAGGATGCTCATGGCCGTAGCCCGTGCGCTGCGGCGACGGCCTTCTCCGCGGCCTGGCGGAGATTGTCGGCAGGAGTGATGGCCAGACCTGAGGTGCGGAGGATTTCCTTGCCCTTCTCCACGTTGGTGCCCTCGAGGCGCACCACCAGCGGCACCTTGAGCTGAACTTCCCGCGCCGCCGCCACCACCCCGTCGGCAATCACGTCGCACTTCATGATGCCTCCGAAGATGTTCACCAGCACCGCCTTCACGCCTAGGTCCGCCAGGATGAGCTTGAAGGCGGCCGTCACCTTTTCCCGGGTGGCGCCCCCTCCAACGTCCAGGAAGTTGGCCGGAGCACCGCCCACCAGCTTGATGGTGTCCATGGTGGCCATCGCCAGGCCGGCGCCGTTCACCATGCAGCCGATGTTGCCGTCGAGCGTGATGTAGGCCAGGTCGAACTCCTTGGCCTTGGCCTCAGCCGGGTCCTCTTCCTCGACGTCGCGGTAGGCGGCGACGTCGGGGTGACGGTACAGGGCGTTGTCATCGAAGGTCATCTTCGAGTCGAGTGCCACCACCCCGCCATCCTTGAGCACCACCAGCGGATTGACCTCCGCTAGACTGGCATCGGTCTCCAGGTAGCAGCGGTAGAGCGCCCCGCAGAAGGCGACGAACTTCCCGACAGTCGGGCCGGTCAGCCCGAGCGCGAAAGCCAGCTTTCGACCCTGAAAGTCGCAGAAGCCCGCGCCGGGATCGATGGATTCGACGTGAATCTTCTCCGGATGCTTCGCCGCCACCTCCTCGATTTCCACTCCACCCTCGCTCGAAGCCATCAGACTGACCCTGGAGAGCGCCCGGTCGAGGGTCATTCCCAGGTACAGCTCCCGAGCGATGTCGAGCCCCTCTTCGACGTAGACCTTGCGCACCTTTTGCCCCTCCGGGCCCGTCTGGTGCGTGCGCAGCTGCATCCCCAGAATTTCCGAGGCGAGCTTCCTGGCCTCCGCCGGCGAGCGGGCGAGCTTCACCCCGCCGCCCTTGCCCCGACCGCCTGCATGAATCTGCGCCTTGACCACGACCACCGGTGTCTTCAGCTGGAGGGCGGCCTGCTCGGCCTCTTCGGGTGTGGTGGCGAGGATGCCGCGCGGGACTGGAACCCCGAACTTCCGAAAGAGTTCTTTGCCCTGGTACTCGTGGATTTTCATCGTCCCTCGCTCGTGTCGGCCATGCCCACGGGCCTAGAGCTTGACCGAGTCCACCGTCTTCTTCACCGACTGAAACGACTTCTCGAAATCGGCTTTCTCCTGCGCGTCGAGCTGCAACTCGAAAATCTGCTCCACCCCCCCTGCGCCGATGCGCACCGGGACGCCGACGAAGAAACCCTGGATGCCATGCTGACCCTCCAGCAACACCGCGGCTGGCAGGATGCGCTTGCTGTCCCGGACGTAGGCTTCGGCCATGGCGATGGCAGAGGCAGCCGGAGCGAAATAGGCCGAGCCCGTCTTGTAGAGACCCACCAGCTCGGCGCCGCCGTTACGGGTCCGAGCGACGATGGCGTCCAGCTTGTCCTTGGACAGGAACTCGGTCAGGGGGGCGCCGCCAACGGTGGCCGAACGCAGCAAAGGCACCATGTCATCTCCGTGGCCACCGAGGACCAGCGCCTGGACGTCCCTTGGCGAGCAGCCCACCGCCTCGGCCACGAAGCACTTGAAGCGAGCCGTGTCGAGCACCCCTGCCATACCCACCACGTGCGTGCGTGGAAAGCCGGTGATTTTGTGGAGTGCGTACACCATCGCGTCCAGCGGGTTGGCAACGTTGATGACAAATGCCTTTGGACAGTGCGTCTTCAGGTTGGCCGCGACATCCTTCATGATTTTGAGGTTCGTCTCGAGCAGGTCCTCTCGGGACATTCCTGGCTTGCGCGGGATGCCGGCGGTGATGATCACCACGTCGGCTCCGCCCACGTCCTTCCAGTCCGTGGTCCCGGTGACACGCGCCTCGTATCCATCCACGGCCGCCAGCTGGTTGATGTCCAGGGCTTTGCCCTTCACCAAGCCTTCGGCCGCGGGGATGTCGTAGAGCACCACATCGCCCAAGTCCTTTTGGACGGCGAGCAGGGCCAGATTTCCGCCAATTTGCCCGCCGCCGATGAGTCCGATTCTCTTCTTGCCCATGGTGCCTTCCGTGGTGGGCGTCGACCCGCAGCGCAGAACGCGGGCGTCGCTCTCACATGTGCTGGATGATTGCTTGGCCGAACTCGGAGCACTTCACTTCCTTCACTCCAGCTTCGCCACTCTGCTTCATCATTCGTGCGAAGTCGTAGGTCACGGTCTTGGCCGTGATGGCGGCTTCGATCCCCTTCATGATCAGGTCCGCCGCCTCGTGCCATCCCAGGTGACGGAGCATCATGTCTCCGGAGAGAATGACGCTGCCGGGGTTGACCTTGTCCTGGTCGGCATACTTGGGCGCCGTCCCATGCGTGGCTTCAAACACCGCATGCCCGGTGACGTAGTTGATGTTTCCCCCCGGCGCGATGCCGATGCCGCCAACCTGGGCAGCCAGGGCGTCAGACAGGTAGTCACCAGTGAGATTGAGCGTGGCGATGACGTCGAACTCGTCCGGCCTGGTCAACACTTGCTGGAGGGTGATGTCGGCGATTGCGTCCTTGACCAGCAACCGGCCGGCCGCGAGCGCCGCCTTCTGCTCGGCGTTGGCCGCCTCCTCGCCCGCTTTGGCCTTGGTCTCTTCCCAATGCTCCCAGGTGTACACCTGGGGCCCGAACTCGCGCTCTGCCAGGGCGTAGCCCCATCCCCGGAATGCGCCTTCCGTGTACTTCATGATGTTGCCCTTGTGCACCAGCGTCACGCTCTTGCGCTTGTGCAGAAGGGCGTACCGGATGGCTGCACGCACGAGCCGTTCGGACCCTTCGCGCGAGACCGGCTTGATGCCAATGCCGCACTCGGTCGG
>Ga0302326_10013613_pt1 | contig 17228 bp, 14 predicted proteins | sample Palsa_T0_3_FD_202264 | JGI IMG/M metagenome (GOLD analysis project Ga0302326, IMG submission 202264) | Peat permafrost microbial communities from Stordalen Mire near Abisko, Sweden - Palsa_T0_3 | ecosystem: Environmental > Terrestrial > Soil > Palsa > Peat permafrost | place: Sweden: Abisko... | reverse complement strand
AACCGCCGGATGCGGAAAACCGCACGTCCGGTGGTGTGGGAGGGTGACGGGTCGCAATCCCCGTCACCCGACCCGATCTTAGACCCAGACCTTTTGCACTGGCACGCCCTGTTTGCAGAGATCGCAATGCGCGGCATCCGCATAGTAGCTGGCATTCAGCCTGGCCAGATAATACAGCGGCAACTCGCCGAAATCGCGCGTGCGGGGGGTGGGCTGATAGATGATGACGGCCAGGGCCACCACGCGCGCACCGCGCGATTCCAGCAGTTCGCGCATCTCGCGCAGCTTGCGCCCGGAGCGCAGGATATCGTCCACCAGCACCACCTGCTCGCCGGGATGCTGCTCCAGAAACTGGCGGAAGTGCAGGGGCTGGCCCTGGTCTTCGCGCTCAGCCCAGTACACCTGACGGGCGCGCAAGGCTTCGCACACGCCATAGGCTACCGGCAAGCCGGCATTGGCCGGCGTAACGATGGAGAGCTCGGGGATGATGGCGCGGATCTCCGCGTTCTCGCGCAACAAGCGGCTCAGCCCCACGCTCAACATACGCGCGTGCTGATAGTAGCGCATGGCCAGCGGAACCTGCAGATATTCGTTGGAGTGCAGGCCATTGGTGTATTCAAAATGGCCGTCGCGCAAGGCGCCGGTATCGCGCAGCACGCGGACGACTTCGTCTTGTGTGGGCAACAAGTGCATTTTTCGCTTACAACCCTCTTCTGCCCTCCGCCTTTTACGGAGGCTAATTTGCTCCGTGGCCGGTAAGCACACGGGGAATGGTGCGCAGGATGATCTTCCAATCGAGCGCCAGCGACCAGTTATCAATGTACTGCATATCCATGCGCATCCAGGTTTCGAAATCCAGATTGTCGCGGCCGGAAACCGCCCACAGGCAGGTAAGCCCGGGGCGCATGCGCAAACGGCGGCGCTGCCAGGTGAGATACTGTTCGACCTCGTCCGGCACGGCGGGCCGCGGACCGACCAGCGACATGTCCCCCCGCAGCACGTTCCAGAGCTGCGGCCATTCATCGATAGAGAATTTGCGCAGATAGCGGCCCACGCGCGTCAGCCGCGGATCTTCGGGGATCTTCATGGCGGTCTTGCGCGTGCTCAGGTGCATGACTTCGGCTTTCATCTGCTCGGCGCCGGCGCACATGGAGCGGAATTTGTAGAACAAAAACCGGCGGCCGTTCAATCCGCAGCGGACCTGTTTGAAGATAGCGGGTCCCGGAGAGGTGAGCCGCACCAGCAGCACCACCACGATCATGAACGGCAGCAAGACGATCAAGCCGGCCGCGGCGAGGGCCACGTCGATGGCGCGCTTCACCAACAGGCGGATCTCATCGTGCGGCGCGGCCGAGAAGGTGAGCAGAGGGGTGAAACCCAGGCGATCCAGATACACTTCGCTATTGACGTGCGGGAAGAAATCCACCGCCACGCGGGTGCGCACGCCCTCTTCGTCGCAGAGCAGAAAGACGTCTTCCAGTTGCGCGAGTGTCTCGCTGCCCACCGAGAAGATGACCTCGTCGATAACCCGATTGCGCAGCAGTTGCCGCAGATCGGCGATGGGATAAACCTTATAGGGCGATGCCAGGTGGATCTCGGCCGGCGCGTTTAGCGAATCGGGCGCCAAAAAACCGGTGAGGCGAATACCGTATGACGCGGAGCGTTCCAGCGCTTCGCCCAACTTGCGGGCGCGTTCGCCGGTGCCGGCCACCATGACGAAGTGCGGGCCGCCGAATTCACGCAGGATGGCGCCCGCCAGGCGTCCGGAAAGCAGACGGAACAGGAACAGCAGCACCCACGCATAGCCCACGAAGAGGGCCAGAAATGGGCGGCTCAGGTCCAGGCGCAAAACGAACTCAAATACCACCAAAGCGACGGCGCCATAGCCGCACTGCTGGAACGAATCGCGCAGAATCACTAGCGGGTCGCCGGAATCGAGCTTGTCGTAAACGCCCAGCCACAGGCCGATCAGCAGCCAGACACCCAGCGCGAAGCCCAGCACCAGGGCCTTGACCGGGACGTTCAGGAAGAAGGTGTGCTCCAGGTGGAGCAGCATGCGGGTCTGGTAGGCGGCCTGGAATGCCAAGGCGGTCAGCAGGATGTCGGACAGCCCGAACAGGACTCGGGCTCTGCGGTGCCGGCGACTAAACATCCGCATGACAGGATAGCATGGGGGCATAAAGCGAGGGCCGCATAGCAGGGCTATGATTTCCAGGTACTTACCGACGGTTTCGGCGGGTCATCTTCCGGGAACTCCGCGACGCCTTCGCCCCGATAGAGCCGCGACAACAGCTTGGGTTGGCCGCCGGGGCGGACGTCCACCAGACTGATCTGGGTTTCGTCGGCTGGACTGCCGGCGGCCTTGCCTTAAGGCGTTTTTTTGGGCCGGTGGAAGTGTTGGCATTGTGCTTTGTTGTCATGCAGTTAGCGCTTTTTGTAGGAACGAAGTGGTGGGGACAAATTCGGCGATCTTGCCGGGTTCTGCCGATAGTTCCTCCCTTCCCGGTTTTACACTAGCAGGGGCGTGGGCAGGCGAGCGGGGTGGGCCGGTGGGGTGCGGGCTGCAAGTGATTGAGGGGGTAAGGGATGGTTGGCTGCGAGCGGCTTTTCCGGGGTTGTGACCAGGACGGTCGGCGCATGGGAAGCCGGACTCTACGTTCCGAGCGCGATGGATACCTTTCCACCCTTATTGTCCGGACGCCGCCGTTAACACGACCGTGTTGCCGGTATAGGAGATCTCGAAGTGCTCGCCGGAGTTGATCGTGAGTCCGTTCACCGATTGTGAACGTGCTTCCGACGGTTGGAACGAAGCCGGACGCTAGCTCGATATTCAGGGCGCCATCCGAGTTCTGCGTATAAGAGCCGCTCACGCTGAGTTTGCCCGCCTGACTGGCGAGTCGCCCACGGTCACAGTGCGCGATCATCCCGACGAAGCTCCGCACAATATGTCCTCGCCGGCGCGATGCTAGAGCGGAATTCGAGCGCGCCCTGGATGCTTGCAAGAAGATTCCCAACCCGGCTCCCGTCAGCTTTGGGTTTCCGCGTGGCATAGGCTGGCGGTGATGAATGCGGCGCTAATGAGAGGCCGACTCCGTCGATGTTACATTGACTCGCTCCTCTTCTTTTGAAAAGTGGAATGCGGGTTGAAAAACCGCTACGGCGTGAAACGCGATTATCGGCGATCCGGTTCTCGTAATGGGCACATCGCGGCTGGGTTTGGTAGGCGAACCGCTGCACAGGTTGTGGGACAGGCCCGATAAGCGCCGCGTCGCCACTCCTGGCGACGCTATAGGCGCTGGACCATGGGTAATCCTCGGACCTCGCAACTAACCCTGATTTGACCGGATCGTTCTCAATGTATGCGGAAATGCGGCTCCACTCCGTTTGGTCGCACGCCGCGCTGAATCGAGTCGCGCACCAGTTGGGCAATGGCCTGCTGCCGGAGGAAGAGTGGGCCGGAGGAGGCCCGGTTCTAATTGGCGGTCAATCACACGAAGGCCTGGCCCGCCGAGGCGTTGTGGGGCATGGGGTCGGAGGCGCCATGTGACGAACAACCAACGATCTGCTGGATAAGAGCGAGGCAACCGCCTGTGTGTGAGCATACGGGAATTGGTGGCCCTGCGAACAAAAAGGCTCGCATGGCGTCGCCAGGAGTGGCGACGCGGCACGCACGAGTGCGCACGCCACGCGGGCAAAGCCTTTAACCTGCGGCGGCCTCCCAGGCCGCCATCCATTTCTTCGCAAGGGCAAGCGGCGGGTCCAGGGGACCCGCGCAGGCCAAGGGCCTGCCCCACTATTTATGCAGACACATCGACAACTCTAAAGTAACCCGCCGGGGTGCCGGCCCGCGCGTTACAGCGCCTGGCCGCGCCGCCAACGGTCTTCGAACAGGCCGGTCATCGCCTCGCCCATGCCTTCGTGGTTGAACACTACGGCGGTCCAGCTCGGCCGCGTAATCACGGGATCGAGCAATGCGATCATGCCCTGGCACCCATCGAATACCGCCAGCTTCATCGGCACGGAATCCACCTGCCGCACCTCGACGCCGGCGTTGGAATAATCCTGGAGCCTTTGCCGGTGGGTGTCGTCCAGCGTGCCGGCTTCCAGCAGCAGCCGGCAGGTCACGCCGGATAGGCGGGCCTGCTTGACCAGCTTCTCATCCAGCGGATCGACGGCATAGGGAGGCCGCGAAAACTCGATGTATTGCGAGCGTACTTCCGAGAGCATACGGCGATACTCGGCGGCGGTCTGGGAAGGATCGCTGACAATCCGGAGGAAATCCAGCGTGCCACGGCCTTCCTGGCCTTCCGAGTAAACCGATTTCAGGTCGTCGATCAAGCCTACGCTGGCGCGCCCCTGGTCCATCAACTCGTGGTCCAGTAGTTGCCGCTTGCGAGCCATGTAGGCGGGAAGGGCCAGACTGGGTTCCACGGCCGAGAACAGTTTGGTGCGCTCCTGCACCACCTGCGCGAAGCCCTTCTCCACCAGGCTGTCGAGCACCTCGTAGATTTTCTGCCGCGGTACGCGCGCGCGCGCCGCCAGTTCGAGTGCCTTAAACCGCGGATGGCCCAGCAGAACCAGGTACGAGCGCGATTCGTATGCGTTCAACCCGAGCTGCTGAAGCCGCTTCCAAAAGCCCTGGAACTCTCCTTCAGCCCATTTTTCGCCCATAGTCCCTAACAATAGCAAACTGAGGTAAAGAAGTCTGTTACTCGATTTGGGCCGGTATTTGGGCATCGCAGGCGCCGAAAAAACGGGTGCAGATGTTTACATTTGGATATATGATTGACTTGGTACTATTGGAACTCTAAAATGAAGCCTAGTACCGTAAGTTTATGCCTGAAAACAATGGCTCCCACGAAGGGCCCTCGCAAGCCGGAGCCCCCGACGCCCCCAAGATTCGAATTGTAGTGGCGGACGACCACCCCATTTTTCGAGACGGCTTGTGCCGGCTGCTCGCCCTGGAGCCGGATTTCGAAGTGGTGGCGCAGGCGCAGGATGGACGGCAGGTGCTGGATGTGTTGCAACAGTACGAGCCCGATATCCTTTTGCTGGACTTGAAGATGCCCGGCCTGGATGGTCTGGCGACGCTGCAGCGCCTGCAGACCAGCAAACACAAAACCCGCGTGATAGTGCTGACGGCCTCGGAGGACAAGAACGAGTTCGTGCAGGCCATGAAGCTGGGGACTTCCGGCATCGTCTTGAAACAGAGCGCAACGGATCTGCTGATCAAGAGCATCCGGAAAGTGAACGCCGGCGAGATCTGGCTGGATTCGCACACTACCGCCGCGGTGATGCGGCAGTTCGCCACGGGCGCGGACGAAGTGCCGGCTGGGGCGGCTCCCACATCCAGCAGCCGCGAGCGCGAGCGTTCCCTGCTCAGCCAACGGGAGCGCGAGATTGTGGCCCTGGTGGCGCAGGGTTTCAAGAACAAGGAAATGGCCGAGAAGATGTTCATCAGCGAGCAGACCGTGAAGAACCACCTGCACAACATCTTCGACAAGCTGGGCGTGTCGGACCGCCTGGAGCTGGCCTTGTACGCCATTCACAACAATTTGCATATGGGGAAGTAGTAGGCGAGCGGGCTCGCCAACATCGGCAAACTGCGCCGATGTTAGAGCGGGCGAGGGGGCGAATCGGCGAGCGGGCTCGCCAACATCGGCAAACTGCGCCGATGTTAGAGCGGGCGAGGGGGCGAATCGGCGAGCGGGCGATTCTGGGGGCTGCGTTTTTGTTGGGCGCGATACTTCGGTAGCTTTAGCCGGGCTTCGCCCGGCGCGGGAGCCGGCTGACAGCCGGCTGCGGGCATGATTGCCCGCCCCACGGTGAGAAAAAGGTCAAACTTCAGAGGCGAGCTCCGGTGAAGAAGCCGTGGGCTAGGTGCCGTATTCTTTTAGCTTGTTATGCAGCGTTTTCAGGCTGATTCCCAGAATTTCGGCGGCCCGGGTTTTGTTGTTGTGGGTGTGTTCCAGGGTCCGCAGGATGAGGCCCCTCTCGGCATCCTCCACGGTGGTGCCGATGCTGAAGCGCACGGTTTCGGGGTCGTCCGGCGCGGCAGACGGCGAAGCACCGGCGGCCGCCGCCATGGTGGCGCGTCCGTGCAGGAACGCGGGGATGTGGCGGGCCTCGATCAGGCCTTCGCCCGCCAGGATGACGGCGCGCTCCAGCACGTTGCGCAATTCGCGCACATTGCCCGGCCAACTGTGCCGCTGCAACGCTTCCAACACGTCAGGCGCAATGCCACTCACCCGGCATTCGTGCTTGCGGTTCAGGTCGGAGACTAGCGCTTCGGAAATGGGCGCAACATCTTCCTTGCGTTCGCGCAATGGCGGCAGATGGACATGGAAAACGTTGAGCCGGTAGTACAGGTCTTCGCGCAAGTTGCCGCCGCGCATGGCTTCGTCGGGCACCTTGTTGGTGGCAGCCACCAGCCGCACATCCACTTCGAATTCGGTTTTTCCGCCCAGCCGGCGCACCTTGGAATCTTCCAGAATGCGCAGGAGCTTGGCTTGCGTGGGCAGCGGCATTTCGCCGATCTCGTCGAGCAGCAACGTCCCGTGCTGCGCCAGTTCGAAGCAGCCGGCGCGCCGCTCGGAAGCCCCGGTGAACGATCCCTTCTCGTGCCCGAACAGTTCGCTTTCAATCAGGGTTTCCGGAAGCGCGGCGCAATTGATGGCGATAAACGGGCCCGGGCGCCGCGGGCTGAGCTTGTGCAGGGTGCGCGCCACCATCTCTTTGCCGGTGCCGCTCTCGCCGGTGATTAACACGCAAGCTTTGCTCGGCCCGGCCTGCTGCAGCAGCGCAAAAATCTCGCGCATCTTGTGCGAGGTACCCACCAGTTCGCCGAGTGAGCCGTTATTGGCCAGTTGCCGGATCAGCGTTTGTTTGTCGGAGCGCAGGCTGGCGTGCGCTGCCGCACGGCTTACCAGCACCTCCAGAGTCTTCGGCTGGATGGGCTTTTCCAGAAACCAGTACGCGCCCAGTTCGTGCACCGTGCGCACGGCCGTTTCGATGTTTCCGTATGCGGTCAGCACGATGGTAGGCGGCATCTCGCCCATCTCGCGCAATTTCTCGAGAAAACCGAAGCCATCCATGCCCGGCATGTTCAGATCCGTGAGGATCACATCCGGGGTATTGCGGCTCAAGGCGTCCAGGGCCTCGTTGCCGTCCGCCGCGGTTTCGGGTGTCATACCCCAGGCCGAAACCATGGCCGCAAGTCCACTGCGTTGTGCGGGTTCGTCGTCGACAATCAGAACTCTCAAAACGTCCAATCCTTCCAGGTCATTCGGTATTATTGTACCGCCCAACATTCCTCCAATCGGAACCCAGCTCGAAAGTTAAAGTTGTGCAGGTTGGGAGAAACACCGTATTCTGCGATAATAAGAAGCGCCAGGGCTCATGGTCTTCGCAACGGTCCGACGCGCCCGCTACCGTATCCTCTTTAACGAGGCGTTGCGCCATGCCGTCTATTCGGTGAGCGCCGCGCTGGCGTCGCTGATTGTGCTGCTGCTGGCGGGAACCCAAATCCTCAGTTGGCCCTGGCTGCTTCTGCTTCCCGCGATCACGCTGGCGGCGGGAGCCTACGCGACCTGGCGGCGGGCGCCATCGCCCTATCGAGTGGCGCAGCGCGTGGACCGCAATCTGGGGTTGGCGGACACACTCTCCACGGCGCTTTTCTTCGCCACTCATCCAACCGGCGTGGAGGACGTGCGCCGCGCGCAATGGGCACAGGCCGAGCGCGTATCGGCCGGCGTGGATACCCGCCGCGCCATTCCGATCCGCCTGCCGCGCGCGCTGTACGCCACGGCTCCGTTGGCGCTTATCGCGGCAAGCCTGTTTGGAGTGCGCTACGGCCTGGATCGCCGCCTGGATCTGCGTGCACCCCTGGCCCGCATGGTAGAGGAGAAGCTGGGCTACCCCCTTGACCGGCAGGCGGCACACGATCGAAAGAACCCGGCCGCGCGCGATCCCAACCGCATCGAAGAGCCCGGCGTGGCGCTGGACGACTCGGGGCAGAAAGGCACGGGCGAACTCGACGCCGCTCCGGATTCCGCTCTGGATACCGTGGGCGTGCCCGATGTCGATAACAAGAGCGCCTCTAGCCGTCCGGACAGCTCCAAGCTGGCGCAAACCACGCAGCTTGAAGGCGGACAGAATGAGAGCGAAGAACCCGACGGCATCAGCGCCAATGCGGGCAACCAGCAATCCGCCGACGCCAAGCAAGGTCCGGGAGCGGGCAAGCAGGGGGAAGGCAACGATAAGCAGGCCGCCGGCAATTCCGGCGACAACAATAGCCTGCTCGGCAAATTCAAGGATGCCATGTCCAGCCTGATGAACCGCATGCGGCAGCAGCCCGGCGCGAAGGGTGGACAGCAGCAGGCGGGCGCGCAGAACGGCCAGCAGAAGAGCGCGCAGGGCAACTCCGGGCAGAACGGCAAGCAGGGCCAGCAGCCGGGAGATGGCGAGCAGGCCAATGCCAAGGATGGCCAGCCCGGAGACGATAGCCAGAACGCGCAGAGTGGACAATCGGGCAGTCCCGGCGGGAGCGGGCAGCAGCCTGCCACCAAGCAACCGGGAAGCGGCATCGGCCGGCAGGATGGCAGCAAAGACGTGAAGCTCGCCGAGCAACTTGCGGCCATGGGGAAGATCAGCGAGATCATCGGCAAGCGCGCGGCTAACGTCACCGGAGAGGTGACGGTTGAGGTGCAGAACAGCAATCAACAATTGCGCACGCCGTACGCGCAGCGCGCCGCGCATCACGCCGAGGCGGGCGGCGAGATCAACCGCGACGAGGTGCCGGCGGCGTTGCAGGCGTATGTGCAGCAGTATTTCGAGCAGGTGCGCAAGCAGGCGGCGGGCACCGCGGCCGCTCCCCGCGCGCGGCATCGCACGGAGCCGGCGAAGCCTGGGCTTTGAGTAGCCTATCCGCGGAGCAAGTGAAAGCTGTCGCCCTGGAGTGCGGTTTCGAGCTGGCCGGAATCGCGGCGGCTGAGCCGGTGCGCGAAGCGGCCTATTATCGCCAGTGGGTGGCGGACGGCTTCGCGGGCGAGATGCGCTATCTCACCGATCGGCGTGCGGCGCTGCGCGACGATCCGCGGACGCTGCTGCCTTCGGCGCGATCGATCCTCTGCGTGGGCAAGCTGTACAACGGGCCGCAGCCTTACTCGACCCAATTCGCGGGCGACGATTTGGCCTGGATCTCGCGCTACGCCTGGGGCGAGGATTATCACGATGTACTGCGGCGCGGCCTGGCGCGGGCGGTGGATCGCTTGCGCGCGCTGGCGGACGGACCGTTTGAGTGGAAGATTTGCGTGGACACCGCGCCGCTGCTGGAGCGGGCTTATGCGCGGCATGCCGGGCTGGGCTGGATCGCCAAGAATACGTGCCTGATCAACCAGGCCATGGGGTCGTGGTTTTTCCTGGGCGAGTTGCTGCTTTCGCTGGACCTCGCGCCGGACGAGCCGCCGCCGGACCGCTGCGGCACGTGCACGCGGTGCATCGAGGCGTGTCCGACGCAGGCGATTGTGCCTACGGGGCTTGCGGAAGGACCGGCCTGGGCGCTGGATGCGCGGCTCTGTATTTCGTATTTCACCATTGAGCTGCGGGGGCCGGTTCCCGAGGCGTTGCGGCCGGGGATCGGGCGGCATGTGTTTGGCTGCGATATTTGCCAGGATGTGTGTCCCTGGAATCGGCGGGCGCCTTTGACCACTGATCGGGCCTTCGCGCCCGCGCACTTCGCGCCGAGGTTGGAGAAGTTGGCGGCGCTTTCGGAAGGCGAGTTTCGGGAGATGTTCCGCGGGACGGCGATCCCGCGTGCGCGGTATAGCGGCTTTTTGCGCAATGTGGCGATTGCTATGGGGAACGCGGGGGAGGGGAAGTTTCGTGCGCCGCTGGAGAAGCTGGCCACTTCGCCGGAGCCGATGGTGGCGGAGGCGGCGCGCTGGGCTTTGCGTCAGTAGCGCCGCGGCCACGCGGCCTGGGAGGCCGCGGCAGGCCGGGGGCCCGCCCCACAACTAAGCCGCCCGCACATCCAAAATACACGAAGTCATAATGGTGCGATGCTCCGGATGCCGGAACTCCAGATGCATCCCGCGCCCAATAAACGACGCCTTCAGCATCGACCCGCCCCAGTTGGACCCTTCAATATGCACCAGCACTGGCTCCGGGCAAAACTTGGGATGGCCGGAAATGAGCGCCTGACCGTTGCCGCGATTCACCAGCGTGTACGCACGGTTTTGCGTCTCCACGCGCAGCACTGCGCCCTCCGGCAATTGGTCCAGGAAGACGCCGCCCTCCACCTCGGACGCAATGAAGTTGTGGTTCACGGCGTCCCCCAGGTTGGGATGAGGCTGGAACATCTTCGGCACCGGTATGCCACATTCCGTGTCCATAAGGGTTCGCTCTTATTCTAATCGAAAACCCATGGATCTGCTGTGCGGCAATTAACCATTGGCGCGCGCGCCCGGCGGTACACTCGGGGTAGGAGCGATTATGCCAAACCCCGACGGTACGCACGCCGCCGTGCGTCCGCGCACTGCGGTGCTGACGCGCGGTTTCGATCCGCAGCTTTCCCTGGGATCCGCCAGGCCCGCCGTATTTCGCAGTTCCACTTATGTGTTCGCCAGTCCCGAGGAAGCGGAGCACGCCTTTTCCGTGCTGGCGGGGCGCGTGGAAGCCGAGGAAGGCGAGCGCGCGGACCTGATCTACTCGCGCTTCTCGCACCCCAATTCCGAGATCCTGGAGGACCAGATCGTGCCGCTGGAGCCGGGCGCGCAGGCAGCGGGGGTGTTCAACTCGGGGATGGCGGCCATCATGACGGCGTTTGTCGCGGTGGCGCGGCCGGGCACTACCATCGTCTACACCACGCCCCTCTATGGCGGTACCACTGGACTAATCCACAGTTTTCTGGAGCCTTTCGGCGTGCAGGGCATTCCGGTGCCGGGCGGCGACACCGAAGCCATCGAGCGCGCCATCCGTTCCGCGCCTAATCTGAGCATCGTGTGCCTGGAGACGCCCGCCAACCCGACCATGGTGATGACCGACATCCGGCGCGCCGCGGATGCCGCGAGCGGCCGTCCGGACCGGCCCGTGGTAATGGTGGACAACACGTTTCTGGGTCCCACGTTCCAGCACCCGTTGATGCTGGGCGCGGACCTGGTGCTGTACTCCGGCACGAAGTATCTTTCCGGCTTCAGCGACATGGTGGCCGGCGTGGCGCTCTCGAAAGACCCGCTGCTGATGCGCAAGATTCTGACGCGGCGCAGCATGTTCGGCAACATCCTGCAGCCGGACGAATGCTGGATGCTGAACAGCCGGCTGTGCACCGTGTCGTTGCGTATGAACCGGCAAAGCAAGAACGCGCAGCGGCTGGCGGAGGCGCTGAACGGTCACCCGAAGATCGCGCGCGTGCTGTATCCCACGCTATTTCAGGATGCAGAGCAGCGCCGCATTTATGAGGAGCAGTGCGCGTATCCCGGCGGAATCTTCTCGCTGGATTTCCGCGGCGGGCGCGCGGCGGCTTTCGATTTTTTGCGGAGCTTGCAGATCGGGCGCAACGCCGTGTCGCTGGGCGGCGTGGAAACGCTGGTGTGCCACCCGAAATCGACCACGCATTCCGGCATGTCGGCCAAGGAGCTTGACGAAGCGGGCATCGGCGACGGGCTGGTGCGCGTTTCGGTGGGCATCGAGGATTGGCGCGATTTGCTGGCCGACTTCGAGCAGGCGCTGGAACGGGCGTAGTTAACCTGCCGCCAGCCGCTTCACAAAATCCAGATCGCCCTCCAGGAAGTCGAAGCCCGGCAAGTCGGCGGCGTGTACCCACCGGATCTCATGGAATACGCAATTGCGCGGCTCGCCCTCGAAATCCTCCACCGCATGAAAGATCAGCAGAATGGGATTCTTCCCGGGATAGCAGAATTCGTAACGCTCCACCTCTTCCCCGATGCGCGCCTGAATGGCCAATTCCTCGCGCAGCTCGCGGACCAGCGCCTCCCGCGGGCTCTCGCCGGTCTCCACTTTGCCGCCAGGAAACTCCCACTTGAGCGCGTGCGGCTGGTGCGCGCTTCTGCGGCAAATCAGAATGCGTCCGTCGCGCCGAACGATAGCTGCGACTACAGTCGTCAACTGCATTAAAATCATTGGAGCACGAGATGTATTCCGAGCGCCTGCTGGATCACTTCCAAAATCCGCGCAACGTGGGAGAACTGCCGGCGCCGGCGGTGACAGTCGAGGTGTCGAATCCGGTGTGCGGCGACATTCTGCGGTTGTCGGTCGAGTTTCGTGACGGCCGCGTAGCCCAAGCCCGCTACAAGACGCGCGGCTGCACGGCTTCCATCGCCGCCGGTTCGGCCCTCACCGAGTGGCTGGCGGGCAAGAGCGCGCCCGAGATCGCCGCCCTCCTTCCTGCCGACGTCGAAAGCGCCGTGGGCGGGCTCAGCGCCGAATCCAAGCACGCCGCGCTGCTGTGCGTGGATGCGGCGCGGGCGGTGGCGCGGTTGGTTTAGCAGCGTCAGCGCGCGGCGGCGTCCCACGCCGCTCGGGCGGAAGCGGGCCGGGAGCCCAATGCCACTTACTTTCGCCAAGGAAGCGATTCTGGACAAATAGTGGGGCAGGCCCTCGGCCTGCGGCGGCCTCCCAGGCCGCCATCTTCTCCTCGCAAAGGCTCGATTTCGGAGCAAGAAGCGGGTCCAGGGGACCCGCGCAGGCTGGGAGCCTGCCCCACTATTTATGCAGAACCATCGACGAATCTAAGGTAAGTGACATTGGGCTGGGAGCCCGCCGCAGCTCAAGGAGCTGCCCCACTAGGTTTAGCAGCGTCAAGGCGCGGCGATCTGATGCAGCAGAAACGCATCGATGTCCGTCCACAAAGCCACGTCCTCGTCGATCGACGAGCCGATACCGTGTCCCGCGGTGCTGCTGGTGCGCAGCAGTACCGGCTGCTTCGTACCGCTGGCTTGCAGCCGCGCGGCCATCTTGCGCGAGTTCATGGGGTCCACGCGCGCGTCGTTGTCGCCGGTGGTCAGCAAAATCGCGGGATATACGGCGCCATCCGTCACATGATGATACGGCGAGTACGCATACAGCGCTTTGAATTGGTTGGCGTCGGTGACCGATCCGAACTCAGTCACGTTGAAAGCGCCGTTCGGCGAGAGTTCCACCCGCAACATATCGTAAATGCCGACCATCGAAACTACCGCGCGATACATGTCCGGATGCTGCGTAAACGCCGCACCCATCAACAAGCCGCCGTTGCTGCCGCCGATAATGGCCAGTTTGTCTGTCTCCGTGTACTTGTGATGGATCAGGTATTTGGCACACGCGGCGAAGTCGTCGAAAACGTTTTGCTTTTTAGTCAGGTTGCCTTGCGTATGCCAGTCCTCGCCGAATTCTCCGCCGCCGCGCAAGTTGGCCTCCGCGAACACCACGCCGCGCTCCAGCAAGGGAATGAACGGCGCAGGGTAAGTGGGAGTCAGGCTGATGTCATAACCGCCGTAGCCCGTAAGCAGCGTGGGATGGCTGCCGTCGAGAGCCAGGCCCTTGCGGTGAATGATGTTCAACGGGACCTTGGCGCCGTCTTTGGAAATCGCGAAACGGCGCGTCACGACGAAGCCATCCAGGGGCACCGGAGGCGGAGTGTTGAGCGCCGTGGGCGTCAATTTCCGCGTATGCGGGTCGAAGTGGAAATATCCGCCCGGATCGAGGTAGGTGCCCACGTAACAGATGCCGCCGGTGCCTTCGAGATTGCTGCAATCCACGGTGGACATGGCAGGCACGTGCACCTTCAGGGGAATGCCGTCGCTGGGCAAGAACTGTACCTCGGCGGGGCCGCCGGATAGCTCATTCACCAGCGGGCCATCGCGCGTGGGTGCAATCGATTGCATGGCCGCAGTGGTTTCCGCCGCGATCGTGTTAGCCTGATCGACAGTCTCCGCCACGTCCATTTGCAGGACCTTGCCGCGCCGGGCGCCATGCTTGGAAAGCAGGTAGATATCCTTGTGGTAACCGAAGGCGATCTGTTTCACTTCATCGCCGGCACCCGCCAGCCTGCGCCAGGGGCGGCCCGGCGCCAGCAGCCAGAATTCATGATCGCCGCCATCGCCAAAAGCCACACCGACGCCGATGTAACGGCTGTCGTACGATGCGGCGAATGAGATTTCCGCGATGCGGGGAAATTCCTTGCCGACCTCGTAACTGTCGTTTGCGGGCGGGTCGCCCAGCTTGTGAAAGTAGACCTGCTGATAGAAATGCATATCGGCCGCCGGCCGTTCGCCATCGCGCGGATAGCGCGTGTAGTAGAAGCCCGAGTTATCCGAGTTCCACACCAGGCCGCCGCCCGCGGTGGCATAGTTCACGCGCGGAATCAGGTCCGGGAGCGGCTTGCCCGTGGCCGTTTCATAGACGTGCATATCACCGCTTTCGCTGCCGCCTGCGGATAGCGAGGCAGCCAGGTAGCGTCCATCCACGGAGGGCACCGCGAAGTCGATTTCAGTCAAGTGCTGCGAGTCGATGGCGTCGGGATCGAGCACCGTGCGCTCGGATGACAGATCGTCTACGGATGCCAGGGTCACCACGATTTGATGCTGGTGCCGGGGGTCGCTTTTCATGGCGAAAATCGCGTTGCCGCGCTGCGCGATGGGGAAGTAGCGCGGCTGCGCGGGCTGAAAGACCTGACGAAGTTCGCGCGCGAGCGCGTCCCGGTCCGGCAGCGCGTCGAGCGTGGCGCGCGCGGCGGCATTCTGCGCGGCGGCCCACTGCTTCACCGGCGGATCGTCGAAGTTCTCGAGCCAGCGATAGTCGTCTGTGACCTTTACTTTGTCGTAGGTGTCGGTGACGGGTTTCTTGGGCGTCGGTGGCGGCGAGGTTTGGGCAAACAGGGCAGAGAGCACCAGGATCGGAACGATGCGAAAGCCTCGGCTGGGCATGCAGTCGAAATTGTACCACTGGCCGGCGAACGGGTTGGAAGCGTGCGAAGCGCGCGATGATTCTTCTGTGATACGCCGCTTTTACGTCCACAATTACCGAGGTGACGTGGAGCCATGAGTGCAACCAAATATCTGCCGCAATCTGCCGCATGTTCACGTGCTGCCCGAGGATGATGCCAACCGCCCAAGTAGCCAACGGATTTCTTCTGAATCAGTTTCTCTTGCCTCGGAGAATTGAAGTGCGCGTTCCCGCGCGTGGTTGGACAAAGGTGCTGGACCAGTTCAAATCGGTTGAGGTTACGGAAATGCGCAAATACCCGAAGCGATTCATGGTTCTCTTGATCGATTTCGACGGTCACATAGCCAGGCTGAACAAAGCGAAACTCTCGATCCCCAGCGATTTGGTCGAGAGGGTTTTCATCCTCGGCGCTTTTTCCGAACCAGAGAAACTCAAGGGTGAAGGCCTCGGCACCTACGAATCGGCGCGGCGCTCGCTAAGGATTGCCGCGAGGGAACGGACGCCACATCGGGACACCATCTCCTGCGCCACAATGCCGCCGAGGTCGACCGCCTGCGCGAACGAGTGCGGCCCATCCTGTTTGACGAAACACCCGCCTGAGGGTTGCGGTTCTTTGTATACTCAAATTTCCGGGAGGGGACACCCATGCTTACCAGACGCGCGTTTGTGCAATCGGGCGCCGCGGCGGCCTTGGCCACACGCCTGTTCGGCGCGAACGAAGGCTCCACCAAGCCCAACCCCGAGTTGGAAAATCTGGGCGCCGTGGCCTTGCGCGAAGCCAAGAAGCTTAAAGCCTCCTACGCCGACATCCGCATCATCCGCTACCGCCAGCAATTTCTTACGGTGCGCCTCAACCCCGAACGCGGTACCGGCAAGACGCTGGAAGTGCCGGCGATCAACGATGGCGGCTCGTTCGGCTTCGGCGTGCGCGTGATCGCCGACGGCGCGTGGGGCTTTGCCGCCTCGCCGCTGGTCACCAAGGAAGAGATTGCGCGCATGATCGGCGAAGCCGTGGCGGTAGCGCGCGCCAATGTAGCCATCCGGTCGAAACCGGTGGAACTGGCGCCAGTGCCGGTGTATCGCGAACGCTGGCAGACGCCGCACGAACGCGACCCGTTCGCGGTGCCAATCGAAGAGAAGCTGGAACTCATCCGCACCGCCGCCGCCGAGGTGAAGAAGAAGCAAGGCGTGTTCTCGGCCGCCTGTAATCTCTCCTTCCGCAGCGAGGACAAATACTTCGCATCGTCGGTGGGATCCTCCATTCAGCAACTCAATCTGCAGACTTACGCCATGGTGAACGCTACGGCGGTGGATATGAAACGCGCGCTATCGAAAACGCGCCGCTATCAGCCTCAGCAAGTAACCGCGGGCTACGAATACGTGCCGCTGATGAACCTGGTGGAGAACGCGCAGCGCATCCGCGAGGAGGTCGTCGAGCACCTCAACGCGCCGCCCGTGACGCCCGGCAAGAAAGACCTGGTGTTGATGCCTAGCCACCTCTGGCTCACCATTCACGAAAGCATCGGCCATTCCACGGAACTGGATCGCGCCCTGGGTTACGAGGCGAACTTCGCGGGCACCAGTTTCCTCACCACCGAAAAGATGGGCAATTACCGCGTAGGCAGCGACCTGATGAACATATGGGGCGATCGCACCACGGAGCGCGGCCTGGCCACCACCGGCTTCGACGACGACGGCGTGAAAGCCACGAAGTTTCCCATCATCGAGAAGGGCATTTTCAAACACTACCAAACTATCCGCGACCAGGCCCACCTGATCGGCGAGCGCGAATCGCGCGGCTGTTGCTATGCCGACAACTGGGCCAGCGTGCCGTTCCAGCGCATGCCCAACGTCTGGCTGGAGCCGGGCAAATCCGGAACCAACGTCGACGATCTGATCTCCGGCGTGGACGACGGTATCCTGATCGACGGCGACGGCAGCTTCTCGATCGACCAGCAGCGCTACAACTTCCAGTTCGGCGGCGACGCTTTCTGGGAGATCAAGCATGGCAAGAAGCAGGGCATGGTGTCGCGCGTAGCTTATCAGTCGCGCACCACGGATTTCTGGCAGTCCTGCGATCTGATCGCGGGACCCAGCTATTGGCAGCAGTGGGGCGCGCCCAACGATGGCAAGGGCGAGCCGGAGCAGATTAATTCGGTCAGCCACGGTTGCTCGCCGGCGCGTTTCCGCCAGGCGAATGTCATTCAGACGGACTGAACATGCTTACCAGAGAACAGGCCCAGAAACTTACGGAGAAGGCGCTATCGTTTTCCACTTTTCCCGAGTGC
>Ga0302326_10013611_pt1 | contig 17230 bp, 14 predicted proteins | sample Palsa_T0_3_FD_202264 | JGI IMG/M metagenome (GOLD analysis project Ga0302326, IMG submission 202264) | Peat permafrost microbial communities from Stordalen Mire near Abisko, Sweden - Palsa_T0_3 | ecosystem: Environmental > Terrestrial > Soil > Palsa > Peat permafrost | place: Sweden: Abisko... | reverse complement strand
CACAACGCTGGTCTTAGGGCTTGCTCTACTCGCCACATCAGCAGCAGGAACCCTCTGGAGCTAATTGCGGACCAGGGCAGCTGCTTCGGCCCGCAGCGCCAGCCCTCGGGCCACCGAGGTGAACGCTTCGCCGGTTCGCACTTTGTCCCGGCCGAAAGTCGTTTCAAAAATGCGGCGGACGGCAGGAACGAAGGAGGTTCCTCCGGTGAGGAAGACTCGGTCTACTGCTTTCTTGTCCACTCCGGTGGATCGGAAGAGTTGGTTGACGGTGGTTTCGATGGCCTGGAGTTCGCCGACGATCCAGGTTTCGAATTGGTTGCGGGTTACGGCGATTTGGAGGTCCATGCTGCCGTCTTTGAAGGTGAACTCCGCGATTTCGCCGCGCGAGAGTTCGACTTTGAGTCGCTGGACGGCCTGATGGAGCTGATAGCCGAGGTCTTCTTCGATGAGGTCCATGAGGGCGTGGATTTTTTCGGGTTCGAGGGCTCGGGCGTGGGCGGATTTGAGGATTTCGGTGACGTTGCGGGTTCTCAGGAACGAGAGGTAGTGCCAGCGCTCGAGGTTGGCGTAGATCCAGGCGGGGACGGCGGGGAGGGTTTTCTTCATGGAGCGGGCCAGGGAGTCGGCGCCTAACGCCGGGGAGACGAGCTTGCGGATGATGCGGGCGTCGAAGGCGTCTCCGGCGAGGCCGAGGCCCTGGCTGCCGATGAGATCGCCGGGTTGACGGCCGCGTTGCCGAGCTCGGGGGCCGACGGTGATGAGGGAGAAATCGCTGGTGCCGCCGCCGAAGTCGCCGGTGAGGATGAGTTCGTCGTGGTCGAGGGCTGCGCCGTAGGCGTAGGCAGCGGCGATGGGTTCGTATTCGAAGTCGATGTGTTCGTAGCCGGCGTGTTCAAAGGACTGGCGGAGTCGGTGGAGGGCGAAGTTATCGTCGGCTTCATTGTCTGCGCCGACGAAGCGGACGGGACGGCCGACGGTCACGCTACGAATCGGGGCGCCAAGTTGATTTTCTGCATGGTGGCGGAGGTCGGCGAGGATGCGGGCGATCAAGGTTTCGAGGTTGTAGTGGCGGCCGAAGATGGCGGTCCCGGTGAGGGTCCGGCTGGAGAGGTGGGATTTGAGGGACTGGATGAAGCGGCCTTTTTCTTCGGATTCGCGGGAGTGCCCCAGGTATTGCTCGATAGCGGCGGGGCCGGTGGTGGACTGGATGCGGGCTTTGCCGGCTTCTTTGAGCTGGTTCATGTAGAGGACGGAGCGGTAGGAGAAGGTGGTTGCGGCGGGTGTGGGGAACGAGATGAGTTGGGTTTCAGATTTGCCGGTGGCGATGGCGATGGAGCTGTTGGTGGTTCCGAAGTCGATGCCGATAGCTGGGTGGGTTTGCATTGTTGGTATTGTTTCGATTTGGGTCGTTGGAAGTTTCGGGCCGATCTGTTGGCATTCCCTCCGCGGCTGAAGCCGGACTCACTGCGCCCCGGATCATGGCACGGCTGAAGACCGTGCCCCTTCAATTGGTTGTAGACGAGCAAGGGCTTTCTAGGTGTTGCGGAGGGCGGGGTTTCTTCCGGAGAAGATGCGGGAGCCGAGGGCTCCGCCGATGGTGGAGAAGACGGTGATGCCGATGGAGGTCATGAGGGCGGTGAGCAGGGTGAGGACGGCGCGCCCGTCGGGAGTGAGCCAGAAATGGATGGCCTCCTGAGACTGGGCGGGAGAAAGATTGGAGAGCTGTGCGGCCATGACGGAGCCTTGTTCCATGCTGGCCTGGTAGGCCTTGTCCATGGCTTCGCCGGCGTGGAGGACGTGGCGCTCGAAGAGCATGGAGCCAGCATTGAAGGCGGTGGCGACGGCGGCGGCGAGCAGACCGATGATCATGCCGATGCGGGAGCCGACGTGGCGGGACAGGATGGGGGTTGCGGAGCGTCGTTGATAGAGAGCGACGGCGGCGATGGCTCCGCCAAGAACCCATAGGCAGCAGCCGGCCGAGAGGACCGGGACGACCGAAGACGAGAGCAGGCCAACGGGAACGGCGAAGGTGATGGCGGCGCCGATGGCCTGTTTCCAGCGGACTTCGCGGGGTGCGTCCGAGGAGTTCTGCGGGTTGCCGTTGGCGGCTTCGGAATCGGTTTCATAACGGAGTTGGGGCGCACCGCAGGTAGGGCAGAATGTCTCGGGCGTGGCGAGCGGGGAAGCGCAGCGATGACAATCCTGACCCATGTTTAGAAGGTATCCCACGGGGCTGGGGTGCGCAATGCGGGGTGCAGGCGAAGGCTGGTTCGGTCTAGTTCGACTCCTGCTTGCCGCTGTCGGTGGCGGCGGGGAGGTCGAGTTCGACGAGGCTGAAGGTGGTGCCGGGGCCGTCGCTTTTTTCGATACCCATGATGTGTTGATGGCGTTTGGAGCCGGCTTTGAGGGATTGGTTACTGTCGATATCGATCTTGGCCTGTTTCTGATTGTCGGAGTCGCTGCAGGTCAGGCCTTCGCGGGTGATCGTTGGGGTGCCGACCGGGTTGTGGCCGTCGCACTGGATGACATCGCCATAGCGGCCGAGGGCTTTCTTGTAAAAGGCGATCACCTGGTCGGGAGAGTCGGAGGTCTGGTATTTCACGACCTTGATGCGGAATTGCCAGTCGCCAAAGCCGAAGTGGATGTCGGCGGATTTGTCACCGTCTTTTTTCGAAGACAGTTGCGCCCCGGGATAGACAGGCAGGCCGACATCGGCGGCGTTGGTGCCATCGGAGCTGACGTGAAGGCCGCCGAGAGGGGTGTCGATCTTGACGTTTTTGTCCTTGCCCTCGGTGTTTTTATCCACGGCGATGGAACAGCCTGCTGCGATCAGCAGCAATGCCGATAGAACTGTGCTTGCTAACCCCCGCGATATTTTCATTGCGATCTCTCCCGCTTGTTGCCTGAGGCTAATTACGAAGGCTGACAGCTTTACGTTCCCTTGCCGGGCTGAAGCCAGTCCGCGACTATCCCGCTGCCGCCGCATCTTACTGGGAGTCATCAATACGCGATAGGTTACTCGACTGGATAGTCTTCGGGTAGGTTTTTCGTGCTGAAGGGGAAGGTCCACCTGAAATATGGCATATAGTTCCGCGCTTTTTTCGCCTCTTAAGCTGGCTGGGGTCACGTTTTCGAACCGGATTGCGGTTTCGCCGATGTGTGAATATTCGTCGGAAGACGGTTTTGCGAATGACTGGCATTTTGTCCACCTGGGTAGCCGTGCGGTGGGTGGCGCAGGGTTGGTGTTTACTGAGGCGGCGGCGGTTTCTCCAGAGGGGCGGATTACTCCGCAGGACCTGGGATTTTGGAAGGACGAGCATATTCCAGCCTGGAAGCGGATTGTGGAGTTTCTGCATTCGCAGGGAGCGCGGGCTGGAATTCAACTCGCTCATGCGGGGAGGAAGGCCTCGATGAGCCGGCCCTGGGACGGCGAGGAGCGTGTGAAGCCAGTAACCGAGGGCGGCTGGACGGATGTGCTGGCGCCGAGCGCGGTGGCTTTCTCGGACAAGTACGCGCAGCCGTTAGCGGTGCATGCCGCGGGGATTGAGCGGTTGGTCACGGCGTTTCGGGATGCCGCTAGACGGGCGATCGAGGCGGGGTTCGATGTGATCGAGATTCACTCCGCGCATGGTTACCTGCTGCATGAATTTCTTTCTCCGCTGAGCAATCGGCGGACCGACGAGTATGGTGGGAGCCTGGAGAATCGGGCGCGGTTGCTGTTGCGGGTAGTCGATGCGGTGCGGGAAGCCTGGATCGCGGAGCGGCCTTTGTTCGTGCGGATATCGGCGACGGATTGGACGGATTATGGTTGGGATGTCGAGCAGTCGGTTGTACTGGCGAAGTTGTTGAAACCGCGCGGCGTCGATTTGATCGATGTGTCTTCGGGCGGGTTGGTGGCGGGGGCGCAGATTCCGGCTGGTCCGGGGTATCAGACTCCATTCGCGGAGCGGATTCGGGCCGAAGTGGGGATTCCGACGGGCGCGGTGGGGATGATTACCGGGGCGGCGCAGGCGGAGCACATTTTGCGCACGGGGCAGGCGGACATGGTGTTTCTGGCGCGGGAGTTTTTGCGCGATCCGTACTGGCCGCTGCATGCGGCGGCGGAGTTGCACGATGCTGCGCCGTGGCCTCCGCAGTATTTGCGGGCGGCTTCCGGTGGGGTCCCGGTGCGGAAGGGGATTTAGAGAACAGGGACTAGGGGCCAGGAATTAGGGACTAAAGAGCAGGGACTGTGGCGAATTCGATGAGATTGCTTCCGGCTCGTTAGAAAAAGGTGGATTAGCTACAGGGTTGTGGGCCTATACTTTGTGGGAAGGCTGGGAACGCTCAATTCCCTTCCTTCATGGCCCATATGGCAATTCAGACTGCTCAGCAGCGTCGTAGCGCTCCCGCGGAGATTCCGGACAAGCTTTACTTCCGGATTGGGGACGTGGCGCGGATTTGCGAAGTTCCCGCGTATGTCCTGCGATTCTGGGAGAGTGAATTCCCGCACCTGAAGCCGAACAAGAGCGGCACCGGACAGCGGCTTTATCGAAAGCGTGACGTGGAGTTGGCCTTGCGAATCAAGCGGCTGCTTTACGACGAGGGCTATACGATTCCGGGCGCCCGGCAGGTGTTTCAGACAGAAGCGCGGGAATTCCGCAAGAAGAGTGCAGGCCCAGAGTTGCCACTACCGGTGGCGAGTTCGGGCGCAGCCGAGGCGGGACTGCAGAAGGTGCGGAAAGAGCTTCGAGAGTTGGTGGGGATTCTTTCTTCGCCGGTAGGCGCGGCAGTGCCTTCGCGCCAGGTTCGAACGGTGCGGCCCAAGAGTGAGAAGACGCTTGATTCGGGCGGCCTTTTCGGGGTGTAGCCTTTTCCCAGGAATTTAGGGCGCCGAGTCGATTCGCTGCCTGGCTCGGTCGTTGACGCCAGTGACAGGAATCCGGCCAAAGGCCTTGCTGGCACCCCAGGACGGCATATTTCCGTAGATCGATTCACTGTGATGGGGTTCGATGAGGTAGGTTTCATGCCAGATACCTACGGTGCCATCATTGCCGATGGCGCGATTGAAGGCTGCCCAGGCCGGGAGATGCGCGGCGTTCCGGTTACTGGCGTAGTCGTGCAGATGCTCGAAGGACTTCCAATATTGCAAGGTGGTCACGCCGCGCCAGTTGAGGAAGACCTCGGAGCTGAGGAAACCGTATTCCGGATGGGTGTACAGCTCTTTCAGCATCGGCGGCATCGCGGTGACGACTTGCCACCATTTCCGAACGGCCAGGATGCGGTTGATGCGCATCCCAATGAGGAAGACAACGTAGGAACCTTGGGGCTGTGCGGTGGAGCGGCCCGGATAGATGCCCGGTTGCATCACATGATTTTGCGTCACCAGATGTAGATGCCCGCTCGCGCCACAGGATTCGGTAGTGGCAGATCAGGAGGCAAGGGCGCTGCCGATCTCGGGCAGAATGGTGCCGGTGGTCATGAAACGAGTCATGGCCTGGGTCGCGCAGCCTTGGCCGCAGAGATGGAACATGTCGGGATTTCGGCTCTCGGCAAGGCTCCAGGGCATGAGGGTGAACCGCTGGTGGGGCTGGTCCTGCTCGAAACAGGGGACATCGCCGAGCACGACCATCCACCAGTGATTGGCATCGGCTTTTTTCTTGCCACAGATATCGCATGTGAACGACACATCCCAGACCACGGCGGACCTCCCATTGCTTTTCGCAGCGATGACGCAAGCCAACATTACCTCAAAATTCGCGCGGAGCCGAGTAAAAAACGTGGTAAGTTCTGAGAAGTTTGACGCTCAGGGCGACGGTTTCCAAAAGTGAACGATCTTTCACTGAAACAGGTGCATTTTCATGCAATGTTCGCATTGTTCGTCGACTGCATTTCGGGTGTCCCGACTGCACAGCCGGGACATTCCGCAGTTGCTTGCGCTTCGGTATCCGGTGCGATGCCGGGACTGTCATGAGCGGCTGTATGCGTCGGTCTTCTTTGCGATGAATCTTCGGCGCTCCCAGGGGGGCCTTCCGGCCAAGCAGTAGCTGGGCCACGTCGAGCGGAGTTGCACTTACCGTCGCCCTGCGGCGATGCTTGCAGGATGAAACAATCGCACCCGCTGGGCCTTACACCGCATGGAAGGATTCTTTGGCGATTCCTGGTGCTGGCGTGTTGTTGGAGTCTCGTACCTTTCGCCGAGGCACAGCAATCTGCAGCTGGGGGGGGAGTCGGCATTCGGAGCGTTGTTACTACTCCGGAACGGCTGGTGAGCGGCTCGCCTTTTCTGCTGACCGTCGTGCTTGACGGCAAGGCCAGCGTCGTCCAAGGGGAGTGGAACCATCAGCAGGTCTTCTTCTGGAAAGCCCATAGCAAGGCAGCAGGGAGTGAAGTCTGGTATGCGCTGGCGGGCGTCGATGTGGAAGTGGAACCTGGACATTATGCGCTGAGTGTCCACGCTACGAGGGCGGACGGAACGACGGCGGAGTCGAGCAAACAAATCCAGGTGGAGGCTGCGCACTACCGGACCACGACTCTGAATGTACCGGAAAACTTCGTCGAACCGGACGCCGCGGCGCAGAAGGAGATTGCCGCGGATAAGGAGTTGAAAGATCGCATCTTCGCCAAAAGCGCGCCTGAGCCGGAATGGGCGGGAGAGTTTGCCCGGCCGGTGAATGCTGCGTCGACGGACTCGTTCGGCACCCGCCGTGTCTTCAATGGAAAGCTGGCGAGCATTCATCGTGGGATGGATTTCCGCGCCGCTTCCGGTACGCCGGTGGGAGCTTCGAATGCCGGGACGGTGGTACTGGCGAGAAAGCTTTTTTATGAAGGCAACCTGGTGGTGATCGATCACGGCCAGGGATTGGCGACTCTCTATATGCACCTATCGAAGATTGAAGTTACCGAGGGGCAGCGGGTGCGCAGGAGGCAACGACTTGGCCTGAGCGGCTCGACGGGGCGCGTGACTGGCCCTCATCTCCACTTCGCGGTGCGATGGCAGGGCGGGTATCTGGATCCGGCGGGGATCTTTCGTCTCGATCTGGCGGGAAAGCCTTAGACAGTCGTTACGGTCCTGCCGTCGTCCTCGATCACGAGTTCTTCAACAGCGATGCGCAGATAGCGCCCGAGGGCGTGAAAGCGGGTCAACCAGGCAGCGGCCTGTTCGGGGTTCGGAATCGGCGGGCGCTTTCCGTGCCGCTCGAGGATTTCGTACCAGATGTTCTGCGCCTGCCACAGGCGCACTTCGAAGGGCAGATCGCGGATGACTCCAGCGAGCTGCATGGCGTGATCAAGAATCAAAAAGTCGCCGGGGCGGTCATGCAGCGCGACCATGGCCCGCTTGATGCGTTGGCTGGCGATATAGCCGAGTTCCGGGGCGTCGAGGGAGACTCGAATGGCGGTGGCGCGCTTGAGCAGCAACCGGATGCGGTCCTCGTCGACGGGATCGGCTTCAAGGGCGTGGCGCAGTCCGGCATTTACGGAGAATCCGGCGGCAAGAGTCAACTGCGTGGGTTTGGGAAGACCGGCCTGGCTGAGGAACTGAAGCAGGGAGGCATGGCGTTCGTAGATCGCGCTGAAGGTGGTCTCGATCTCGGTCAGGGTAGGCTCGAGAATGAGCTTGAGGATGCGGCGCTCTTCGTCGTTGAAGAGTGAGTTGATGGAGTAGGCGGTGTCTCCGAAATAGCGGTCGAAGAGGCGCACGATGGCGGGGATGTCGGCGCGGTTGACTGCCTCTCTGACCGCAGCGAGGAGGGCTTCATATTCCTTGCGCTCGAGCGCGCCCTCTAGGTCACCTTCTACGCCGCCCGCGCGTTTGACTGCCGCGGTGATGTTCTGGTCGCCAAAATGGAGGACGGCGTAGGTCAGGGTTTCGGCCTCGCCGGTAACGGTGGAAGAGACCAGGGCGCGCCCAAGCAGGAGGTGGCCACGACCGGTGACCAGGGTTTCCGAGTCGAGGCGGCGAACGAGATAGCCGAACAAGCGGCTTTCCTCGGGATAGCTGGTAAAGACCGAACTGATAGCGTAGTGGGCGCCGACTTCTTCGAGGCCAACCTGCTCGGTCTTGACGCTGCGGAGGTAGATTTCGCCACCATCGATCGCCGCCGGGTCGTTGCTCCTGGCAGCGCGCAGTCGCTCGACGAAGCCGCTTTCGAAGCCGTCTGCGTCGGCGCCGAAGACCTCGGCGGCAAGCTGCAGAACGCGGCCCGCATAGGCGATGATCTGGACGGTTTCGATGCCGGAGATGTCGTCGAAGAACCAGCCGCAGCTGGTGTACATGAGCATGGCGTGGCGCTGCAGCTCCATAAGCTTCAACGCGGTGATCCGTTCTTCGGGGTTGAGCGAACGAGTGCTGTGCGCGTCGAGAAACGGGTCGGGATCGGCGAGCCCGGCCGGGGCGCGGCCACTGGCGACTTCCCCTCGCGCCAGCACCAAGTCGATGTAGGCGTCGCGGGCGGCCCAGACATCCTCGAAGAGACCGTTCCCGGCCTTTTCGGTCAGGGGGAGGATGCTGTCGCGGAGCCAGTCGAGGGCCGCTCGCAAGGGAGCTCGCCACTTCTGGTTCCATCCCGCCTTGCCGCCGTTGCAGCCGCAGTCGGAACGCCAGCGTTCGACGCCGTGAAAGCAGCTCCAGGAGGTATTTTCGTAGATTGCGGCTTCGAATTGGGGCGGGAATTTGGCCAGGAATTCACCATAGTTGGTAAGCTTTGCCTCGCCGCGCTGCTCGATGAGCTTGAGTGCGTAAGAGAGCGCCATTTCGCCATAGCGATGGTGATGGCCGTAGCTTTCGCCGTCGGTGGCGACATGCACGAGTTGCGCGCGCTGGCTGCCGTCGGTCCCCGGTGCTTCGGTGCGGAAACCGCCGATCAACCGGTTGGCGAAGTCGTCGCCGCTGTTGAGCAGCCCGTCGAAGGCGATGGCGCGGGAGCGGGGGCCGTCGTAGAAGAAGACCGCGATCGTGCGGCCGGATTTGAGCCGGACGAGATAAGGGCGAGTGGTGTCGACGCTGGCGTTTGGCGTCTCCTGCCAGGCCGCTGTGGTGCTCTTCGCGGTGTCGTCGGTTGCGGTGTCCGGCTTGCTCTTGCGCTTTGGCTTTTCGCTCAGTGGACGCACCTTGGCGCATTGACTGGGCGCGAGCACGGTGAAGAGAATGCCCTCCTGCGCCAACAGTTCGAGAGATTCAGTATCGACCGCGGTTTCCGATAGCCACATGCCTTCGGGCTTGCGACGGAAGCGGGACTTGAAATCGGCGATCCCCCAGCGAATCTGGGTGATGCGATCGCGGGTGTTGGCCAGGGGCATGATGATGTGGTTGTAGACTTGCGCTATTGCCGAGCCATGGCCGGAGAAGCGTGTCTGGCTGCGCTTGTCCGCCTCAAGGATGTGCTTGTAGGCGCGCGGGGCGTTTTCCTCGAGCCAGGAGAGCAACGTCGGGCCGAAGTTGAAGCTGATACGGGCATAGTTGTTGATGATGCGGACGATCTGGTTTTCGCGGTTGACGATGCGGGAGGCGCCGTTGGGCGCGTAACATTCGGCGGCGATGCGCTCGTTCCAGTCGTGATAGGGAGCGGCAGAATCCTGGGTTTCTACGGTTTCAAGCCAGGGGTTTTCGCGTGGCGGCTGATAGAAGTGCCCGTGGATCGTGATGTATCGCCCGGTTTGTGTGGGCGTGGGGTTGGAGGGAACGATCGAAGTCGGATCGGGCATCTTGCGGCTTTCTCTCTGCTCATTAAACCATTCACGAAGCCAATGAATCTATCGGCAACCGATGGGAGAAAAATCCTCGTATCCCAAAGAACATGGGAAAGGGAGACATTCGCGAACCCGATTTGGTACCGCAAGACATCGAGCCGATCGAGCCTGTAAGTTGACGCCGGTGCGCATTACGCCGGAGGTGGAGACGCTTTGCCGGCGAGATCGCAGGCACGCCACAAGTACCAGCTGGCCACCGAACGCCAGGGACGCCATTTTTCGGCGCGGCGCAACATTTCTTCCGGTTTGGGCAGAAGATCGTTGGAGAAGGGCCCGCTTTTGGGGATGCGCCGGAAGGTGAGGGCGAAACCTTTGCGGACGCCATAATCGGTGACCGGCAAGATGTCGGGGCGGCCAAGGCGGAAGATGAGCAGCATTTCAACCGTCCAGGGACCGACTCCGCGCACCTGGGTGAGGTGTTCGACGATGTCGTCGTCGCTCATACGGCGAATGCGGGCAAGCGAAGGTACAGTCCCATCGATGGTTTTGGCGGCCAGGTCGCGAAGGGCGAGGATTTTGCCGTTCGAGACGCCGGCGGCGCGGAGACTGTCGTTGGGGGTGGCGAGAAGGAGCTCGGGCGAAGGATGGAGGTCGCCGAAGACATTCAGCAATCGCGTCAGGATGGCCGCAGCGGCTTTGCCGTGGAGCTGCTGATAGATGATGGCTTCGAGCAGTGCCTCGAAAGGGGAGTGGGAGCTTTTGAGGCGCAGCGAGAAGGGGCCGGTGGCGGCAATGAGGCGGCCGAGCCGGGGATCGGCGTGGCCGAGCTCCAGGCAGGCGAGCGCGGCATCATAGCGGACGGGCCGGCGTCCGTCGGTCATCGAAAGGGTTCTCCTCGCATGTTCGATAAGTGTATTACTATGAACTTTCTGGAAATGCAGTTTTGAGAATTTCCATTTTGGATTTATCCGCCAGCACGAGCCGGGTTATTTTTCTCTATTGCACTCGACGAAGCTTGCCAAGGTCCGTGCAGCTGCTATATTTCTTGTTTTAGAGAATAGATTTACATCGGTCGCAAGAGCGGCCCGAACGATCCGGCTCGCGACCGCCAGAGGTAACGGTCGAGAGCCTCCACCGCGTAACTTGAGGAAGCAGGAACGCATTCATGGCGCAGATTTTCGATCATAGCTCGAACTGGCTGGCCCGCGCGAGTCTGGTTCTAACGGGGTTGATCGTCATTGCCCTGGGTGTGACCCTGGACCAGTTGCAGAGATCGCCGTGGGTGACGCGGCAAGGCCAACGGGCGGACCAGCCGGTGCCGTTCAGCCATAAGCACCATGTAATGGGCCTGGGTTTGCAATGCCAGTACTGTCACACGTCGGTCGAGAAGTCGAGCTATGCCGGCATTCCCCCTACTAAAACGTGCATGAACTGCCACTCTCAGATATGGACCAATGCCAACTTGCTCGAGCCGGTCCGCCACAGCTGGGCGACAGGTGAGTCGATCACCTGGACCAGAGTGCACGATCTCCCCGATTTCGCCTATTTCAATCACGAGATCCATGTGAACAAGGGGCTGGGTTGTTCAAGCTGCCACGGGCGGGTCGACCTGATGCCGATCATGTATCAGCAGAACACGCTGCAAATGGAGTGGTGCCTGAATTGCCATCGGAACCCGGCCAAGAACCTGCGGCCGACCAGCGAGATTTACAACATGGCGTGGACCGGCCCGTCGAGCAGCAGCCCGGTGTGGTGCGGCACGACGGGACGCAAGGACGGCGTTCCGACGGCCCAGACGGTGAGCTGTACGACCAGCAATCCGGACGATGCGGGCGTGAAGGTTGCTGCCTTGCAGATGCCGGAGACGGGCACGCATCAGGCGGCGGCGGCAAGCGATGCGAAGACGGATTCGCTGCCCGCTGCGCCGGTGAGCTACCGGAAATTCACCAACCAGGATGAGTTGGGTCACTTCCTGGCCGAGCAATATCACATCCGTACGCCTCGCGAATTGAGCAGTTGTGAGGTCTGTCACCGATGAAGGAAAGAGTGGCGAAGGCAGGGCCGAAATTGACGAGCACGGAAATGGCGGCGACGGAATTGACTATGGACCACGAGGGACAGGATTCCATGACCGCGACAACGAACCGCGAGGCACTGGTTACGCTCCAGACAACTTCTCCCCAGGGCACCGCCGGGACCACGCCGGCCGGTTTGACGCTCGAAGAGGCGCGAGCGAAGCTTTCAGGGCAGGCGGGCAAGAAATATTGGCGGAGTCTGGAAGAGTTGACCGGCGCGCCGGGCTTCGACGAGATGCTGCAGCGGGAGTTTCCTCGCCAGGCTTCGGAGTGGATCGATCCCGTCTCGAGGCGTGGATTCCTGAAAGTCATGGGCGCTTCGATGGCGCTGGCTGGGCTGGCTGGATGCACCAAGCAGCCGGACGAGCCGATCTATCCTTATATCAAGCAACCGGAAGATCTAGTTCTCGGCAAGCCTAATTATTTTGCGACCGCGCATCCATTCAACACCGGCGCGATTCCGGTCCTGGTGAAGAGCGATGCATATCGTCCGATCAAGGTCGATGGCAACCCGGACCATCCGGTCAATCGGGGTAGTTCCGATCCGCTGACCCAGGGGACATTGCTCGCGCTTTACGATCCTGACCGCTCGCAGCATATTCGATATCGTGGCGAAAACCGGGAGTGGGCGGAGTTCATTGACGCTTTTCAGACCCACCTTGCGGTGAAAAAGATCGCGGGCGGGGCCGGCGTTTATGTGCTCGCGAGCACGGTGACGTCGCCCACCCTCGCGGGCCAGATCAAGAAGGCCCAGGCGGCGTGGCCGAACGCAAAGTTCCTGCAATACGACCCGGTCAATCGCGATTCGGCTTATGCGGCGACTGCATTCGCTTTTGGCAGCCCGGTCGACACGCAGTATTGGCTCGAAGGCGCAGACGTCATCGTTTCGCTCGACGCCGATTTCCTTTCCGGCATTACCCAGCCGGGGTTCAACAAGCTGGCTGGCGATTATTCGCGGCGGCGCAAGCTGGATTCGCCGGATATCGAGATGAACCGGTTGTATGCGATCGAGAGTGCGCCGACCACGACCGGCATGAAAGCGGAGCATCGGTTGGGACTGCGCGCCAGCGATATTCCGGGCTTTGCGGCGACGCTGGCGGCGGCGGTGACCGGCGGCGCGGCGCCGTCAGGCTATAGCTGGACGCCGGAGCAGCAGCGGTTTCTCTCGGCCGTGGTGAAGGACCTGAAGGACAATGCGGGTGAATCCGCTGTCATTCCGGGCGAGCAGCAACCGCCGGAAGTCCATCTTGCGGCAATTGCGATCAATGAGGCGCTGGGCAATATCGGGAAGACGGTGATCTATACCGAAACCGTCAATCCGCTCCCTTCGCAGCAGAACGACGACCTGAAATCGCTGGTGGCCGACATGAATGCCGGCAAAGTGGATTGGCTGTTGGTGCTCGACGGCAATCCGGTGTACTCCGCGCCGGCCGACCTTGATTTTACCGGCGCCCTGGGCAAGGTGAACGTGCTCGTCCATCTCGGTTCGCACTACGACGAGACCGCCGAAATCGCGGAGTGGCATATCAACAGCGCCCATTATCTCGAGTCGTGGTCCGACGCCCGCGCCTATCACGGCATGGTGACGATCGTTCAGCCGATGATCGATCCGCTTTATGACGGAAAGACGGCGCATGAAGTGATCCAGGCGATGCTGGTGGATGAGCCGCTCACCTCGACTTACGACCTGGTGCGGGCGACCTGGAAGCCGGTGCTTTCGGCCAAGGGCGATTTTGAGCAGAACTGGCGCAAGGCGCTGCATGACGGCTTTATCGATGGAACGGCCTTCGAGCCGAAGACGGTATCGCCGAAATCGGGAGCGCTTTCTGCTCCGGCGGCGGTCTCCTCCGATTCTATCGAGGTGATCTTCCGCCCCGACCCTTCGCTGTACGACGGGCGCTATGCCAATGTGGGCTGGTTGCAGGAGTTGCCCAAGCCGGTCACCAATCTTTCCTGGGACAATGCGGCACTGATCAGCAACGCCACTCTGTTGAAGTACAAGCTGGTCGAGTCGGACGTGATCGAGATCGCCCTCGACGGCAAGAAGGTGAAAGCGGCGGTGCTTGTGGTGCCCGGACATCCGGACAACAGCGTCACTGTGTATCTTGGCCATGGACGCCGGAAAGCGGGCCGTGTCGGCAGCGGAACTGGCTTCGACGCGTACGCGATTCGCCCGTCTTCCTCGCCGTTGATTGCGACCGGGGCGACGATCACCAAGACCGGCGACACTTACGAATTCGCCAACACCAAGAGCCACTACCACGACGACCGCGGCAAGCTGGCGGGAGGCGAGGGTGGCGGGAAGAACTCGCTCGAAGCCAATGAGGCCGCGACCCGGGGGATCATTCGCTATGCGTCGCTTGAAGAGTTCAAGCAGAACCCCGATTTCGCCCACGAGGGCGAGGGACGCGATGAAGACCCCGAAGCGGACGAGAGCATGTTCCCCGCTTACTACTACGGCAATGACGCCTGGGGCAAGAAAAACGCATGGGGAATGTCGATCGACATGAACTCCTGCGTTGGCTGCAATGCCTGCATCGTCGCCTGCTATGCGGAGAACAATATCGCGGTGGTCGGCAAGGAGCAGGTGAAGATCGGCCGCAATATGCAGTGGCTGCGCATCGACACTTATTTCGAGGGCGATCTTTCGACGCCGCGGGCCCACTTCCAGCCGATGAATTGCCAGCATTGCGAGAATGCTCCGTGCGAGCAGGTCTGCCCGGTGGGCGCGACGGTGCATACGCCGGAAGGCATCAATACCATGGTGTATAACCGCTGCGTGGGGACGAGATATTGCTCGAACAACTGTCCTTATAAAGTGCGGCGCTTCAATTTCCTGCTTTACTCCGACTACGAGACCGAGAGCTATAAGCTCGGTCGCAACCCGGATGTCACGGTGCGCAGCCGCGGGGTGATGGAGAAGTGTTCCTATTGCATCCAGCGGATCAGCGCGGCCAAGATCCACGCGGACAAGGAAAACCGGGAGATTCGGGACGGCGAAGTGATTACTGCTTGCCAGCAGGCTTGCCCGACCGAGGCGATTACCTTCGGCAACATTAACGACCCTGACAGCAGGGTGGCAACGCTGAAGAAGCAGCAGCGTACGTATGGGGTGCTGGCCGACCTCAATACTCGTCCGAGGACGACGTATGTGGCCGGAGTGCTGAATTTCAACCCAGAACTTGAACAGGCCCGGGTCGAGCATGAGCCCGCGAAAGAGCAGGGCGCAAGTGCTTCGTAACCGACGGCAGGACGGGCCGGGCGGTGGATTTTTGAAGGCGACACGAATGGGCGACATGAGTGGAAGAAGGGACGCATGGCGACTAAAGATGTAAAGGTCAACGATCCGATGGTGGACCCGATCACCGGAGAAGGGCGCGTTCTTGCGCCCGGTCACACCTTCAAGTCGGTGACCGAAAAAATCTCCCGGATCGTCCTCACTCCGCACACGCCGATCGGCTGGTTTGCGGGATTTCTGCTGGCCTCGAGCGTGGCGAGCCTGGTGATGATCGCGGTGACCTGGCTCTTCCTCAAGGGCGTAGGCATCTGGGGCATCACCCAACCGGTGGCCTGGGGATTCGCGATCATCAATTTTGTCTGGTGGATCGGTATCGGCCACGCCGGCACGCTGATCTCCGCCATCCTGCTGCTCTTCAAGCAGACCTGGCGCAACTCGATCAACCGCTTTGCGGAGGCGATGACCATCTTCGCGGTGGTCTGCGCCGGTTTGTTCCCCCTGATCCATGTTGGGCGTCCGTGGCTGGCCTACTGGCTCTTCCCATATCCGAATTCGATGAACGTCTGGCCGCAGTTCCGCTCTCCGCTGCTGTGGGACGTCTTCGCGGTCTCGACGTACGCGACCATTTCGGTGGTCTTCTGGTACATCGGCATGGTCCCCGACCTCGGTACCCTGCGCGACCGCTCCAAGTCGGAATTCGGCCAGTATATCTTCGGGCTGCTCGCGCTTGGCTGGCGCGGCTCCTCGCGGCACTGGATGCGCTACGAGACCGCCTCGCTGCTGCTGGCCGGGCTGGCCACGCCGTTGGTGCTCTCGGTGCATTCGGTCATCAGCTTCGATTTCGCCGTCGCGGTGCTGCCCGGCTGGCACACGACGATCTTTCCGCCCTACTTCGTCGCCGGGGCGGTTTATTCCGGCTTCGCCATGGTCATCACCCTGGCGGTGCCGATCCGGACCTTCTACCACCTCGAAGACATGATCACGCTCAGGCACCTCGACAACATGGCCAAAGTCATGCTGACGACCGGGCTGATTGTGGCCTACGGCTACGGGATGGAAGTGTTCATGGCCTGGTATTCGGCCAGCCACTGGGAATTCTTCATGATGTGGAACCGCATGTTCGGGCCGATGGGTTGGTCCTACTGGGTGCTGATCAGCTGCAACATCGTGATTCCGCAGCTCATGTGGCTCCGCTCGACGCGTGTCAGCCCATTGAAGATGTTTCTGCTGTCCTTTGTGGTCAACACCGGCATGTGGTTTGAGCGTTTCGTGATCGTCGTTACTAGTCTCTACCGCGACTTTCTTCCTTCGTCGTGGGGGACCTACAAAGCGACGCGCTGGGACTATGCCACGTTTATTGGAACCCTGGGATTGTTTACGACACTGTTTCTCTTATTTGTCCGGTTCCTGCCCATGATCCCAATGTCTGAAATTCGCATGATGCTGCCGCAGGCTAAGGTTAATCCTGAGTCCGAGGCAGTACACGAGGCGGGAGACTGATGCCGATTCAAGAAGGAACTTACGGATTGCTGGCGGAGTTCGATACCCCGACCGAGCTGGTGCTGGCCGCCCAGGCGGCCTACGCAGCCGGGTATCGGCGGATGGATTGTTATACGCCCTATCCGGTCGAAGAGGCGGCGGAGGCGATCGGTTTTCACCGCAACAACGTGTCGCTGGTATGTCTGATTGGCGGAATTCTGGGCTGTTGCGCAATGTTTGGGATGGAAACCTGGGTGTCTGTCTGGGGCTATCCGCTGAATATTGCCGGCCGGCCGTACTATTCCTGGCCTGCGTTTGTGGTGCCCGCGTATGAGTGGACGATTCTCTTCGCCGGACTTTCGGCTGCATTCGGGATGCTGGCGATGAATGGTTTGCCGACGCTTTACCACCCGCTGTTCAACGCGGCGAACTTCCGCAACGGCGCGTCTTCGGACAAGTTCTTTCTCTGCATTGAAGCCCACGATCCCAAGTTTTCGCTCACTGAATCCAGGGAGTTTCTTGCCCGGCACCGCCCCCTGTCGGTTGTGGAGGTGGAATATTAACGGCATCGGCATTCGCAAGACGCTACCGCTGAAGAGTCTCGTATTCCTGTTCGCCGCATTGGCGTTGGCGACGGGCTGCCGGCAGGACATGCAGAACCAGCCGAAGTTCGTTCCGCAGCGCGGGACCAGTTTTTTTGTCGATGGCCGGTCGGTTCGCCCCCAAGTCGAGCACACGGTTGCGCGCAACGAGGCGACGGTGGACGACT
>Ga0302326_10013609_pt1 | contig 17230 bp, 14 predicted proteins | sample Palsa_T0_3_FD_202264 | JGI IMG/M metagenome (GOLD analysis project Ga0302326, IMG submission 202264) | Peat permafrost microbial communities from Stordalen Mire near Abisko, Sweden - Palsa_T0_3 | ecosystem: Environmental > Terrestrial > Soil > Palsa > Peat permafrost | place: Sweden: Abisko... | reverse complement strand
CTGGAGGCACTGCCGGTGCGGCTCGTCCCAGCGTACTGATCACCGACCACGATCGGTGCGATCGCAGATCATCGTTGGACACGCACAAGTCCAGCGAGTCATCCTGGGTAATAGTCTATTAAAGCTACGGGAATAGTAGAAATTAGCTCACCGGTCCGGGAAACGTCCCGTCTGGCCGGCTGGCGAGTCGTGTCGCGCTGGCCGTGCCCGGCTAGGAGGACACATGACAGCTGACGCGGTGCAGACGCTCCGGGTGGTCGAGGAGCCGACGAGCCCCCGCAAGGCGCTGCGGCTCGGATTCAACACGCGCGTCTCCTTCAACAGCGGACCCGGTGGCGCCGAGCGGGGCCTGCGTGACGCGATAGCGCTGTTCAAGGCGGCTGAGCGGCTCGGATACCAGTCCGGCTGGGCCTATCAGCGGCACTTCGACAACTATCTCTCGTCCCCCCTCCCGTTCTTTGCCGCCGCCGGCCAGCACACCGAGCGCATCACGCTGGGCAGCGCTGTGATCCCCATGCGCTATCAGGACCCCATCCTGTTGGCGGAGGGAGCCGGCACCACGGACCTGCTGATCGGCGGCCGCCTCAACCTGGCGCTGAGCAGCGGCCGCGCCGGCTTTGAGGCGATCTTCGGACACGACAAGGTTGACGCCCGTGCCGAGGGCCAGCGTAGGCTGGCGCGCTTCCTTCAGGGGATCGAGGGTCAGACGCTGCATGTGGTCGATGACTCTGACCAAGCCCATATCGAACTGGGCACCGAGCTGAAGGTGACGCCGCACAGCGAGGGCCTGCGCGGGCGAATCTGGTACGGGTCGGGTCACATCGCCTCGGCCGAGGGGGCCGCGGCCCAGCGTCTCCGGCTGATCACCGGGACGATCCTGCATTCGGTGGAGCCAGACCTGACCTTCGGGGAGTACCAGGCACGGCTGATCGCCGCCTACAGGGCCGCGTGGCCCGGCCCGGAGGACGCTCCGCCCGTGGCCGTGGCCGCCTCCGTGCTTCCCGCCACAACGCCTGAGCTGGCCGAGAAGTACGCCGCCTACGACGTCCAGCGGCAAACCGAGGGGCCGGCTGCTTCAAAGCCCGAGGGGGCGCTCAACCAGACGATCAGACCCTCGGCTTTGGGGGGGATGCTGGTCAGTCCCGTCTTCCGCGGTGACCCGGACGCCGTTACGGAGGCGATCCTCGCCGATCCCGGGATTGCCGCGGCAGATGAGCTCGTGCTGTTCCTGCCGCCCGCCTTCGGCCTGGAGGAGAACGTGCGGGTGCTCACCGACATGGCCGAGACGGTCGGTCCGGCGCTCGGCTGGGAGCCGGCCGAGTAACCTCGCCAGCGGGCGGTCACCGGCTCGACAGCGCCGGGATCGCATCCAGCAGCGCCTGAGTATAGGGGTCCTGGGGCCGGGAGAAAATCTCCCTTACCGGGCCGTCCTCGACGACGCGTCCGCGCTGGAGGACCGACACGGTATCCGCGAGCTGGCGGACCAGCGAAAGGTCGTGGGAGACGAACAGGTACGTCAGCCCCAGCTCGTTCTGCAAGCGGAAGAGAAGGTCGATAATGCCTGCCTGCACGGTGACGTCCAGCGACGAGGTCGGCTCGTCCAGGACGACGACGTCCGGTCGCAGCACCAGCGCCCGGGCGATCGCGACCCGCTGGCGCTGACCGCCCGACAGATGGGTTGGGCGGCGGGACAGCATCGACTCGGGCAGCCCGACTGAGCCGAGCGCCTCACGCACGCGGTCGTGACGTTGAGCCTTGTCCCCGACGCCGAAGCGGTCAAGCGGCTCGCGCAGGATACGTTCCAGCCGCCAGGTCGGGTCCAGTGACGTGAAGGGATTCTGGTAGACGAGTTGCAGGTGGCGCCGGAGCGAGCGCCACTGCCCACGGGAGTGGGATCTCACGGAGTCATCGCCGATGACGATCTCGCCGGCATCGGGTTGCTCTAGCCCCAGCAGCAGCCGTACCGCCGTGGTCTTACCAGATCCTGACTCCCCGACCAGGGCGTGGGTACTGCCCCGCTGGACGCTGAAGGAGATGTCATCGACCGCGACCACGCGGCGGGCGCCGACTGTATAAGTCTTCGACACTGAGCGGACGTCGATCTGGGTGGTTGCGCTCTCGCCCGGGCGAGACACTCCATTGGCATGGCCGATCCGGTGCCGGTCCGGATTGGCCGCGGGAATATCCGCTTGCAGCTCGCGCGTGTACGCTGCCTCGGGAGCCGTGAACACTTGCGCGGAAGCGCCCCGCTCCTGCACCACCCCGTCCTTGAGCACCACCAGCGTGTCGGCGCGCTCGGCGGCCACGGCCAGGTCGTGGGTGATGAACAGCAGGCCGATGCCCAGCGATCGCCGCAGTCCGGAGAGCAGGTCGAGGATGCGCTTCTGGATCGTCACGTCAAGGCCAGAGGTCGGCTCGTCCGCCACGAGCAGCGCGGGCCGGGGCAGCACGGCCAGGCCGATCAGCACCCGCTGGAGCATGCCCCCGGAGAGCTGGTGCGGGTAGGACGCGAAGACCCGCTCCGGGTCGGCCAGCCCGACCTCGTCGAAGGTCTCGAGGATGCGGGCCCGCCGCGCGGCGGCGTCGGTTTCCGGCAACAGGGCGGCCGCTTCCTGGGCCTGTGACCCGATCGTCCGGACCGCGTTCAGCGCGCTGCCCGGGTCTTGGGGCACGAAGCCGAGCTGGCGTCCGCGCAACGGCCGGAACTGGCGCTCCGCCAGCGTCGAGGTGTCCCGGCCAGCGAACTGGATCTGCCCGGCTAGGACTCGGGCCTCCGGCGGGAGCAGCCTCAGCACGGCTCTCGCGATCGTCGATTTACCTGAGCCCGACTCGCCGATCAGGGCGAGGCTCTGCCCGCGCTCCAGCGCGAAGTCCACGCCGTGCACCACCGTCTGGTCGCCGTAGGCGACCGTCAGGCCCTCAACCCTCAGCAGCGTCGCGGGTGCCGGGCCAGCGCTGACGGTCCCAGTGCCGTCGGCAGCAGTGTCGTGGATAGTCGTGCCCTTCGTGGCCGGGCTGGCGGTCTTCAGTTCGTCTTCCGTAGCCATCTGCTGATCCTGTTGATTGAGAGCACTGTGAGGACGATGACGATGGCCGGGCCGTAGACGAGCCACGGCGCGTTCGCGTAGGCCTGCCCGTCCGCGATCAGCAGTCCCCAGTCGGAGGCCGGCGGCGGCGAGCCGTAGCCGAGGAACGCCAGGGCGGCGATCACGATGATGGCGTAACCCAGCTGCAGCACCCCCAGGGCCACCACCGAGCGGTACGCGTTCGGTAGTACATGCCTGAACAGCACGTAACCGCGGGAGCCGCCCTGCAGGTAGGAAGACTCGACGAAGACGGAGTGCCGGATCTTCAGCACTTCGGCGCGCATCAGCCGGGCGAATATCGCGACCGACGTCACGCCGGTGGCGATCGCGGCGTTGAGCGTGTTGAAGCCGAGCCCGGTGACCACCACCACGGCCAGCAGGAAAGCGGGGATCGCCAGCAGCGTATCCACAAGCCGTCCCAGACCCGCGTCGACCCAGCCACCGATAAAGCCAGCGGCCAGCCCGATCAGGCCGCCGGCGAACAGGCCGATGCCGACCGCGACCAGGGCGGTGCCCACCGACGGGCCCGCGCCGTACACGACGCGGGCGAACTCGTCGCGGCCGAGGTAGTCGGTCCCGAACCAGTGCTGGGCACTCGGCGGCTCGAACTTGGCGGCGGGATTGGCCAGGACCGCGCTGTAGGAGGTGAACAGCCCAGGGACCACCGCCCACGCCAGGACGATGATGACGACGACGAAGGACAGCAGCACCGACGGCGGCACGCCGGTGAACACGCCGCGCGCCGCCGCGGACAGCCGCCGGGCCGGCTGCGGAGCGATCGCGATGCTCATGCCCCGACCACGTCCCGACGGCCGCCGGTGAGCCGCACCCGGGGGTCAAGCAGCGGGGCGAGGAGGTCAGCGATCAGGTTGACGGTCACGAACACCACGGTCGCGAGCGCGACGACGGCCTGCAGCACCGGCGTGTCCTGGGTCGACACCGCCTGGTACATCAGCGAGCCGATCCCGTTGCGCCCGAACACCTCCTCGACGATGACCGCGCCGCCCATCAGCTCGCCCACGATCAGCGCCGCTATCGTTACCGCGGGCAGCATCGAGGGCTTCACCAGGTGCCGGGCGAACAGCTTCGCCTGGGTTAGCCCGCGGGAGCGGGCCACCAGCACGTACTCCTGCCGCGACTCGTGATCCAGGTTGGCGATCAGTACTTCCGCGAGCGGCGCGCAGATCGGGATCGCGAGCGCGAGCGCCGCGAAGAACGTTCCGATTGGGCTGTCCGGGTCGAGCACGTCGAAGAGGTGCAGCTGAAAGGAGAATTCGTGGATCAGCAGCAGGCCGATGACGAAGCTCGGCACGGCCAGGAACAGGGAGGGGGCAGAGCGCAGTACGCTCCTGGCCCACTTGCCCGGCAGGTACTGGGATCCGTAGGCGATCACCGACGCCAGGATCAGCGCCAGCACCAGCGCCGTGGCCCCGAGCCTCAGCGTGTAGGGGAGGGCGCCCGCGATCAGGCTGGTGACCGTCTGGTGGGTCACCAGCGAGACCCCGAGCTGGCCCCTGACGAAGCGCGACAGTGCCAGCCACAGCTGCACTATCACGGGCCGGCTGACGCCGTAGTAGGACTCGACGTGCTTGATCTGGGCCGGGCTCAGCCCGCTCTGCGGGTTGCCCAGCACGGTCGCGATGGCGTTCCCCGGCAGGATCGTGATCAAGACGAACGAGAGCGCGTAGGCCAGGAGGATGACGACGACCGCCTGAGCGAGACGCTGCAGCGCGTAGACGAAGTACGGCCGGCCCCGCGACCAGCTGCCCGGCCCATCGCCGGGCAGCTGGTCGGTGGCCACGACGGCCAGATCGGTCACGAGAGCCAGGCCGTGTAGAAGTTCGCGTACGCGACGCCGTTGTAGGTGACGCCGTGCACGTTCGGCGCGATCAGGTAGATGCGCTGCACCTGCTGCACGATGGGGTCGAAGTATCCCTGCGTGAGCACGTACGACTGCACCTGGTTCGCGACCGCGCTGCGCTGGGCCGTGCTCGACGCGGACTCGATCTCCTCGGACAGGGTGTCCAGGGTCTTGTTGCTTGTCCCCACACCGAACCAGTTCTGGCCGCCGTTCAGGCTGGTCAGCACGCCGCCGACCGTGCTGAAGTCGATGAAGCTACGCGACACCGACAAGAGCGGGTAGGCGGTCGACACGGCTGCGAAGGACGCGTAGTCCGAGAGCGGCACTATCTTCAGCTGCGCCTTGATGCCGACCTTCGCGAACTGCTGGGCGATGAGCTCGTCCTCCTGCTGGGTTGACGGGACATACGGGTTGGGGACCAGGGTGAAGGAAAGGGTCTGGCCGTCCTTGTGCCGGTAGCCGCCGGCGCCCACGATCCAGCCGGCCTGGGTCAGGAGGCTGTCGGACAGCGAGGGGTCGTAGTTGAACAGGGCCGAATCGTTTGCCACCTCGGGGACGTTGCCCTGAATAAAGCTGGTGGCCGCGTACCAGCCCTTGGGGTAGATGGTCGACAGGATCTGGGATCTATTGATGGCGTGCTGTATGGCCTGGCGCACCTGCAGGCTGCTGGTCGGGCCTGAGCCACCGTCTACTTCGAAGCCGTCGACGAAGCCCAGGTAGCGGGGCGTTGCGACAGTGAAGCCCTGGGACTCGAGTGATGGGATATCCGATGGTGTGACGTTGAAGTCGGCCTGCGCGTCACCGGCGACGACGGCCTGTTCACGTGTCGACTCGTCGGCCACCACCTTGTAGGTGATCGAGTTGAGGTAGGCCGGCCCGGTGTGGCCGAGGGCGGGCGGTCCCCAGTTGTAGTTCGCGCGCCGCACCAGCGTATAGCTCACCCCCGTCTGGTAGGACTTGACCACGAAGGGACCGCTGCCGATCTCGTCCAGCAGGTTTGCCTGCTGGTTCACGCTCAGCGCGAGCGTCTTGGGCGCCAGCAGGATGGAACCGTGGTAGCCAAGCGTCGGGATGAACCCCAGCGTCGGCTTGGAGAAGTCGACTTCCACCGTGGTGCTGTTGACGGCCGTCGCCTGCTCGAAGTTGAGCGCGGGGAACAGTCCCACCTTCGCGATGCCGCGCGCGGGGTCGCCCTTGGCCCAGAGGGTGATGTTGTCGACGACGGCCGCGGCGTTGAGCGGCTCTCCGTCGGAGAAGGTCACACCCGGCTTGAGGTGCAGGATGTACTTCTCGGCGTTGTCCTCCGTCTGCCAGCTGGTCGCGATCCAGGGGCTGACCTGGCCGGTGTCAGAGACGTAGACAAGCTTGTCGGTGATCTCCCCCCACAGGTTCCCCTCATAGCTCGATATGTTGCTCTCGCTGGAAACCCACCCGGCCGGAAACTCCTGGATCAGGAACGTGAGGTTGCCGCCGTCCTTCGGCGTGGTCGCGGCGGTCGTGCCGGTCGTGCCGGTCGACCCACCCGACGAGCACGCGGCGATCAGGAGCAAGAGCGCGGCCAGAGCAGTCACGCCGAGCACGGCGCGGTGAAACCTGTTCCGTCTGACCATCAGATGTCTTCCTTCTGCTGGGGTCTCGCACGGGTCATGAGGATTTTCCTTACGGGTCATGAGGATTTTTCTTCGGGAACTAACGCCGGAGTTCCGGGCTGATCGGCTCAGGAGAAACAGGGCACGGCATGCGCCGCCCGACGCCGAGCAGGCCGGCGCTGCCCGTGGACGTCGACGTCCATCCGCGCGGGAGAATTCCCTACCATACCAATGGATTAAATAGGATTTAGGCCTTGGCGTCCAACGCCGATCTCGAATCGAAACTGATCAGCAAGTGTGATCAGACCCGGGATCTGAACCCGCGTGACCAGCCTGGGAGGCTGGTGATAGACCGGTCCGGTGACACGCTTGACTGAGATCGCGCCGGGAGTGCTCATCGCGACGAGTTCGTTTGAGCTGACCACCACGACCGTTGTGGTTAGCTCCGCTCGCCCGGGCGGGTGCCTGCTCATCGATCCCGGCGTGACCGTGGCCGAGCTGACCAGGTTGACCGCCGAACTTGCCGAGCGGGGCCTGGCGCCGTCGGTGGCCTGGTCGACGCACCCGCACTGGGATCACGTGCTGTGGAGCGCCGAGCTCGGCCCGGCGCCCAGGTACGCCGCGCCCGCCGCCGTGATGGTGGCGGAGACGGAACGAGACGGCATCCTCGACGAGATACAGCGGGCCGCGCCCGGTCATGACCTGTCGCTGGCCGGGCGGCTGCGGCCACTGGATGGTCCCGCCATCCCGTGGGACGGGCCGGAGGCCCGGCTGATCGTGCATGACGGGCACGCGCCCGGCCACGGCGCCGTCTTCTTTCCCGGCAGCGGCGTCCTGGTGGCCGGCGACATGTGCTCCGACGTGGAGATCCCGCTGCTCGACACCGTCGCGGCGGATCCCATCGGCGACTACCGCACCGGGTTGGAGCGGCTGGCGTCGGTGCCCGGCGTGCGCCACGTCGTGCCCGGCCACGGCCATGCCGGGGACGCCGCCGAGTTCCGCAGGCGGCTCGAGGCGGACTCCGCCTACCTGGACGCCGTTTCGGCCGGGAAGCTGTACGGCGATCCGCGGCTCGCGGATGGCCCCGAATGGATGCGCGTCACGCACGAGGAGCAGGTGCGCTGCTTGCGGCCCTGACCTGCTCTAGCCTGCGACGGGCAGGAGGAGCGCCGAGGTGCTTTCCGGGGCCTCCGGGTCCAGGCCGATCTCGTACTGGGTCGGCACGAGATCTTCGGCGGCCGCGTCGACCTGTCCGTTGCCGGGGTTGCGGGCGAAGCGCGGGTGCGCGCCGCCTGCCACCTGGAGCCTGAGCCGGTGGCCCGGTCCGAACCGGTGCGCCGCGCCGAACAGCGAGACCCGGACGGTAGCTGAGAGCGGGTCCTGTTCGGTCAGCCGGACGATGCCGTCGCAGACGTTGCGGGAGCGGCCTCGCGGGTCGACGTCACACAACCGGACGAACAGGTCGGCGTACGGGTTGTCGCGCGTCACCGAAAGCTCGACGGCGACATCGCCGACGACCTCGACCGGCTCGACGAGCGGCTCGCTGCTGAAGACCAGGACGTCAGGGCGCTGCTCGACCGCCCGGTTGTCGCGCATGCCCGCGGTCATCGATAGCAGCGCGCCGCCCGGGGACGGGGTGGGATCGGCCGGGTCGTAGCGGAAGCGGGCAGGCTGGATATCCGGCCCGGCAACTGGCTCACGCGCGCTGAGCGCGCCGCGCGCACCGAGGTACCACCGCTGCGTCCCGGTGCCGGACGGCGGCCAGCCGCCGATGTCCCGCCATTGCCCGGCGCCTTCCCCGCCGACCCAGACGCGGACCGAGTTCTCCGGGCCGGGCTCCCCGGTTCCCGGCGAACGTCCGGTTCCCGGCGAACGTCCGGTGCCCGCGTACCGGTCGAGCCAGGCCAGGCTCTCCACTACCGCCGGGCCGGCTTTGCTCGCGACGTCCAGGTGAGTCCACGGGCCGACGATCAGCCGGGCGGGCACGCCCCGGCCGGCCAGCAGGCGGTACTGCTCGAGGGTCTGCTCGATGAACAGGTCCTGCCAGCCGCCCACCAGCAAGACCGGAACCGCGATCCGCTCCAGCGCGGCACCGCACTGCAGCGGCGCCCAGAACGGATCGGTCAGCTGCGGATGTTCGAACCAGCGGTCCAGCCACTTCGCGTGGTCGCCGAGCAGGTCGCGCGCTCCGGCCGTGACCGGCAGTCGGTCCAGCGCCGGGCGCAGCCGCCGGTCGGCCGTGAAGGTCCGCACCATGCCGCGCAGCATGCCCGTGCTCTCCTGGTGAGCGATCAGGTCACTCCAGCTCAGGAAGTTGTAGAGATCGAAGACGCCGTGACGGTAAGCGACCCGGCCGAAGTCGTGCGGGCCGACGTGCACGATGGCCGCCACCAGTTCCGGCGGCGGGTCCATGGCCAGCGCCCACTGCACGAACCCGAGGTAGCTCGCGCCGTAGGTCGCGAGCCGTCCGTCGAACCAGCTCTGCTCGCGCAGCCAGGCGACGGTGTCGTGCCCGTCTGAGATCTCGTTGCGCATCGGCTCGAACGTCCCGCCCGAGCCGAAGGTGCCGCGGCAGCTCTGTATCAGCACGTGATGGCCGCGTTCGGCGAGGATCTGCGCGTTCTGCACGCCGAACGGGCCGCGGCGGCCGTAAGGACAGCGGACCAGCACGGTGGCCGCCGCAGCGACCGCGACCGGGAGGTAGTGATCGGCCAGCAGGACCGTGCCGTCCGACATCGGCACCTGGACGTCACGCTCGATCATGGCCTGATTCCGTCGCCGCGGCAGCGACCAGGTCCGGGACAGCACCTTGCTGAACGCCACCGTAGCCGGGCTCGGCGGGCGGGGGGTGACAGCTTTGCCGCCGGCTTCAAGGTTCATCACGCTTTTCTGCCGCATCACGCTGTCCTTCCGCCGCGATGACGCCGGGCGGGTCGGCTGGGCCTCGAGCAGTTCGACTGGCGCCGCCCGGTTGGCCGGCACCCGCCGCTGGTTGAGTAAACCTTTATCGGTAACCTCGCCGACGTCAAGGTCGGCGGGACGGCCATGACAGGACGTCGCGGACGGGCCCGCCGGGAGTCTGTTCATCGTCGGGTTCGCTGGCTGCGCCTGGGCCGACCCGCGCAGGACGCGGGCCGGCCGGCACCCTCAGGCCGTCGGATGGTCGCCCGACCCGCTGTAACTAGTCGGTTCGAAGCCGGAGACCATGTCCGTCTCGGTCTCGTCGTCGTCATCCAGATCGTCGTCATCCAGATCGTCGTCGTCGGCCGTCGGCCGGACGCTGCCCTGTTCGACGTCGGGCACGGCGGGGCTCCACGGGTAAACGTACGTACCGGCCGCAGGGCCCGGGCCCGATCCGAAGGCCTCGCTCGGCGTTCCGGTGGCCTGGCGCGGCGTGAAGAGCATCCAGGCGCACGAGGCGGCCAACGCGACGAGGAACCCGCAGTAGATCCAGAACGCCGGCGTGACACCCGAATGGATCGTGAGGCCGATCTGGGTGGCCTGCGCGGGCGAGATCCCGAACTGAGTCGGCGAGGTGGTTTGGCCGGCCTGGATGAGGGCCGAGATGGCCTGGGCCGCCATCGGGATGGCCGCGCCGGCCAGCAGCAGCGCTCCGTGGCGGACAGGGCGCCACAGGGCGGCCACGATGACCACGGCGGCGAGCGCGACCATGACGGCGACGTCCCCCGCGATCACCAGGCCGGGGTTGGAGAAGGCGTTACCTGCCGTCAGAGACTGCGACTGCCCGGCCGCGGTGTGCAGCGTGTAGGTGTCCCAGGCCGGAGCGAAGGCGGCGGCCACCCCGAGGCCAGCCAGCACCAGCAGGACGACCGGGCCCAGCTCAGACCCGCGCGGACGGCGTAGGTAATCCTGGCGGGCCAGCCAGCCGCGAGCACCATTGGCTGGCGGCGCAGCAGCGGGCCGGACCAGGAAAGCCAGCACGGATCCGGCGGCGCAGGCGAGCCAGCCCAGCAGCGAGAGCCACAGACCCCAGCCTGCCGTGTGTGCTCCGGCGGCGATCGCGGTGCCGGCATCGGCGAAGAACAGGCCGAAGGTGACGACGCTGATACCCACGCCCAGCAGGGCGCCCAGCCGCAGGCGGGTGCCGCCGAGCAGGATGAGCACCGCGCTGGCGGCCCAGACGGCAAGGTAGATCGCGTGCGGGACAAGCTGAGCGGGCTGCTGGGAAAGGCTCGAACCGGCCAGATAGGCCGGGAAAAGCCCAGCGATACCAAGGACGACCCCTACGGCCAGCAACGCAGCACCGACGGTACCGGTCCGGGAGTCAGCCGTCCTCGCGCCGTATGGGGCACCGCCCTGGGCGAACCGGGGATCCTGGGCGAACCGGGGATCCTGAGCCAACCGGGGATCCTGAGCCAACCGAGGATCCTGAGCCAACCGAGGATCCTGGGCCAACCGAGGATCCTGGGCGAACGGGGCATTGCCCGAGCCGACCGCGCCAGGCCTGTCCCTGTCGTCGAGCACCGCCGTGGCCGGACCGGCCGCGGCCGTGCCTGCGTCGCGGACACCCGCGCTCTCCCCCACCTGGGCGCCGCTCGAGGCGACCGGGCCGGAGGCGAACGGGCTTGAGGCGACCGGGGGGGTACGCCGGCCGACCGGGGTGACCGCCCCCGGTGCCTCGATCTGCGTGAACTTCGTCCACGCGGCGGACCAGCCTTCGGAGGTTTCCGGCCACCACTGCAATGGCTGCGTCCGGGACCCTCCGACGGCCCAGATCCCGTAGAAATCCCGGCCCCGGCCGACCTCGTACTTCGCTCCCCGGTACGTGATGGTCACCTTATCGAACACGTTCCCAACCCTTCCTGCTCTAGCCCGCCCCTGTACGTTCGTCAGCGGACCTCATCAGAACCTATGAAGCCGGCCTGGATGCCGGCTGAACGCTGTCTCCAGCCTTCCTGTCTCTTCCATCCCGATGCGCCGCGTCGTGGTCCTGGATTCTCCGCCGGTCATGAACGCGGCTGTCCACTGTTCTCCCCGGGTACTGGACTGGACATCAAGGCCGTTTCCGTCAGCACATGTTGACGAACACCTAATCGTCAGCCTATGCTGACGACCATGGAACCCGTACTGGAAGTTGCGGAAGGCGCGACGAGCAATGATCCCGATGTCGGGCTCCGCGCGGTCGCGGCCCTGCGCGCCCTGGCCGAGCGGCTGGAGACCCTGCAGGTCCAGAGCGCGCGCGAGCTCGGCTGGTCCTGGCAGGACATCGCCGAGCGGCTCGGCGTCACCAAGCAGACCGTGCACCGTAAGTATGGCCGGCGGATCGGGGGGCGATGATGCTCGAACGGTTCACCCCGGATGCTCGCGCCGTCATCAAAAATGCGGTCGAGCACGCCAGCCGGCTCGGGCATCGCTACGTCGGCGGCGAGCATCTGCTGCTCGCCGCCGTCTCCACCAGCCAGCCAGCCAGCGCGGTCCTCTGCGCGCACGGCGTCACGCCAGAGCGGGTGGAGGGCGAGATCGTCCGGCGGGTAGGGCTGGGGGCCGGGGCCGGCTTGTTCGGCGGCCTCGACCGGGACGCGTTGGCCTCGATCGGGATCGATATTGATGCGGTGCGGGCCAGGATCGAATCGTCCTTCGGGCCCCAGGCCCTCGGCGCGGCCGCGTGGGCCGCGCACCAGGAAACGCGCCGCCGACGGCCTGGCCCGGTGCGGAGCTGGCGCCGCCGGCGCCGCACCCGGCGTAGCATCGTCACCCCGCCTGCTCCCGAGCCGGCGCTGGCTACCGGCCGTTATCAGGCGCCCGGCCCGCTTTCCCATGGCCGGCTGCCGTTTACCCCGGTCGCCAGGAAGATCCTCGAGCTCTCTTTGCGCGAGGCGGTCGCCCGGCACGATGCACATATCGGGATCGAGCACATCGCGCTGGCCCTCAGCTCGGTCAAGCGCGGGATGGTGCCGTCCATCCTGGCGGCGGCGGGCGTACCGGAATCGGCCCTGCGCGCCGAGATCAGCGAGCGTTACCGGCAGGCGAGCTGAACCGGGGCCAGCTCACCCGCCGCGGTAGAGCTCGGTGAGCAGGCCGACGATCGCAGCGTTCGCGGGGTGCGGGTCATCCCGCCACCAGGCCAGCCGGACAGGAACGGGCGGGGCGTCGCGCATCGGCCGGTAGACCACGCCGGGCCGGGGGTATTGCGCCACGGTGGACTCCGGGGTGATGCCGACGTAGCGGCCCGTGGCGATCGCGGTCAGCCAGTCGTCGATGTCGCCGGTGTACTCAATGGCCGGACGCTCCTCGGACGGCCACAGGTCCGGGGTGGTCGTACCGGTGCGCCGGTCGATGACCAGCGCGCGCTCGCTGATCTCGGCCAGGCGCAGCGAGCGGCGCGCGGCCCAGGGGTCATCGGCGGCCATGGCACAGTAACGGCGTTCCAGGCCGATGATCGCGTCGCAGAAACGGCGCTGATCCGGCTCGGTGCGGACCACGGCGATATCGCAGTGTCCTTCGGCCAGGCCGGCGGTCGCGGAGTTGGTCCTGATGAGCTGCAGTTCGACCTCGGGATGCTCGGCGGCCCAGCGGCGCTGAAACGGGGTGGTGTGGCGGCCCATCGCCGACCAGGCGTATCCGATCCGGAGGAGGGCATGGCCGGCGGCGGCCGCGCGCACGACGTCGCCCGCCTCGGCCAGGGCGCGGCGGGCATGCGGCAGGACCCGGCTTCCCGCCGCGGTGAGGGTGACGTCCCGGGTCGTCCGGCGCAGCAGCCGGACTCCGAGCGCGCCCTCGAGCGAGGCCAGCGTGCGTGATACGCCCGCCTGGGAGATGCCCAGGTCGATCGCGGCATCGGTGAAGCTGCCCGCGTCCACGATCGCGACCAGGCAGCGCAGCTGACGCAATTCCACATTCATAACTGAAGTGTATAGATAAACCAGTCGATGCATTTTGCGTAAGAAGCCGGCTGGCCCACGCTGTCGGTATGCACACCATGTCAGGACAGCAGGCAGCCCAGGACGCGCAGCTGATTACGCCGGCCGGCAGGCAGGCTGGCACCTCCCGGTGGGCGGGCCCGGCGATGATGACCGGGAGCGCCCTGTCGAACCAGCTGGGCGCGGCCACGGCGGTCATGGCCTTCCCCGTCATCGGCCCCGCGGGCGTGGTCGCCGTCCGCCAGTGGATCGCCGGGATCGTGCTGCTGACGGCCGGGCGGCCCCGGTGGCGGTCGTTCACCTGGCCGCAATGGTGGCCGATCCTGCTCCTCGCGGCGGTCTACGGCACCATGAACCTGTCCCTGTACGCCGCCATCGACCGGCTCGGCCTCGGCCTGGCGGTGACGCTGGAGTTCCTCGGCCCGCTCACGGTCGCGCTCGCCACCTCGCGCCGTCGCGCGGACCTGGCGTGCGCCATGGTGGCCGGCGCGGGCGTGGTCGTGCTGACCCGCCCGCGGCCGGACACTGACTACATCGGCATCGGCCTGGGACTACTGGCGGCCGCGTGCTGGGCCAGCTACATCCTGCTCAACCGGCTGATCGGCCAGCGGGTGCCCGGCGCGCAGGGGTCGGCGACGGCCGCCGGCCTGTCCGCGCTGGTGTTCGTCCCGGTCGGTCTCGTGATCCTGGTCAGGCACCCGCCGACGCGGGGCGCGCTGGCGTGCGCGGCCACCGCGGGCATCTTGTCCTCGGCCGTGCCGCTCCTCGTCGACCTGATGGCGCTGCGCCGGGTCCCGGCCCACGCCTTCGGCATCTTCATGAGCGTCAATCCCGTGCTGGCCGCGGTCATCGGCCTGGTGATCCTCGGTCAGAGGCTGCCGTGGAGCGCATGGCTCGGCATCGGCGCGATCATCGCCGCCAACGCCGCCGGCTCCGCCCACGCTGCCAGCTCGGCCGGCCCGCACGGTGAGGATCACGGCCAGGGCGAGGATGGCCGCGCCCGCGATCCCGGCCGCGCTCAGCCGCTCCCCCAAAATGAAGGCGGACAGGATGGTTCCGGTCAGGGGTTCGAGCAGGGTCAAAAGCGCGGCCGTGCTGGCGGCAGCGGTCCGCAGGCCGCGGAAATACAACGTGTACGCCACGGCGGTTGGCCCGGTGCCCAGGGCCAGGAGCAGGCCGAGGGCGGCGGGATCGGGCCGGAAGCCGAGGCCGCCGAGCGCCGCCGCCAGCGGCATCAGGGCCAGGCCGCCGACGGTGAAGCCGAAACCGGTCACGGCCGCCTCGTCCAGCCCGGGCACCGGTCTGGAACCGGTCAGCGTGACCGCGGCGAAGCCGGCCGCCGCGAGCACCGCCATGCCCGCGCTGGCCAGCACCGCGGTCTGGCTGAACCCGGACGGCAGGCCCACGAGCAGGCCGAGGCCGATCAGGGCCAGCCCGGCGGCCGCGGCGGCGAGCCGACCGGTGCTGCGCCCGGTCGCCCGTTCGACGCCGAGCACGATGACCGGGGCGGTGCCGATGGTGACCAGGGTGGCCAGCGGCACCGAGGTCAGCGACACCGCCGTGAAGTAGCAACCCTGGTACAGCGCGGCCAGTAGGCCGATCACCGCGATCCGGGTCCAGGCGACCCGGCCCGCGGGGCGGCGCCTGCCGGTCGCGGCCAGGAAAGCGACGATCAGCACGCCGCCGATGGTGAGCCGGTACGCGGCCACCGAGATCGCGGAAAGGCCGGCCGTCCGGCCCAGCAGGCTGCCGGTCAGGCCGCCGGTCCCCCACAACAGCCCGGACATCACCAGGTAAGGCAGGCCCGTGCCGGGCCGGCGGCGGGCAGCCGCGGACATTGTTCTGCAGACACGCATCGGGAATCGCTCCTGCGACGAGAGGGAAATGGTCGCGGAAGCGGGGCGCACCGTACTGGCCCGGGCTGTGAGCACACGCTGGACTCACCAGGAACGGGAAACGCGCGTCAGCTCACTTGGCTCGACACGCGCGGGCTATCGCCCCGCTAGGAGCGGGGCGGCGGAGTGATGGGAAAGCACCGGTGCACGCTGAGCAGCATATCCTGACCCGCGCCGGAGGGGGCAACAGGATTCCGCCCCGCCATCCGCCGATGCGCGCCCGGTCCCTCAACTTACGGCCCGTGGTCACCCGCCGGTTCCCCACCTGCAACAATCACCAGGTGGTTCCTGCGAGCTATCGTGACTTCTTCGCGGCCAGCGCGGGCGTGGCCGGAACGCTGATCGGCCTGCTGTTCGTGGCCATCTCAGTTGCCTCCGATCGGCTTGCCCGGGCCGAGGCCGACGGGCAGCTGCACCGCATACGCGCGGTGGCGGCGTTGACGGCGTTCACCAACTCGCTCGCGGTATCGCTCTTCGCGCTGATCCCTGGGCACAACAAGATCGGGTCGACCGCCATTTCCGTGGCGGCTGTCGGGCTTACGTTCGTGGCGGCGTCGCTGCTGTCCCTGATCCGGCTGCGCCAGGTGCGGCGGACCATAGTGCGTGATGCGCTGTTCCTGATCGGGCTGGCCGTCATTTTCGTGATCGAGCTGATCGAGGGAATCGACATCAGCGCCCAGGCGGGCGACTCCGGAGCCGTGGACACCATCGCGATCCTGGTCGTGATCTGCTTCCTGATCGGGATCGCCCGTTCCTGGGAGCTGATCGGCGGGCCGTCGATCGGTATCAGGCACGAGGTCACCGCGCTGGTCCGGGCTCACGGAGAAAGCGGGGATGTCCCGCAGGAACCACAGCCGCCGGCCTCGGCGACGGACGACGGTTCAGCCGGACGGTGATCTGGCGGCCCCGTGACAGTACCGGCCGGGCAGACCGGGCAGACTTGGCAGACGTAAGATCGGCGGTGAGATGCTGCTGACGTTCGGGCACGGGACCGCCGCTGAAGAGCGGATCACCGAGCTGCTCAGGAACGCTGACGTGGCCGTGCTCGTGGACATCAGAACCGCCCCGGGCAGCCGCCGTCATCCGCATGTGGCGCGCGCCGAGCTGGAACGCTGGCTGCCGGAGGCCGGCATCGCCTACCGCTGGGAGAAGCGGCTGGGAGGTTTCAGGAAGGCCCCGCCTGACTCACCGGATGTGGTCTGGCGCGAGGATATGTTCCGGGGTTACGCGGCGCACATGCGGACCGGCGATTTTCTCGCCGCGACCGATGAGGTGCTCGCCCAGGCCAGTGCGGATACCACCGCCGTGATGTGCTCGGAGAGCCTGTGGTGGCGCTGCCACCGGCGGCTGCTCGCCGATTTCGTCTCGGCCGCGCGTGAGGTGCCGGTCAGGCATCTCCTGCACGACGGAAGGCTGGAAGATCACCGGCTCTCCCCCGGCCTGCGGCGGCGGGATGACGGCCTGCTCGTCTACGACGCAGGCCAGCCGATGATGCTGTAACTCCGGTCAGGCCAGGTAGGCGGCGAAACCGCTGGTCTGCCAGTCCGCGCCGCGGCTGGTGACGGCGAACGCCTCGTAGCCGTCCAGGCTCTCGACCCAGTCGCGAGCGCCGGAGCCCATCGCGAAGGCGGCCGTGGCGTAGGCATCGGTCAGGGTCAGCCCCGAACCGACCACGGTCACGCTGGCCAGGTCGGTCGCGGGCTGCCCGGTGTGCGGGTTGACGATATGCGGGCCGCGCTCGGCGACGCCCGAGGTGGCCACGGCAAAGTCCCGCCCGGCGACCACCAGCGCAAGCGCGCCGGCCCGCAGCGGGTCGGTGATCCCTATCCGCCACGGCTCACCGGAACCACGATCGCCGGTGCACTGGACGTCGCCGCCGCCGTTGACGCAATGCCCGGCCGAACCCGCCGCAGTGATC
>Ga0302326_10013608_pt1 | contig 17231 bp, 14 predicted proteins | sample Palsa_T0_3_FD_202264 | JGI IMG/M metagenome (GOLD analysis project Ga0302326, IMG submission 202264) | Peat permafrost microbial communities from Stordalen Mire near Abisko, Sweden - Palsa_T0_3 | ecosystem: Environmental > Terrestrial > Soil > Palsa > Peat permafrost | place: Sweden: Abisko... | reverse complement strand
GGATCAGTGCCAGATAGCCGATCACCAAGGCCACAAGCATCGGAATGCCGCCCTGCAAACCGCTCTGGGTGAAGAGCTTTGTCATCGGCGTGTGATTGATGCCCGCGATCAAGGCCGCGCAGGCGAACAGGTAGGCCGAGAACAGCACCGATATCAGCAGGAACCAGCCGATCACTTTCCAGTAAAGGCTCATCAGCGCGCTTTCCGACAACGCCGACTCCAGGCGCACGTCGCCAAAGCGTATGCCAGAAAGCCACCAACGCCACTCGATGGCCTTGAACATGGCGTAAAGGAAGGGTGCCGCCAGAGGTATGAGGAAGGCAAAGAGTCCAACAATTATCGATAGGGGCTTCAACGCGGGGAAGTACTTGGTGAGCGGAGTGATAACGAACAGCACAATGAAGGACGTCATGAAGAAAAGCCAAAGCCCCCAGCCGCGCTTGAAGAATTCCCAGCCGGTTCCTGCAAAACTGCCCTGCAGATCGCCGTAATAAGTGTGCCGCATCTTGTAACGCTCGAGCGCGGCTTCACGCCACGGCAGCGCCAGGCCGAGCGTGATCAGCGCCAGCACGCCCCACAGCGCCGCGCGCCCGGCATAGGCCAGACCCGAGCCGCTCATCCAGAACCGCACCCCGCACCACACCGTGCGGGTCAGGCGATAGCGCCGCGCGCGGTAGATCGCGAATTGCCCGAACAGATAGAAGAACAGGAACAGGGGAAGACTGGCGAACGCCTTGGCGCGCTCCACCTCAACGCCGACCATAAAGTAGGCCAGGTAGATCGGCAGCAGGATCGCGATCGCGAACAGAAACCCGAACAATAGCTCCTTGGCCCGGCCGGTATATTCCGCCGCATGGCCATCGATCAGGGTGTTCGACCACAGATGACGGCGGATATCGGTGGCGAGCCAGAATCGATAAAAGCCGAAGGTAACGAGTTCAAGCCCCGCGCCGCGGATCACCAGCCCGCGGAATTCGCCGCGGTCGCCCGAAAATGACACCAGCCCCGGCACCGGCGGCGGATGCAGCGGCACAGAACTCATCTGATTCATTATTCATTCTCAAATGCAAATGTCCGGAATGCAACCATAGATTATGCACGGCCGGAATGCGATCGGCTCGAATGAATATAATGAATATTAATATTATGCGGATTTCTCGAACAGCTCGCGGCCGATCAGCATGCGCCGGATTTCGCTGGTGCCGGCGCCGATTTCATAAAGCTTGGCGTCGCGCAGCAGGCGCCCGGTCGGATAATCGTTGATGTAGCCGTTGCCGCCGAGCAGCTGGATCGCATCGAGCGCGCATTGCGTCGCCTTCTCGGAGGCATAAAGAATGGCGCCGGCCGCATCCTCGCGCGTGGTCTCGCCGCGGTCGCAGGCTTTCGCCACCGCATAGACGTAGGCGCGCGACGCATTCATCGTGGTGTACATGTCGGCGATCTTGCCTTGCACCAATTGGAAGCTGCCGATCGGCTGGCCGAACTGCTTGCGCTCGTGCACATAGGGCATCACCACGTCGAGGCAGGCCTGCATGATCCCGAGCGGTCCTGCCGCCAGCACCGAGCGTTCATAGTCGAGACCGGACATCAGCACATTGACGCCGCGGCCGACCTCACCCAGCACGTTTTCCTCCGGCACTTCGCAATTATCGAATACCAGCTCCCCGGTGTCGGAGCCGCGCATGCCGAGCTTGTCGAGCTTTTGCGCGGTGGAAAATCCCTTCATGCCCTTTTCAATGATGAAGGCGGTGATGCCGCGGGGACCCGCGGCAGGATCGGTCTTGGCATACACCACCAGCGTTTCCGCCACCGGACCATTGGTGATCCACATCTTGGATCCGTTGATGACGTAGCGATCGCCCTTCTTCTCGGCGCGGGTCGACATCGACACCACGTCGGAGCCAGCGCCGGGCTCCGACATCGCCAGCGCGCCGACATGTTCGCCGGAAATCAGCTTGGGCAGATATTTGCGCTTCTGCGCGTCGGTGCCGTTGCGTCGCAGCTGATTGACACACAGGTTCGAATGCGCGCCGTAGGACAGGCCGACCGCGGCCGAGGCGCGCGAGATTTCCTCCATCGCAATGCAATGCTCGAGATAACCGAGCCCCGAGCCGCCATATTCCTCCTCGACGGTAATCCCATGCAGGCCAAGCGCGCCGATTTTCGGCCACAGATCGCGGGGAAACTCGTTGCTCTTGTCGATTTCGGCGGCGCGGGGCGCAATCTCGTGGCTCGAGAAATCATGCACGGTCTCGCGGATGGCATCGGCGGTTTCGCCGAGATCGAAGTTGAACATCCGATGCGCGTTGGGAATCATGGTCGGGCCGCCTCCGGTAAAATCATGCGCTGGTCGCGCGCATAGCCTTAATCTGTGCCCATAAGCTTGTCACGGGCCGCCACGGCTGAGAAGGGGGCATCCGCCGGGCGGCCGGCGCTGGCGTCCAAAATACGTCAAACTCTCCCTTGCCCTGACGCGCGCAACGGGATGTAATTCGAAGCAATAACCGTCCTCCGGAATCAACCATGGGGGGAACTCTCAGGGAGGCGACCGATGCACGGGACCATCGATCTCGTTCAGAATCCAAAGCAACAGGACGCGCGCATGCGCGCTGACGCGATTCCGCTTGAGCAATTCGATCCCGGCGATCCCGATCTGTTTCGCTCCGATACGTTCTGGCCGTATTTCGACCGGCTGCGCCGCGAAGATCCCGTGCATTACTGCAAGGACAGCATGTTCGGGCCGTATTGGTCGGTCACCAAGTACAACGACATCATGGACATCGAGACCAATCATGCGGTGTTCTCGTCGGCGGCGACGCTCGGCGGCATCACCATCCGCGACATCCCCTCCGACCTGCGCCGCGAAAGCTTCATCGCCATGGACCAGCCGCGCCACAGTGCGCAGCGCAAGACCGTGGCGCCGATGTTCACGCCGACCCATCTCGACCAGCTCGCGATCAACATCCGCCAGCGATCGGCCGAATGCCTCGACAATCTGCCCAAGAACGACGTGTTCGACTGGGTCGACCAGGTTTCAATCGAACTGACCACGCAGATGCTCGCCGTGCTGTTCGATTTCCCCTGGGAGGACCGCCGCAAGCTGACGCGCTGGTCCGACATCGCGACCACGCTTCCGGGCCCCGACGGCCTGGTTCCGACCGAGGAAGCGCGCCAGGCCGAACTGATGGAGTGCGCGACCTATTTCGCAAGGCTCTGGAACGAGCGTATCCAGCAGCCGCCGAAGAGCGACCTGTTGTCGATGATGGCGCACAGCGATGCCACCCGCGACATGGACCCGAAGAATTTCCTCGGCAATCTGATCCTGCTGATCGTCGGCGGCAATGACACCACCCGCAACACCCTGTCGGGCAGCCTCTATGCGCTGAGCAAGAATCCCGGTCAGTACCAGAAGCTGTGCGACAATCCGGCGCTGATCGACAGCTTCGTGCCGGAGGTGATTCGCTGGCAGACGCCGCTGGCGCATATGCGCCGCACCGCGCTCGAGGACGTCGAATTCCGCGGCAAGCAGATCAGGAAGGGCGACAAGGTGGTGATGTGGTACGTTTCGGGCAACCGCGACGAGGAGGTCATCGACCGTCCCTACGACTTCATCATCGATCGGGCGCGGCCGCGCACTCACCTCTCCTTTGGTTTCGGCATTCACCGCTGCGTCGGGATCCGGCTGGCCGAGCTGCAGCTGAAGATCATCTGGGAAGAAATCCTCAAGCGCTTCGACAATATCGAGGTGGTGGACGAACCCCGGCGGGTATATTCGAGTTTTGTCAAGGGCTACGAGACGCTGCCGGTGCGGATCGCCGGCTGAAACGGTTTTGGGATCGAATGCGATGAACATCCAGACATCAGTCAGAGCCGACCAACACGGGCTGCAACGCGCCGCGCGCGAAGCCGCCTATGCCATGCCGCTGAAGGATTTCCATCCCGGCGCGCCGCAGCTGTTCCGCAGCGATACGCTGTGGCCGTATTTCGAGCGGCTGCGCAAGGAAGAGCCTGTGCATTACTGCACCAGCGCGCCGATCGAACCCTATTGGTCGGTCACCAAATACAACGACATCATGCATGTCGACACCAATCACGGCATCTTCTCCTCGGATGTCAGCCTCGGCGGCATCTCGATCCGGGACGTGCCGCCGGGTTACGACTGGCCGAGCTTCATCGCGATGGACCAGCCGCGGCATTCGCCCCAGCGCAAGACCGTGTCGCCGATGTTCACGCCGGCGCATCTCGACGAGCTCGCCATCCTGATCCGCCAGCGCGCCGGAAAGGTGCTCGACGCGTTGCCGCGCAACGAGACCTTCGATTTCGTCGATCGGGTGTCGATCGAGCTGACCACGCAGATGCTGGCGACGCTGTTCGACTTTCCCTGGGAAGAGCGCCGCAAGCTGACGCGCTGGTCCGATGTGTCGACCGCATTGCCGAAAAGCATGGTCGTCGAATCGGAGGAACAGCGCCGCGCCGAAATGAACGAATGCGCGGCCTATTTCACCAAACTCTGGAATGAACGCGTCAATGCCGAGCCGCGAAACGATCTGATCTCGATGATGGCGCACAGCGACGCCACGCGGTACATGGACCCCGACAACCTGATGGGCAATATCATCCTGCTGATCGTCGGCGGCAATGACACCACCCGCAACACCATGAGCGGCTCGGTGCTGGCGCTGAACGAAAACCCCGATCAGTACCAGAAGCTGCGCGACAATCCGGATCTGATCGATACCATGGTGCCGGAAGTCATTCGCTGGCAGACGCCGCTGGCGCATATGCGGCGCACCGCGCTGGTCGACACCGAACTGGGCGGCAAGACCATCAAAAAGGGCGACCGCGTGGTGATGTGGTACGTCTCCGGCAACCGCGACGAAGAGGTGATCGAGAATCCCAACGACTTCATCATCGACCGCGCCCGGCCCCGCATCCATCTGTCGTTCGGCTTCGGCATCCACCGCTGCGTCGGCATGCGGCTCGCCGAACTGCAGTTGAAAATCGTGTGGCAGGAGATGCTCAAGCGCTTCGACCGGATCGAAGTGGTGGGCGAGCCGAAGCGGGTGTATTCCAGCTTCGTGCGCGGCATCGAGTCCCTGCCGGTTCGCATTCCAGCGTAACGGTGGGCGCGCTTGCGCTTTGCCTGCCCGCCGTGCAGAGATCGCCGGTGGGCCGGGGCGCCGTTGGCGCCGTGCCTGCCGTTCGCCGGATCAAATAAGCCGAACAAACCAGACAGAACAGACAAGTATCTTGAACACGCCTTTGAACCCGCCCAGCCTCGCCGAAGCCATCAATGCCAGGGGCTTCAGCCACGCCGCCGGCTTCCGTATCGTCGCCGTCGCGGCCGGGAGCGCCGAGGTCTCGCTGCCGCGCCGGGATGATCTGTTGCAGTTCTTCGGCCATTTCCACGGCGGGGTCATTACCGCACTGGCCGATCAGACCGCCGGCATCGCGGTCACCTCCGGCCTGCCCGCGGGGCGGATCGGCGTCACCGTCGAGATCAAGGTCAATTTCCTCGCTCCCGCCGACGGCAACGAACTTGTCGCCCGCGCCAAAACCCTGAAAATGTCAGGCTCGATCGGCGTCGCCGCCGTCGAAATCTTCAGCAGGAAAGACGGCACTGAGACCCTCTGCGCCTTCTGTACCGCCACCATGCGCGCCCTCGATCTGCCAGCCGAGTACCGATGACATCCGTAGAACAAGACGAACATGCCGACATCCGCGACGCGGTCGCCAAACTCTGCGCCCAGTTCCCCGGCGAATACTGGCGCAAGCTCGATCGCGAGATGGCCTATCCCCAGGCCTTTGTCGATGCGTTGACGCAGGCCGGGTACCTCTCGGTCCTGATCCCCGAGGAATATGGCGGCGCCGGACTGAAACTGTCCGCCGCGGCCGCGATTCTCGAAGAGATCCAGCGCGCCGGCTGCAATGGCGGCGGCTGCCATGCCCAGATGTACACCATGGGCACGCTGCTGCGGCACGGCAGCGACGAGCAAAAGGCCAAGTGGCTGCCGAAAGTCGCCAGCGGCGAATTGCGGCTGCAGGCGTTCGGCGTCACCGAGCCGACCAGCGGCACCGATACCTCGTCGCTGAAGACCTTTGCCAAACGCGAAGGCAATGACAGCTATATCGTCAACGGCCAGAAGATCTGGACCAGCCGCGCCGAATATTCCGACCTGATGATCCTGTTGGCCCGCACCACGCCGAAGGAGCAGGCCAAGAAGCGCACCGACGGCCTGTCGGTGTTCATCGTCGACATGAAGGCGGCCAAGGGTAACGGACTGTCGATCAGCCCGATCCGCACCATGATGAATCATTCCACCACCGAAGTTTTCTTTACGGATCTGCGGGTACCCGCCGAGAACCTGATCGGCGAGGAAGGCAAGGGCTTTCGCTACATCCTGTCCGGCATGAACGCCGAGCGCATCCTGATTGCGGCGGAATGCGTCGGCGACGCCAAATGGTTCATCGCCAAGGCCTCCGCCTACGCCCGGGACCGCACCGTGTTCGGCCGGCCGATCGGCCAGAATCAGGGCATCCAGTTTCCGATCGCCAAGGCCTATGCGGCGATGCGCGCCGCCGAATTGATGGTCAAGGAAGCCACGCGCAAATACGAGGCCGGCCAGGATTGCGGCGCCGAAGCCAACATGGCCAAGATGCTCGCCGCCGACGCGTCCTGGGAAGCCGCCAATGCCTGCGTGCAGACCCATGGCGGTTTTGGCTTTGCGGAAGAATACGATATCGAGCGCAAATTCCGCGAGACCCGGCTCTATCAGGTCGCGCCGATCTCGACCAATCTCATTCTGTCGTACCTTGCCGAGCATGTGCTGGGCATGCCCCGCTCCTATTGAGATCAGAACATGCTGCCACTCGAGGGACTGACCGTCATTGCCGTCGAACAGGCGGTCGCCGCCCCGTTCTGCAGCTCGCGGCTGGCCGATGCCGGCGCCCATGTCATCAAGGTGGAACGGCCCGAAGGCGATTTCGCGCGCGGCTATGATGCCGCGGCCAAGGGACAGAGCAGCTATTTCGTCTGGCTCAACCGCGGCAAGGATTCCGTGGTCATCGACCTCGCCACCACGGAGGGCCGCGCCAGTCTGGAAGCGCTGATCGCCGGCGCCGACGTGCTGATCCAGAATCTCAAGCCGGGCTCGATGGACAAACTGGGCTTCGCGCTGGAACGGCTGAAAAAGGATTATCCGGCGCTGATCTCCTGCACCATCTCCGGCTATGGCGATGACGGACCCTATGCCGACCGCAAGGCCTATGATCTCTTGATCCAGGCCGAGAGCGGATTGGCTTCGATCACCGGCGGGCCGGACGGCCCTTCGCGGGTCGGATTGTCGATCGTCGATATCGCGACCGGCGCCACGGCGCACGCCGCCATTCTCGAAGCTTTGATCGCGCGCTCGCGCAGCGGCAAGGGCGCCGATATCCGCATTTCGATGTTCGACGTGATGGCCGACTGGCTGGCGGTGCCGCTGCTCAACTCGGAAGCCGGCAATCCGCCGCAGCGGATGGGCCTCGCCCATCCCTCGATCGCGCCCTATGGTGTATTTCGCTCGAAAGACGGCAAGGACATCCTGATCTCGATCCAGAGCGAGCGGGAATGGAAAAAATTATGCGCTGACGTTTTGGGCCAGCCTGACCTGCCCAGCGATCCCCGCTTTGCCAACATGGTCGAGCGCGTTCGCAATCGCCAGCTGACCGACAGCACCGTCGGCAACAGCTTTGCGACCATGACGCGCGACGATTTGCTGAAACGCCTGTCGGACGCCGACATTGCCTTCGCCGAGGTCAACACCATGGCCGATCTCGCGCGTCACCCGCATCTGCGCCGCATCGAGGTCAATACGCCGAAGGGACCGGTGACCTATCCGGCGCCCGCCGCCATTGTCGTCGGCCAGCCGCGTCATTATGGCGCCGTGCCCGCGATCGGCGAGCAGCCCTCCGGGACGTCCAAGCGTTCTCCGAAGACTACGGGTAAGCCAGCGAGCCCGCCATGACAGAAGCCATCGATGTCAATCATCTGCGGCAATGGATCGGCCGCACCGAGGAAAAAACCGATGTCGTCACCGCCCATCTGGTGGCGGGATTGCGCTCGGTGCTGTTTCTCGATGTCGGCAAACCGGAAGCGGGCGATGCCGCGCCATTCACCGCGCATTGGTGCCTGACGCTTCCCGTGGTGCCGATGTCGGAAGTCGGCCCCGACGGCCACCCCACGCGCGGCGGCTTCCTGCCGCCGGTGCCGTTGCCGCGCCGGATGTGGGCCGGCGGCGAGATCAGCTTCATCGAGCCGCTGCGCGTCGGCGACGTGGTGACGCGCAGTTCGACGATCAAGGAATTGAACCTGAAGTCCGGCAGCACCGGCCTGTTGTGCTTCGTCTCGGTCGACCATGTCTTCAGCACGTCTCGTGGCGTCGCGACGCGCGAGCGCCATGACATCGTCTATCGCGAGATGCCCGCCGCCGGACAGAACGCCACGCCGGCGAAGCCGCCGGCCGCGCCGGCGGTCGCGAAGCATTCCGAGCGGCATCTCGCCGATCCGGTGCTGCTGTTCCGCTATTCGGCGCTGACCTTCAACGGCCATCGCATCCATTACGACCGCGATTACGTCACCAAGGTCGAAGGCTATCCCGGCCTGATCGTCCATGGCCCGCTGCAGGCGGCGCTGCTGATCGAACTGGCGGCGAAACTGCACGGCGGCAAGGCCCCCGCGACCTTCGTCTATCGCGGGCTGCAACCGCTGTTCGATGGCGGCGAATTCAGCGTCAATGCCAATGAAATCTCGACCGGGCTCGACCTGTGGACCGCCAATGCCCAGGGCGAACCGACCATGCGGGGCACCGCGTCATGGTGAGAATTAGCCCGTCATTCCGGGATGGTCCGAAGGACCAGACCCGGAATCTCGAGATTCCCCGATGTGCAATAGCACATCTGAGGTTCGATGCTTCGCATCGCCCCGGAATGACAGAGTAAGACATTGTCCCGCAAACCCACCAAAACCACCGCCGCGTCCGTCAGCGTCAAACACGCCACGCTCGATCTGCTGCGATCGTTCGGCATCAAGAAAGTGTTCGGCAATCCCGGCTCGACCGAATTGCCGTTCCTGAGCGACTGGCCCGACGATATCGATTATGTGCTGGGCCTGCAGGAGGCCTCGGTGATCGGGATGGCCGACGGCTATGCCCAGGCCAGCCGCAATGCCGGCTTCGTCAACCTGCATTCCGCCGCCGGCGTCGGCAACGCGCTCGGCAATGTCTACACCGCGCACCGCAACCAGACCCCGCTGGTAATCACAGCGGGCCAGCAGGCGCGCAGCATCCTGCCGCTGCAGGCCTTTCTCTATGCCGAACGCGCCTCGGAGTTTCCGCGGCCCTACGTCAAATTCGCGGTCGAGCCAGCGCGGGCCGAAGACGTTCCGGCGGCGATCGCGCGCGCCTATTACGTGGCGATGCAACCGCCCTGCGGGCCGACCTTCGTGTCGGTGCCGATCGACGACTGGACCCATCAGACCCAGCCGCTGCAAGCCCGCAGTGTCAGCCGGGAAGCCGGCCCCGATCCCGACGCGATCAAGACGCTGGTGGCGGCGCTGTCGGCAAGTGAACGACCTGCTTTCGTGGTCGGCCCCGGCGTCGATCGCGCGCAGGCCGTCGAGCTGATGGTCAGGGTTGCCGAGAAATCGCGCGCCGCGGTCTGGGCCAGTCCGTTCTCGGCGCGCTGCAGTTTTCCGGAACGGCATCCGCAATTCGCAGGCTTTCTGCATGCCTCGCCGGCGCAGCTCTCGGAGGCTCTGCGCGATCATGATCTGGTGGTCGTGATCGGCGCGCCGGTGTTCACCTTTCATGTCGAGGGCCATGCCTCGATCTTCGACGGGACAACGACGATCTTCCAGATCACCGACGATCCGACCGCGGCTGCGGTGACGCCGGTCGGCACCAGCATCATCGCCACCATGAAGCCGGCGCTGACCCTGCTGCTGGAATTGCTGCCGCAGACCGGGCGAGCGATGCCGGCCGGGCGCATTTTGCCGCCCACCCCCGTCGCGGGCGATCCGATTCCGGTTGAATTCCTGCTGCACACGCTCGCTTCCGCCATGCCCGACGGCGCCGTGCTGGTGGAGGAAGCCCCCTCGCATCGTCCGGCGATGCAAAAATTCATGCCGATGCGCGGACAGGACAGTTTTTACACCATGGCGAGCGGCGGTCTTGGATTCAGCCTGCCGGCCGCGGTCGGCATGGCGCTGGGACGCCCCGGCATCCGGACGGTCTGCCTGATCGGCGACGGCTCGGCGATGTATTCGATCCAGGCGCTGTGGACCGCGGCGCAACGCCAGCTGCCGCTGACCATCGTGGTCATCAACAATGCCGGCTACGGCGCGATGCGCTCGTTCAGCCAGGTGATGCAGGTGCGCAATGTCCCCGGCCTCGATCTGCCCGGCATCGACTTCGTGAAGGTCGCGCAGGGGCTCGGCTGCGATGCGGCGCGCGTCAGCAACGCCTCCGAACTTGCACCCGCGCTCAAGCGCGCGCTCGCTTATGACGGCACCAGCCTGGTCGAAGTGATCGTGGATTCGTCGGTGCCACTGCTCTACGCGAAGAAGAACTAAGGGCTGATCCGCTCAGGAGGCCAAAAAGCCCCCATCTGTCGCCAGCACGTGTCCGACCACATAGGACGCGGCGTCGGAAAGCAGCCAGACAACCGCTTCGGCGACTTCCTCGGCGTTACCCATCCGCCGCAGCGGCAACCCTGCCGCGACACTCGATAGATCTCCAACACCCGAGCGCATCATCATGTCGGTGATGACGCGCCCCGGGGCGATCGCGTTGATCCGGACGCCGCGCGGCGCCGCCTCCATCGCCGCCGAGCGCATCAGGGAGATCACCGCCGCCTTGGAGGCGGAATAGAGCGATAATCCGGGGTTCGGATTTCTGATGCCGCTGACGGAGGCATTGACCACGATCCTGCCCTGCCCGCGCGCGAACATGACCGGGAGCTGATGGCGAAGGCACAGGAAGACGGAGCGCACATTGGTGTCAAATACTTCATCGTAAACCTCGTTGCGCTGCGCTTCGAGCGGCGCGCGCCGTTCCTGGAAGCCGGCATTGTTGAATGCGACGTCGAGCCGGTCATGGCGTTCCACCACGGTGGCGATGAGACGTTCGACCTCATCCTCACGCGTGACATCGGTCCGCAGCGCGAGTGACGATGCGCCCAAGGTCCGGCACTCGGCGGCGGTCGATTCAATCTCGGCCTCGCGCCGACCGGCGATCACGACTGCTGCCGCTCCCTCCCCGGCCATCTTCAACGCCGCGGCACGTCCGATGCCGCTGCCGCCGCCGGTCACGAGGCAGACTTTTCCTTTCATGCGATCCGCGGGCGCGGACAGGAATCCGTTGGTCGGCAAAGCCTCGCTCATCACGCCCAACTCCCGGGTCCTGGCCGCATGCGACGTTGCACGGGCTAATAGTTGTATGATACAACTATTAGCCCGGAGTCAAGATGACCGTTGTCGACCTGCCTCTCATTGACGATATTCGCGCCGCTTCGCGGCAGATGGTTCGTGAGCTCGGCTTCATGGAAGCGACCCTCGCTGCAACCGACTACCCGCCATCGGCCGTGCATACCATGGTGGAAATCGGCGCCCGCGGCCCGATGACCTCGGCGCAAATCGCCGAATTCCTGCACCTCGAGAAATCGAGCGTCAGCCGCATGGTCCGCAAGCTGATCGAGTGCGGCGAACTGAGAGAGACATCCGTTGCGGAAGACGCCCGGTTTAAACCGCTATCGCTGACCGCCCAGGGACGGCGCACACTGGCTGCGATTGAGGACTTCGCGCGACGGCAGGTTTCAAGTGCACTGGCGCGACTGACCGAAACCGAGCGCCGGACCGTGCGCGAAGGATTGGTTATTTACGCACGCGCGCTGAGGGCGGATCACGTCGCCGAAGCGGATTGAGCGCAGCCGATCGCCTGATCGTCATGGCGAGCCAATGGATCAAGCCCCGTTACTTCCCATACGCTTCCCGCATCCTGGCCTGGATCTTCGCCATGCCCGCTATCCAGCGGTCGTAATTCTCGGTCTTGTTTCGCATGTAACCGAGCACTTGCGGATGCGGCAAAATGACGAAGGTTTCCTGCTCCAGACCGGCCAGCGCATCTTTCGCCACCTGCTCGGGGCTGATATCGCCGTCGCCGGATTGCGGGCCCTTCGGAATCGATCGCAGCATGTTGGTGTCGACGCCCTGGGGGCAAAGTATCGAAACCTTGATGCCGTCGGCCCGGTGCGAGATCGCCAGATTCTCGGCAAATCCCACCGCGGCGTGCTTGGTGGTCGAATAGGCCGGGCTTCCGACCTGCGACAACAGACCGGCGGCGGAAATCGTGTTGAGGAAATAGCCGCCGCCGCGCGCCTTCATACGCGGGACCAGATGCCGCGCGGCGTAGACATGCGCCATGACGTGGATGGCCCAGCTCTTCGCCCACGGCTCGTCGGAGGTGCCTCCGGCGTTCTCCGACATCGGATCGAAGCCGCCGATGATGCCGGCATTGGAGCAGAACAGCGCGATCGGGCCGAATTGCCGCTCGGTCTCCTCGATGACATGGCGGATGTCCTGCTCCTGCCCGACATCGCATTTGAATGCCGCGCCACCAACCGAAGCCGCGACCGCTTCCGCGCCGGCCAGATCGAGATCGGCGACCACGACTTTGGCGGCCCCGGCACGATGAAAGGCCTCGCAGAGCGCCCGGCCGATGCCGCTGGCGCCGCCGGTGACAACCACGATTTTGTCATTCACCCGCATCGCCAAACCTGTTGTTTGAAATCAGCTTCAGGCCAGAACCAGATCGAGCACGGCGGTATAATGGCAGGCCGCGCCCAACAGCACAAAGCTGTGCCAGATCACGTTCTGGAAGCGAAGCCGATGCCATGCGTGGAAGATAATCCCGAAACTGTAGAGAAAGCCACCGGCGACGATGAACCACAGCGCCAGCTGCGGCAGCGAGGACAGGCCGGCATCGTAGGCGATCAGCCCGCTCCAGCCCATCGCCAGATAGAGACCCACCGCTAACCGGTCGAAGCGCCCCGGGAAAAACAGTTTCAGCACGATCCCGACCGCGGCCACGCTCCAGACGCCGGCCAGCAGCGACATCGAAAACACGCGGTCCTGCAATTGGGCAAACACCGGCGTATAGGTCGCGGCGATCAGAACGTAGATCGCGGAATGATCGAAGCGGCGCAGCAGCCATTTGCGCCGCGACACCGGCCACAGATTATAGGCGGCCGAAAAGCCGAGCATCGCCAGAAGGCCGGCGGCGTAGACCGACACCGTGACGATTTCATAGGCGGACGCGAATACGCCGGCCAGCACGATCAGCACGGTGACGGCGATCAGGCCGCTCAACACGCCGATCCCGTGCACGATGCCGTCGGCGATCAGTTCGGCCCGATCGTAATTCCAGCGGATGGCGCCAGCCGCAGCATGGGCCGATGTCGAGGCGAGTTGCTTCAGTTGAAAGACGGTCATGGCGGCCCGGCGAACTTCGAAACGAGACAAACGGTACCTCCAGGAGGTCAACGAACCATAAAACCCAAATAGCGTCCTTAGTGTGAAACTTGATTTTGCGAGCCAAATCGCCACCTTTCGGTTAGTTCTGCAGCCAATTGTCCCTGTAAATCGAGTTTTTCACGCCGCATGGCCCTCCGTTTTTCCGATATTGTCGAAGAGGCGTGGCTGTCGGCGCGGGCGCTCCGGGACTTTGGCGACCACTTTTTCAATCCGACGGTGCGGCTTGGCGTCACCGGATTGTCACGCGCCGGCAAGACCGTCTTCATTACCGCGCTGATTCACGGCCTCACCCGCGGCGGCCGCTTTCCGGTTTTCGAGCCGTTCGCGACCGGCCGGATCGCCCGCGCCCGGCTGGAGCCACAGCCGGACGATGCGGTGCCCCGTTTCGACTATGAGAACCATGTCCGCACCCTGATCACCGAGCGCCGCTGGCCGAACTCCACGGTCGATATCAGTGAGCTGAGGCTCGTGATCGACTACCAGCGGCAGAACGGCGCCGACCGCACGCTGACGCTCGACATCGTCGACTATCCCGGCGAATGGCTGCTCGATCTGCCGCTGCTCAACAAGAGTTACGAGCAATGGTCACAGGAAAGTCTCGCGCTGTCGCGCGAGCAGCCCCGCGCGAAGCTCGCCGCGCCCTGGCACGCGCAGCTGGCGACGCTCAGCGCCGAAGGCCGCGAAGACGAACAGGCGGCGCTGTCGGCCGCGCGGCTGTTCACCGATTATCTGCGCGCCTGCCGCGACGAGCGCTTCGCGATGAGCCTGCTGCCGCCCGGCCGTTTCCTGATGCCGGGCAATCTCGCGGGCTCCCCGGCGCTGACCTTCGCGCCGCTCGATCTGCCCCAGCAAAGTATAGCGCCGGAGGGATCGCTGTGGGCGATGATGGTCCGGCGTTACGAGGCCTATAAGGACGTGGTGGTCCGGCCGTTCTTCAGGGATCATTTCTCCAGACTAGATCGCCAGATCGTGCTGGTCGACGCGCTCGCGGCGTTCAACGCCGGGCCGGAGGCGCTGGCCGACCTCGAGGCGGCGCTGGCGGGAATCCTGGATTGCTTTCGGATCGGCCGCAGCACGCTGCTCAGCGCGCTGTTCAGGCCGAAGATCGACCGGATCCTGTTTGCCGCGACCAAGGCCGATCATTTGCACCATTCGAGCCACGATCGTCTGGAGGCGGTGTTGCGGCGCGCCGTCGCCAGGGCGGTCGCAAGGGCCGAGAACACCGGCGCCGACATCGACGTGGTCGCTTTGGCCGCGGTCCGCGCCACCCGTGAAGCCACCGTCGCGCGCGGCCGCGAGAAACTGCCCTCCATTCTCGGCACGCCGGCGTCAGGCGAGATCGCCAATGGCGAGACCTTCGACGGCACCACCGAGGTCGCGACCTTTCCGGGCGATCTGCCGCTTGATCCCGAGCAACTGTTCACGGGCGAAACCGCGTTTCGTGGCCTCTCCAGCGCCGCAGCCGAAAAAGCCGACTTCCGCTTTCTGCGTTTCCGGCCGCCGCAGCTCGACAATGAGGGACCGGATGGTCCCGCACTGCCTCACATCCGCCTTGACCGCGCCCTCCAGTTCCTGATCGGAGACAAACTGCAATGAGCGAGCGCCCTCAGCACCGGCGGCCGGCGACCTTCAATCTCGACGATCCCGGCGTGATCGTGATGGATCCGGATGACGCCAGCCGTCCGGCCCGCGGCACGGTCCATGTCACGCCGGAAACCGACCCCGCGCTGCTGCCGGTTGCGGTCGAGGCGCCGGTACTCCCGATGCAACGCGGATTCCGCTGGGGCGCGGTGTTCTGGACCGCGATCGCGGGCCTGGTGCTGCTCGGGACTGGATTGGGCGTCGCTCATCTGATCGAGGATCTGTTTGCGCGCAGCGAGAGTCTCGGCTGGCTCGGACTGGGGTTTGCCTTCGCCGCCGCGCTGGCGCTGGTCGTCGTCATCGCGCGCGAGGCGCTCGGACTTGCACGCCTGGCGACCATCGAGAAGCTGCATCAGCGCGCCGCCGCGGTGCTGCTGAGCGATGACCGCCCCGAGAGCCGGGCGATCCTGCGGGATCTGCTGAAGGTAGCGCACCAGAACCCGCAACTGGCGCGGGCTCGCGCCACGCTGACAGGTCATGCCGACGACATCATCGACGGCGCCGATCTCATTCGCCTGGCGGAACGCGAGCTGATGACGCCGCTCGATCAGGAGGCGCGCCGGCTGATTTCGTCGGCGGCGCAGCGGGTCTCGATCGTCACCGCGGTCAGTCCGCGCGCCTTAGTCGACGTGCTGTTCGTCTTCGCAGCCTCGCTGCGTCTGATCCGGCAATTGGCGCGGCTGTACGGCGGACGGCCGGGCGCGCTCGGCATGATCCGGCTGATGCGCCATGTGATCGCCCATGTCGCCATCACCGGCGGCATGGCGGCGAGCGACAGCCTGATCCAGCAGGTGCTCGGCCATGGGCTGGCGGCGAAATTGTCGCAGCGGCTCGGCGAAGGCGTTCTCAACGGCCTGCTCACCGCGCGGCTTGGCCTTGCCGCGATCGACGTCACCCGCCCGTTGCCGTTTACCGCGCTGCCGCGGCCGGCGCTCGGCGATCTCGCCAAGGACCTGCTGCGCAAGCGCGACTCCGACGTGTGATTATCGAACCGAGGCCGTCATGACCAAGCCTTGGCCGTTCCGCGGCATTTCCACATCGCCCGCCAGCACCCGCCATTTATAGAGCGGCGAATCCGGCGGCGGCGAAAGTTCCGGCGTCCAGCCGGTCAGCTTCTCCAGCGCATAGGTATCCATGACGCTGCCGCGCCAGTTGCGCTCGACCCGTTCCAGCGGCTCCCTGACCGCCGTCGTCGAAGCCCAGAATGGATTGGAGCTGCGATTGTCGGGCTCGCGTCCGACATAGAGGCCGGCGTGCCCCCTGATCAAATCCATGCCGGGATCGCGGAAGCCGAGATAGCGTCCGCGCTCGTTGATCTGGATCACCGGCACGCGGTCTGCGAAAAACCATCGCAACATGGCGTAGGTCCGGTAATCCGTGGTCGCGATCCAGGTCGCGCCGGTGTTTTGCAATTCGACCTGCGCGCGGGTCACCACCTGCTCGTAATTCGCCTCACCGCCAACCGGGTCCGCGCTGCCGATGAAGTTCCAGGGGGTCACGACATAATAGAAAAAAACCACCACCACAAAGGCGATACCGGTGGCAATCGCCGCGACCGACCACGACACCGCCGACCTGATCATCGCCGCCGGCCGGCCCTCGCGCTGCAGCATGGTGATATTGATGGCGGCGGCGGCAAATCCGACCGGCCACATGAACATCGGCCAGGTGTCGCCGACCCGCAGCGTCAGCGATCGCCAGAAGAAATAGCCGAAGGGAACGATCACGCAGGTCGACAGCAGAATGGCTATGGCATCGAACCGGCGATATCCACGCCATGCCGTCAGCGCCAGCGCCGACAATACCACCGGAAGCGAGATGAATCCGACCAGCCCGAACTGCAGGCCGATAAAATCGCCCACGGTGCGAAGCGACCATCCATGGGTCGCGGTCGCGCGCACGAACTGAAATCGGAACGACGCCCAGTCATGCCCGGCATTCCAGATCAGGACCGGCAGGAACAGCGCGACCGCAATCAGCGCCGCAAACCAGGGATAGGGGCTGCGCAGCCAGCGCCAGCGCC
>Ga0302326_10013607_pt1 | contig 17232 bp, 11 predicted proteins | sample Palsa_T0_3_FD_202264 | JGI IMG/M metagenome (GOLD analysis project Ga0302326, IMG submission 202264) | Peat permafrost microbial communities from Stordalen Mire near Abisko, Sweden - Palsa_T0_3 | ecosystem: Environmental > Terrestrial > Soil > Palsa > Peat permafrost | place: Sweden: Abisko... | reverse complement strand
GATTTCACCGCTAAGGATGAATCTGCTTTCAAAGGACGAAAAATCGATCTGGCCGGGCTGGAGCGCGCGCCCGGAAAAACTTTCTTCTGGTCCGGCCGCTACAGCCAGAATATGAACGAGCGCACCACCCTGGCCACCGACCTGAACGTTTTTGCGGACTTCAATCCGAAGTTGCCGCCGAGCTACGTGGATTCGCCGTTCGTCTTTCTGGCGAATATCCATCCCAGCCTGCAGCGCTCGGTGCTGCAGCAGATCCGGGTGAAGCCAAAGCTGGTGGCGCTAGACACCATGAACTACTGGATTGAGCGCACCCCGAAAGAATTGGCGGAGACGCTGAAGCACACCCACATTCTGATGATCAACGACGACGAAACCCGGCAGCTTACCGGCGAGCACAATCTGCTCCGCGCCGCCAAGCACATTTTTAAACTGGGGCCCAAGACCCTGGTGATCAAACGCGGCGAACACGGCGCGCTGATGGTCCACGATCGCTTCATCTTTTCGGTTCCGGCGTATCCGTTGGAAGAGGTCCACGATCCTACGGGAGCGGGGGACAGCTTTGCCGGCGGGTTCATGGGCTACCTGGCGGGAGCCGGGAAGGTGACGGAAGCGACGCTGCGCAGCGCGATGGTCTACGGTTCGGTGATGGGCAGCTTTACCGTAGAGAAATTCGGGGTGGATCGCCTGGGCACCGCCAAGCGCGCCGAAATCCACGCCCGCGCCAAGAAGTTCGCGCGTTTGACCGCTTTCCAGCTTTAATTCCGGCGCCATCGGCCCAGCATTCACGTCGCCGGCAACCCTTTCGGCGATGCGTGAATCCGAGTTGATTCGTGATAACCTAAGCACGTTTGGTCGGCTGCGAAATTCTTTTTTCAGTGCGTTTCGGCTCGTGATGGAGGCCTGGGTTCTGCGATTTTTCGGTGAAAGTCTGCGCGCCAAGCGCTTCGATCCAGCTGCCGGTATTGCTACCCGGATGGCCTCGCGCGCCTTTCTCGGCGCGCTCCTCCTGCTGATCACCGGCTGCAGCGGTTCCACTACTTATAACCCCACTCCAATTATCACCGGTCTTTACCCCGGCTCGGTAGTTGCGGGCGGGGCGGGATTTAATCTGGTGGTGACGGGTCTGCAGTTTATTACCACTTCGGTGGTCTACTGGAATGGGCAGGCGCTCAAGACCACTTACAACACGAACACCGAGCAGCTCAGCGCAACGGTTGGGGCGAGCCTGGTGAGTGTTGCCGGCGACGAATCCATATCCATCGTAAATCCTACGCCGGGCGGCGGCACGTCGAGCACGTTGACGTTTTTTGTGGATCCGCCTGCCAATCCAGTTCCGGTAATTTCGTCACTTTCTCCGGCCAGCGCGGCGCCCGGCGGTGCCACTTTTAACTTGACGATCGTTGGGACCGGCTTCGTTAATGGCAGCACCACCGCGGCGTGGAACGGCCAGACCCTGGCGGTGGTTTCGCAAACGTCCACGCAGATTGTGGCGACGGTCCCCGCAGCGGATATCGCCACCGCGGGAACCGCGCAAGTGACGGTGTCTACGCCGACGCCCGGTGGCGGGACCTCGAACAGCGAGACTTTCCAGATCACCACCACGCCGACTTCGGCGTTTCCGATTCTAATTTCCGAGAGCGCGACGGGCGGCGTCGCCGATGGGCGGAGCGATTTTCCGCGCATCGATTCCACGGCTGGCTTCGTGGCTTTCTTTTCGCAGGCGACGAATCTGGAGGCGTCGGGCGCTCACGGCAACATTTTCGTGCGGGCCACTTGTGTGGGGGGCGCAGCGGACTGCGTCGCGCGGACCACAGCAATCGATGTCGCTCCGGATGGCAGTGCGCCCGACGTTGCCGCGTCCGAAAGTCTGTCGATCAGCGGCAACGGACGATTCGTTGCGTTTCTTTCCAGCGCGCACAATCTGGTGGCTGATGAAACGACGAGCGGAGAGCATCTCTTCCTGCGCGATACTTGCCTCGGCAGCAGCGCTCCGGCGGGCTGTTCGCCGCGCACCGTGCTGGCGGGAATCGACGCTGCCGGCGCCGCCCTCAGTGCCGTGGACGGAAGTCCGGCGCTCAGCGCGGATGGCCGGTTCGTGGTTTTTGCCGGGGATTCGGCTGCTCCTGCCAATGCCGCAACTCAAGTATTCTGGCGCGATACATGCCTGGGGCTTGCGGCGACTTCTGCGTGCGAAGCGCACACCGAGGTGGCGTCACTCGACCCGGAGAATAATCGTGGAGACGCGAGCAGCCTGCATCCCAGCATTTCGGCGGACGGGCGATTCGTCACGTTTGAGTCGAACGCTCGTCTGACACTCGACGTTGGAAGTTCTGCTACTCAAGTATTTGTGCGGGATACGTGCGCCGGGTCTGCCGGAGTCGCGTCGTCGTGCACAGCGTCTACCGCGATGGTTTCGACTGGCCTGCGCGGGGAACCTGGCGCCTCGCGCAGCGTGTTCCCGACGATCAGCGACGATGCGCGGTTCATTTCGTTTTCGTCGTTCGCCGCGAATCTCGCTGGGGGGATGCGCTCGGGCGTTCTCGAGCGGCTAGTTCGGGACACGTGCTTCGGGCAGGAGTCTTGCATTCCAACGACGAACCTCGCGTCGGCCTCCGCCGGTGTGCCTGCGGCGATTCTGCTCGGCCCGGACGAAACCGACAGCGCCGCGGTAACGCCTGACGGCCGCTACGCCGTTATCGAGTCCTCCAGCGTCACCTTGGTCCCCGGAAAGTCCAGCGGGAAGGGTGACGTTTACCTGCTGCGGAATTCTCCCCGCTAGCCGCCGCGTCACCACTTCTGTCGCTTCGTACCGCCGCAGCGTGGAATACTTGTGTTTCGGCGTCGGACGGTGCATTGAGCATCCGGTGTCATTGCCTGTTCGTGATGGTGGACGGCTCTCCGGCAATTGCATATTCTCGAATTGCATGCCCACCACGGTGAAACCATGTGCGCTGCGGCCCGGCGATTCGATACGTCTAATCGCTCCGGCGAGCCCTGTTCGCGAGGACCGGCTGCGCAAGGGTTGTGAGGAGATCACCCGGCTGGGGTACGTGCCGCTCTTTGAGCGTACGCATGTTCTGGCGCAGGATGGGTTCTTCGCCGGCCCGATGGACGATCGACTGTCGGCGCTGACGGACGCGTTCTCGGAACCGGATTCTAAAGCGGTGGTCTGCGTCCGCGGCGGCTACGGCTCGAATTACCTGCTCGAACATTTGCACGGATTTTCGTCTGTGCATCCCAAGATTTTCCTGGGCTTCAGCGACATCACTTCGCTGCAAATCTATCTGTGGCAGAAACGGGGATGGGTGACTTTCTCTGCACCGATGGTCGCCGCGGGTTTTGATATGGGGCCCGGCCAGCCCGGCGGTTACGACAAAGCGAGTTTCGATCTGGCGGTTTCGCAGACCCGCAGCGGCTGGACGGTTCCACTGGAGGGCGAGACTCTTCGCCCGGGCTCCGCGGAAGGGATTGTGATTGGCGGCTGCTTGACCATGATGGTGGCTACCCTCGGCACTCCCTGGGAAGTCGACACGCGCGGCGCAATTCTCTTGCTGGAAGATCGCGCCATGAAACCCTTTCAAGTGGATCGCGCGCTGAAGCATCTGGAACACGCCGGAAAATTTCGCGAGCTCCGCGGGATGATTCTGGGAGAGTTTCCGGAGTGCGTGCCACCGGCTGGAACGGAAACAGTGAGGGACGTGGCGGCACGGCTCGCGCCAGCGGTTCCGGTGGCGTGGAATGTTCCGTTCGGCCACACCACGCGACCGATGTTGACGATCCCGATGGGAATCTCCGCGCGACTCTCTACCACCGGCACGCCGGAACTACAATTTCTCGAACCTGCCTGCGTCGATGCCGTCCCCGCCGCGGCGGAAGGACTGCGATGAACAAGCCACGCGCTAACGGAAATCCAACCCATATGTATCTGCTGGGCATCGGCGGATCGGCGATGTCGCCGGTTGCGGGGATGCTGAAGGAGCGCGGTTTTCACGTCACCGGATCGGACGTTCACGTCTATCCGCCCGCATCGACGCTGCTGCAATCGCTGGGAATTCCGTGGTCGGAAGGATTTAAGCAAGAAAACCTGAAGCCAACGCCGGATATGGCGGTGATCGGAAATATTATCGCGCGCGGAAATCCGGAGCTGGAATACATCCTGGACGCCAAGGTTCCGTATTGTTCGATGACCCAAATCATCGAGCAGTATTTTATTCCCGGCCACAATTCGATCGTCGTTTCCGGAACGCACGGCAAGACCACCACCACCGCGATGCTGGCGTGGATTTTTCAGTCCGCGGGCCGGCGGCCGGATTTCCTGGTGGGCGGCGTGCTGCCGAATTTCGGCGAGCGCAGCTACGGATTGGGCGGGGGAAGCGATTTCATCATCGAAGGCGACGAATACGAAACTGCGTTTTTCGATCGCGGGCCAAAATTCCTGCACTACCATCCCGACGACCTGGTGATCACTTCGTTGGAGTTCGATCATGCCGACATCTATGCGGACCTGCCGGCGATCTCGCTGCAGTTCCGTCGGCTGGTGAACCTGGTGCCGCGCGGCGGGCGGGTGGTGGCATGGGGCGAAAACGCGGAAGTGATGGCGTGCACCGCTAAAGCTTTTTGCCGCGTGGAGACCTTCGGCCTGTCGCCGCAGATGGATTGGTTCGCGGGCGACATCGAATGGTCGGATCAAGCGACGCAGTTCCGGGTGGTGAACGCCGGGAAGGAAGTGGCGCGCATTCGCATGCCGATTGCGGGACGCCACAATGTATTAAACGCCGTGGCCGCGACTGCCGTGGCGATTGGACGGGGAATTGCGCCGAAGGCAGTTGAGAAAGCGCTGCGCACGTTCCAAAGCGTACGCCGGCGGATGGAAACCAAGGGCGAATCGGCCGGGGTGCTGGTGGTGGAAGATTTCGCGCATCATCCGACGGCAATTGGGGTCACTATCGATGCCGCGCGTACGCGCTGGCCGGGGCGGCGGTTGTGGGCGGTTTTCGAGCCGCGATCGAACTCGATGCGCCGGAAAGTTTTTCAGGATATCCTTCCGGGTGCATTTAATCGGGCGGACGCGGTGGTGATCGGCGGGGTGGACCGCGCGCAGCTTTTGAGCGACTCGGAGCGAATCGATCCGTCCAAGATTGCCGAGGATCTACGCGCTACTGGAAAAAATGCACGGGCGTTCAGTTCGGCTGCGGAGATCGCGGAATATCTCGGCGGGGAAACGGCCAAAGGGGATTTAGTGCTGGTGATGTCCAACGGCAGCTTCGACGGCTTGTGCGGGAAGCTTCTCGGCCGGCTCGAGAAGCGCGCGCAATGACGTGGTTTCGCTGGCAGGCGCTGGCTGCGTCGTCGGTGCTGGTTGCATTCTCGGCCTTATTCATCGGCGCGCTCCCATCCGGGGCCACCGTCCGGTATCAAGTTTCGCTGGCGCATCCGGAACGCCACCTCTTTCACGTCACCGTGACCGTGCCGCAGGACGCCTCGACAGCGGCGAGCCCGCTGCGCCTGGCCATCGCCGCGTGGGATACCCTCTACGAGATTAAGAATTTCGCCAGCCGGGTGCGCGACGTTCGCGCCATCGGCGTGATCACCCTGCCAGACGCTTCGGTCAGCCAGGTGCAGTTGCCGATTCCCAAGATCGACAAGCAGACATGGAGCGTTACGCCCCCCGCGTCGTTGCCGCAGGGGGGCCGCATCAGCGAGGTGCGGGTCGAATACCAGATTTTTTGGGATGAAAATAATCCATTCAGCTCGCAGCTGAATTCGCATCACGCTTTCATCAATCCCGCGCAGGTGTTGTTTTACCTTCCGGACCGGCGCGCCGAAGACGTGCGCATCGAATACGACGACGTACCGGCTGCGTGGAAAGCCGCTGAGGAATTGCCGCCCGCGCCAGGCGCGACGACGCTTGCCGTAGCCACAGGCGGCGCCACGGCCTTTGTTGCGCCGAACTTTGACGGGCTGGCCGACGCACCAGTCGAGCTATCGCGGTTCGCCGAATTCCGCTTCGATGAAGGCACCGCGCACGTGCGGGTAGTGGTGGATGCGGAAGACTGGCCGCGCCAGACGCTGGAAGACGGACTGCGGCGCATCGTTCGCAGGGATATAACGATGATGGGTGAGGCACCCTTCGCGGAATATCTTTTCTTCTTCCATTTCGGGGCGTTCCCGCTGCAAGGCGGGATGGAACACATGAATTGCACGGCGATCGCGGGCCCGTCTGTGGAAGGATCGATACCGTTCGCGGCGCATGAATTCTTCCACTTATGGAACGTCAAGCGGATCCGGCCGCAGAGCCTGGAGCCGGTGGATCGCACGAAGGAGCTGTTGACGCGGGCGCTGTGGTTCGCGGAGGGGGTGACCAGCACTTACGCGAGCTACGCGATGGTGCGAACCGGATTGTGGAGCCACCACCAGTTCTACTCCGATCTGGCATCGCAATTTGCCGAGCTGGATTCACGTCCAGCGCGCCACTTTCAAAGTGCCGAGGAATCCAGTCTGGACACATGGTTTGGAGTGAACGATCTTTACCGGGAGCCGCCGTTCAGCATTTCGTATTACAACAAAGGGCAGATCCTGGGGGTGATGCTGGATCTGGAGATGCGCGAGGCGACCCATAACCACATGTCGCTGGACGACGTGATGCGAACGATGAACGATCAGTTTGCGCAGCGCGGGCGTTTCTACAACGACAGCGCGGACATCGAAACGGTGGTCGAGCAGGTCTCCGGGAAAGATTTCCACGATTTCTTTGCGCGGTACGTAGCGGGCACCGATGAAATTCCCGCGAATCAGTTTCTTAATCTTGCCGGACTGCAACTCTCCGCCGGGGCTACCTCCCGGGCGGGATTGGGTTTTTGGAACGTGCCGTCGGCGGATGGCTCGCAGAGCGCAACGGAAATCGATCCGGGAGGCCCCGCCGATATGGCTGGAATTCGCGCCGACGATACGCTGCTCACTTTGAACGACCAGCCGTTCCCCGAAAACCTGATTCGATGGCTGCGCGCGCATTCGCCGGGAGAGACGGTGCGGGTCCGCGTGCGGCGGGCCGGCGCAGAGATGGAGATGGCGTTTGCGCTTGAGGAACAGACCGATCGCAACTATAAGATCGATGAGATGCCCGACGCGACCAGCCAGCAGATCCGGATTCGCGAAGGCATGCTGCATGGAGGAACCGATTAGGTTTGCGCGGACGGGGAAAATAACGGCACGGAAGCGAGTTTGAAAATCCTCTACAGTCTGCGCACCGCGGTGGTGGTTGCGTTCGCGGCTGCGTACATCGTGTTGGTGGCGCCGCTGTTTATCCTGCACGCGATAATCACAAAAAAGCCGGACTTACTTTACCGCGTGGCGCTGGTGGGCGTTCGCGGTTCGATGCGATTGGCGGGAATTCGGCTGCGGGTGGAAGGCGCGGACACGATTCCTGCCGGGGTGTGCGTGTTTGTGGCTAACCACTCCAGCAACGTCGATCCGCCGGTGATCGTCGCGGCGATTCCGCGGCGGGTAGCGGTGCTGGCCAAGAAGCAGGTGTTTCGGATCCCGATATTTGCTTCGGCGATGCGCGCAGCGGACTTCATTCCAGTGGATCGAGCGGTTCCGGAAGCGGCTGCTGCAGCCGTCGATCAGGCGGTCAGCCGGATGCGTGCGGGAGTTTCCTACCTGGTGTTTCCGGAAGGCTCGCGGAGCGTTGACGGGCGGTTGCGTGCGTTCAAGAAGGGTTCGTTCGTGATGGCGATCGAGGGCGGCGCGGCGGTGGTGCCGGTGTCAATTGCAGGGACGCAGAGAATTATGAAGAAAGGCGAGCACTTCATTCGGCCAGGGGACGTGGTGGTTCGATTCGGCGCGGCGGTGAAGGCGTCGGAATATTCGATGGAAGAGCGATCGGAGTTGCTGGCGCGGGTTCGTGATCTGGTGGCGGCGGGACTGCCGGAGGACCAGCGGCCTGTGTGACGAGCTTTCGGGTGCTATTCTTCATGCGTGTGTATGCGGCTTGAAATCCGGCGAGGGTGCGATGGAGATGCACAGCTCGTGGGTTCGAAACATCGGTCGAAATTGAAGATTGTGGTCCGGGCGATCGCGGTGGTCTTGTTTTGCGTCGCGCCTTTGTTATTTCTTCAACAGAAGGCGTCTCCTGAGTCCGGCGCCGCGCCTACGTTTTACCGCGACGTACTACCGATCCTGCAGAACCATTGCCAGAGTTGCCATCGGGCCGGTGAAATCGGAATGATGCCGCTGGTCAGCTACGAGCAGGCACGCCCCTTCGCCAAGGCGATGGCCGCTTCGGTCAGCCAGAAAAAGATGCCGCCGTGGTTTGCGGAACCCGGCGTGGGGCATTTTTCCAACGATCCTTCGCTGGTTCCGAAGGAGATCGCTACGCTTGTTTCCTGGGCGGATGCGAATGCACCGGCTGGCGATCCGCACGAGTCGCCACCGGCGCGCCAGTGGACGCGGGGCTGGGCGATCCCGCAGCCGGACATCGTATTGCAAATGCCGAAGGCGGTAACGATCCCGGCCCAAGGTGACGTCGAATACACCTACGAGATCGTGCCTACGCATTTCACCGAGGGTAAGTGGGTGCAATTTTGCGAGGTCCGTCCCAGCAGCCGGGAGAACGTGCATCACGCGGTGGTTTACGTCCGGCCGCCGGGCTCGCATTGGTTGCAGCACGCTCCGGTCGGAGCGCCGTTCACCGGGGCGGATATGGCCGATTCGCAGGACCGCAACGATACTCATTTCACCACCGCGGATATCCTTCTGGTGTACGCGCCGGGCAGCTCCCCAGACAACTGGGCGGACGGCATGGCGAAATTCGTGCCTGCGGGGTCCGATATCGTTTTCCAAATGCATTATATGGCGCACGGGCATTCCACTTCCGATCGGTCGAGTATCGGACTTGTTTTCGCGAAGAAGACTCCGCCACAGCGGGTGCTGACGCTGCAGTTGACCAATGACAAGTTCGTGATTCCGCCGGGGGCGCCTGACTTTCGGGTGGAGGTGCATGGATCACTGCCGAACGATGCGGTGCTGCTTAGTTTCTTTCCGCACATGCATCTTCGCGGGAAGCGGTTTGAGTACAACATTCTTACGGCGAACGGCGGCACGGCCGAGACGCTGCTTCGGGTGAACTACGATTTTTATTGGCAGTTAAGCTATCGTCTGGCGGAGCCGCGGGTGTTGAAGGCGGGGACGGTGCTGCAGGCGGTGGCTTGGTTCGACAATTCTAAGGGCAATTCGCATAATCCGGATGCGAGTGCGGCGGTACGGTGGGGCGATCAGACTTACGACGAAATGATGGTTGGGTTTTTCGATGTGGCGGTGCCGGCTGGGGTGGACAAAGAGCGGTATTTTATTCGGGGCCCGGGGGGAAGGTGATGTGCGGGCTTACGGGTTTGAGTCGGGTTCCGGTGTGTGTTCGGGAGTCGAGTACTAAATGCAGGTGTTCGAGGTCCCCACGCCCACCCGAAAAAGACAAGGGCGTAAAACCGTAAGTCAACACCTCTACACGTAAATTCGACGTGTTGGGCACCCACCTTCGACTTCGAATTCAACCTTGGACTTCCTCTTCGACTCCGATTCAACTAGGGATTCAACTTCAATTTCAGCGGCGAGACTTCATGCTGTACTGCTCATTTTATTTTTGGGCGGACTTTTGGAGTTGGGCTACTTGGGACTGGAGTTCGCGCACGTTTTTGTTCACTTCGGCCAGGTGGGTGAACACGGTAATTACCTTTAGCCACTTGCTCATTTCCTGGGCGGGGGTGCCGGAATATACGGCGTTGCCGGGCATATCGTTGGGGATACCGGACTGTGCGGCGAAGACTGCGCCGTCGCCTACGGTTAAGTGACCGCCGGCGCCTACCTGACCGGCCAGGATACAGCGGTTGCCTATGTGGGTGGATCCGGCCAAACCTACCTGGCCGCAGAGGAGTGTATCTTCGCCTACTTGGGAGGCGTGGCCGATTAGCACCAGGTCATCGATTTTGGTGCCGCGGCCGATGCGCGTCTCGCCGATGGTGGCGCGATCGACGGCGCTATTGGCCTGGACCTCGACGTCATTTTCGAGCACGGTGATGCCCGCTTGCTGGGTCTTGCGCCAGCTTCCGTCGGCTTCGCGAGCATAGCCGAAGCCGTCGCCACCAATCACCGCGCCGTTTTGCAAAATCACCCGATCGCCGAGTTGGCAGTTTTCGCGGACGCAGGAATGGGAGTGGGCGAAGAAGCGTTCGCCGATGCGCGCGCCACGATAAATGGTGACGAAGCTGTGCAGGACGGAGTGCGGGCCGATGACCACGTCGTCGTCGATGAAACAATATGGGCCGATGTGAGCGCCTACGCCGATATGCGCGGTGGCGGAAATTACGGCGGTGGGATGAACTTCGGGCTCGTAGCTGGGCGATTGGTGAAAAAGGTCGATGGCGCGCGAAAAATCCAGATAGGGATCTGCGGAGCGCAGGGCGGCTACCGGGGTTGTGGCGACTCCGGCGGAGACCAGGACCGCTGAGGCACGAGTGGTCTTTAGAGCGGCGGAATAGCGGGTGTTGGAGAGGAAAGTCAGATGGCCCGGGGCGGCTTCTTTGATCCCCGCGACACCGGTGATTTCCAGCTCGCCGTCGCCCTCGAGTCTGCAATTAAGGCGGTCTGCTAATTCGAAAAGTTTCATCGAGGCCTCTTGGGGACAAAACGCGCAATTCGTTTCGGCGCGCGATGCCGTCGAATCACTCTACAACAAACTTCTGGGGAATGGTGCGGTTCGGCCGTGGCGTGACGTTACGCTGGAGAGTTCTACGCGCTCACCCTTTGCAAAGAACGCAAAGAGTGGGGCACCCGAAGAAGATAAGGGCGTGGAACCGTCGACAGATCGGAGGCTATTCGTCGAAAAGCTTGGACTGTCCCGCGGGAGCGGGGGCTCCGCGGCCGGTTTTCCGAGCTAGCCCCACCACTCCCATCACTTTCACCTCCGAGCAGGACGTGCGAGGGATGAATATTCGCAAGGCGTTACCGTGGAGGTCTGGCGGCGTGAGTTGCACGCCGTTTTCCAGGAGGTCACGGAGATCGTTGGCGATGATGCCTTCGTATGCCTCGCCATCCGGGAAGCGGACGCGGAGCCACAAGCCTTCGAGCTTTGGGCGGCTGATGAAAGTCTTGCGTTCGGGCTCGTACTTTTCGGAGAATTCGCGGACGAAATAGACGCAGCGGACCTTTTCCAATTCCAAGGCGCGGTGCTCGCCGTCCGGGGTGAGGACATCGAGCGAAGTGGCCAAGCCCAGACCCGAGGCTGGGAGGTAGCCGCGGATGGTGGTGCCGTCCAAAAGGGCTACGATCACCTTTTTGTGGGTGGATGCTGGCGTCCGATTCTTCGGGTTAGAGGTCATTCCGAGGTCATTCCAAGGATGGCGCTTGCGAAGCTACAGGGGTTATGTTATTCTCTGGTTAAATCGGTGTCAAGTTGTTGTTGCTGAAAGGGTTAGCTCGGGGCAGGCGCGGATTGACCGAAAAACGGCAGATTCTCAGGTCCGCCTCCATAATTACCGTAGCTACCGTTATCAGCCGTATTTGCGGGTACTTGCGGGACCAGCGTATCACCCTTCTGTTAGGCACCTCCTTCGCGGCGGACTGTTTCATCCTGGCTTTTCGGATACCTAATACCTTGCGGCGGCTGGTGGGTGAGGGGTCCCTGTCGGCTTCGTTTATCCCCGTCTTTACCGGCTACCTGCGCGAAGGACCCAACCCCGAGGCGTGGCGATTCGCGGAACGGGTGTTCTGGGTGACCGCCATAGTGGCTGGAGCTATTACGGCGCTGGGAGCGCTATTTTCGCGGCAAGTGATCGGGGCGCTGACGATTCTGGGAGGGTCGGCAACGAACTGGGATTTGGCGGTGTACCTGAACCGGATTATTTTGCCCTATATTTTCATGGTCAGCCTGGCGGCGCTGGCGGCGGCGATTTTGAATAGCCTGCACGTTTTTGGACTGCCTGCGGCGAGTCCGATACTTTTCAACGTGTCCATGATCGTATTTTCGCTGGGTGTGGTTTACCACCCAATTATGCGTTGGGCCCCGGTTCAGTACCGCAGCCCGGCGGTGGCGTTGGCGATTGGAGTGTTGGTGGGCGGCTCGGCGCAGTTGGCGGTACTGCTGCGGGCGGTGTACGTCCGGGGGATGCGGTTTCGGCCACAAGTCTCTTTTAGCGACCCCGGAGTGCGTACGGTGGGGCGGCTAATGATCCCGGGATTTCTGGGAATCGGCGTCTATCAGATTAATTTTTTCCTGAACACGGTATTTGCTACGTCGCGGCGTCTGCCGGCGGGCAGCGTGACCTCGCTGTATGTAGCGGACCGGGTGATGGAGTTGACGCTGGGCTGTTTTGCGATTGCGGTGTCTACGGCGATCCTTCCGATGCTATCGAGGCAAGCGGTGGCGGGTAAGATCGCGGACATGCGAAAAACGTTTGGATTCGCGCTGCGGATGGTGTTGTTCGTGACGATTCCGGCGGCGGCGGGATTAATATTGTTGCGCGAGCCGATCGTGCAGGTGCTGTTCCAGCATGGAAAATTTTCGGCGCAGTCGACGGCGCTCACTTCGCGCGCTCTGCTGTATTACTCGATGGGCCTTCCGGGATTCGCGGGAATCAAGCTGGTGACGCCATTGTTCTATTCGCTCAAGGATACGGCGACGCCGGTGCGGGTGGGGGTGTACGCGCTGGCGCTGAATATCGTACTGAACCTGATTTTCATCGCGCTGTTTTCGGCTTCGCTTTCCAACGGCGGGCCCGCGCTGGCGACGTCGATTGCCGCGTACATGAATTTTTCGGTTTTGCTGGCCATTTTTCGCGCTCGGTTTGGAACGGTGGGGGCGCGCGCGATCGCGAGATCGGTCGGCAGGATTGCGATCTGCTCGGCGGTGATGGCCGCGGGCTGCGTGTTCGCGGTGCGGCTGGTTCATTTCGAATCGCTGGGGCCGGTGGTCTGGCAGGCCGGGGCGCTGGCGGCAATGATCCTGGGGGCGATCGGCGTGTACCTGGGATTGGCGTGGATCTTTGGCTGTGAAGAATTGAGTGAGGCGGCCATGTTGTTGCGGCCGGCAGAAGCGGCGACCGCGTTTTGAAAACGGGCTGCGGTTTGCGGGGCAAGTGTTGATTGAGAATTTGATTCGTTCGTACTTGAACTACGCGCGCATCGAGCGCAGTCTTTCGACGAGCACGATATCGTCGTATCGCCGCGATTTGGAGCAGTTCGGCGCTTACGTCGAGAAGCAAAAGATCCCGATCGCTGAGATCGAGCGGAACGACATCGTAGAATTTCTGATCACGCTGTACGAACGCAAGCTGGACGCGCGTTCGGTAGCCCGCTACCTGGTGAGCATCCGGCAGTTTTTCCGCTTCCTGATGATGGAAGAAATCGTGACGGAAGATCCAGCGTCGACGATCGAGGCTCCAAAGATCCGCCAGGCGCTGCCGGTATTCCTGAGCGTGAAAGAAGTGGAGCGGCTGCTGGAAGTTCCGGACCAAACCACGAAAGAAGGGATTCGCGATCGCGCGCTGATCGACCTGATGTACTCGACGGGAATTCGCGTATCGGAGTTGTGCGGACTGTGCGTGGGCCATATCCAAATGCAGTCGGGGCGATTGCGCTGCGTGGGCAAGGGAAATAAGGAGCGCCTGGTTCCGGTGGGGCGGTCGGCGCTGGCCGCGGTGCAGCGATACATGGACGAGGCGCGGCCGCAATTCTTGAAAGGTAAGACTTGCAATCACATTTTCCTGAGCCAGCGGGCCAGGCCGCTGAATCGCGTGGCAGTGTGGCAACTGCTTTCGGGCTACGGACGGCGGGCGGGATTGCGGCGCCCGCTGAAGCCGCACACGCTGCGGCATAGTTTTGCGACGCATTTGCTGGACCGCGGGGCGGATTTGCGTTCGGTGCAGATGATGCTGGGCCATGCGGATATATCCACCACGCAGATTTACACCCACGTGGTGGAGGAGCGGTTGAGGCAAGTTCATAAAGCGCATCATCCTCGGGCGTAGCGGCTCGCGGGTGATGGCTGGGATCGTATGGGAACCGCGCGGGCGCGCGGGCGACTTGCAGCGCGATATTCGGCGTTCACGGATTTAGGAGGATTCAACTTTTATGCCTGATTACATGTACCTGCTGGAAAGCCGGCTCTCTCCCGAACAGCGGGCAGTCCTCGAGCGCGTCCAGGAGTTGGCGCGAGCGCAATCTGCGAACGTGTATCTCACCGGAGGCGCGATCCGCGACCTGATTTCCGGGATGCCCATTCGCGACCTGGATTTCACGGTGGAAGGGAACCCGTTCAAGATCGTGCGCGAACTGGAGAAGGGCGGGGCGCGTTCGATATACGAAGACGAGCGGTTGCGGCACGCCGAGATGATCTTCGGCGGCGACGTGGACGGTTCTATATCCGCGGCGCGCGACGATTTCTACGACCGGCCGGGAGCGAAGCCGGAGATCCGGTGGTCGACGGTGATGGAGGACCTGCGGCGGCGCGATTTTTCCGTAAATGCCATAGCGATCTCGCTGAATCCGAATTCCCGGGGGTTGCTGCTGGATCCCACCAATGGGCTGGCTGACCTGGAACGACGTGAAGTGCGGGCGCTATCGATACACGCGTTCACCAACCAGCCGGTGCGGCTGATGCGCATCTTGCGTTACGCGGCGCGGATGGGATTCAAGATGGAGTCACGAACCAGCGAATGGTTCGAGTTGGCGATCGCGCGCAACCTGCACGAAAATCTGGATGGCGCGGCGGTGGGTTGGGAAGTGCATCATCTGGGCCGGGAAGACAACCCGGTGGCGACGCTGCGGCAGTGGGAGACGCATAACTTGTTGGCGGGGATCCATCCGCAGTTGGCCAAGCGCAGGCCGGATTACGAGCGGCTAACCAAGCTGGCGCACGTGCGCGAATCGATGCTGGCTTCGGGGGTGCGGGCGCGATTATCCGCGCCGGTAACGCATTTCCTGCTGGGGCGGTTGAAGGACCGTGAGGCGGCGGCGGCGTTGCGGCACCTCGAATTGCGCGCGGACGAATCGGAAGCCATCGCGCACTTGATTCCGGAAGCTGAGAAGGCCGTGAAGATCCTGAAGTCGCCGAAGATGAAGTCTCCGAAAGATGCGTATACGTATTTGGCGCAGTTGCGGCCGGACTTGCTGGCGTTCATTCAGGTGGAATATCCGAATCCCAAGGCACTGAACCAGATTCGCAACTACCAGCAGCGCTGGCGGCCCTTGCGGCAGGCCCTGCCGATTGGGGAGCTGGACGCGCTGGGAATACCGCGCGGGCCGAAATTCGACAAAATCCTGGAAAGCCTTTTCGAAGCGCAGTTGCGCGGACGCGGACGTTTGCCCCTGGACCGCACCAAGCTGCTGCGGCAGTTGGCGGGTATTAAGGATGAAGTGAAGGTGGAGAAGAAGGGCAAAGCGAAAACGGTGGGGGCCACCGCGGCGGATTTGAAGGAGCACGCCAAGCACCGGCCGGCGCAGGGCGGTTCGTTTGGGTCTGGCGGAGGGCAGCGGCCGCCTGGCAAGCCGAGCCGGTCGTCGACGAGTCCGTTTGGAAAAAGCCAGTCACACCACAAGCCGATGCCGCCTCCGGCGAAAACGGGAAAGGCCGCGCGCAAGGGACACTAGCGCGTGGAATCGCATGAGTGCGATTCACGTGTTTTTCACTTACGGCTTGGGCGAATGAAGTGCGGAAGAGTGCAGGGCAAGAACTTTTCCGCGACGATGTTATAGAATAAACGCGAATGGCTTCCGAAAATTTCGTACATCTGCATCTGCATACAGACTACTCGCTGCTGGACGGAGCTTGCGAGGTTAGCGAGCTTGCGACCGAAGCGGCGCGGCGGGGCATGCCCGCGGTAGCGGTGACCGACCACGGCAACCTGTTTGCCGCGGCGAATTTCTTCCATGAAGCCACCACCCGCGGCGTGAAGCCGATCATCGGCTGCGAGATGTACGTGGCTCCCGGCAATCACAAAACGAGGGGAGCGGATGCGGAACGGTCGAACCACCTGGTGCTGTTGTGCGAAAACGCCGAGGGCTATCACAATCTGATCAAGCTGGTGTCCGCGGGATTCCTGGATGGCTTCTACTACAAGCCGCGGGTGGACCACGAGCTGCTGGCCAAGCACAGCAAGGGACTGATCGCGCTTTCCGCGTGCCTGCGTGGGGAAGTGGCGGAAGGAATCATGAACGACAGCATCGATAAGGCGCGAGCGTCGGCTTATCGGCTTCAGGACATTTTCGGCAAAGGGAATTTCTTTCTGGAAGTGCAGGATCAGGGACTGGAACAGGATATTAAGGTGAACCGCGGGATGGTGACGCTCTCGCGGGAAACCGGGATTCCGCTGGTGGCCACGAATGATGCGCACTACCTCACCAAGTCCGACGCGCATGCGCAAGAAGTGCTGATGTGCATTCAGACCGGCAAAACGATGAGCGACGAGCAGCGCATGCGTTTTGCCACCGATCAATTTTATTTTAAGACTGCGGAAGAGATGGCGGTGGTATTCGCGGAGCTGCCGCAATCGCTGACGCGCACGCTGGCGATCGCCGAGCGCTGCAACGTCAAGATCGAGCGGGTGAGCAATCCATTTCCGGAGTTCCATGTTCCGGAGGGGCATTCGGCGGACAGCTATTTCGAAAAAGTGGCGCGGGAAGGGTTCGAATGGCGGCGGCCGCAGCTGGAGCGGCTGGCGAAGGAAGGGAAGCTGCGGTATCCGATTACGACTTACGAGCAGCGGCTGACCGATGAAATCGCGATGATCCAGAAGATGCGGTTTCCGGGCTACTTCCTGATCGTCTGGGATTTTATTCATTATGCGCGGGCCCAGGGTGTTCCGGTGGGCCCGGGCAGAGGTTCGGCGGCGGGGAGCCTGGTGAGCTATGCGCTGCGGATTACCGACGTGGATCCGCTGCAGTACGATTTGCTGTTCGAGCGCTTTCTGAATCCGGAACGAATTTCGCTGCCCGATATCGATATCGATTTCTGCATGCGCCGCCGCGGCGAGGTGATCGAGTACGTGCGCCAGAAATACGGCGAGGGCAGCGTTGCCCAGATCATCACGTTTGGAACAATGGCCGCGAAGGCGGCGTTGAAGGATTCGGGTCGCGCGCTGGACATGCCCTACGGGGATGTGGACAAGCTGGCCAAGATGATTCCGGCGACGCTGAACATTACGCTGGAAGAGGCGCTGGAGCAGACTCCGCAGCTGGCGGAGC
>Ga0302326_10013606_pt1 | contig 17233 bp, 16 predicted proteins | sample Palsa_T0_3_FD_202264 | JGI IMG/M metagenome (GOLD analysis project Ga0302326, IMG submission 202264) | Peat permafrost microbial communities from Stordalen Mire near Abisko, Sweden - Palsa_T0_3 | ecosystem: Environmental > Terrestrial > Soil > Palsa > Peat permafrost | place: Sweden: Abisko... | reverse complement strand
CGCGGAAGCGGTCGAGTGCCTCCAACAACTCCCTTGGCCCGGCAATGTTCGCCAATTGGAACATGCCGTGCAAATGGCGTTCGCATTGAGCGGCGACCGGCGTGTTCTATGTCCGAACGACTTCATCATCAGACGTCCCATGGCGTTCTCTCCGTCCGCGTCGCCGGAAGTGCCGGCACCCGCACGCCTCGTCCGCATTCCCAAAGGCGGCCTCAACTTCGACGAAGTCGTAGGCAGTTTCGAGCTGTCTCTGCTGAATCAAGCGCTGACCGTCTCCGGCGGCAACAAGGCGCGCGCAGCCGACTTGCTGCAGATTAAACGCACCACCTTGCTTGCCAAAATGAAAAGTCTCACGAATGCGGCCCCATCCGGCGAAGCGGCCGATTCGCTGGAGGATTTTATTCCCGCTGGGATTGCCTCTCCCGCAAGCTAGACTAAAGGAATCGCCAGCGGTAGTTTTGAGGAGTGGATCTGTGCTCAATCGCGACATTTTGATCGTGGAAGATAACCCCGCTGACGTGCGCCTCATGCAGGAAGCGCTGCGTACCCTTGAGCCGGCCGTTACCGTTCACGTGGTCCCGGATGGCGAGAGCGCCATGCGCTTTTTACGCCGCCAAGGCCCGTTCGCCGCCGTTTCCCGGCCGCGTCTCGTCTTCCTCGACTTCAACTTGCCGAAATATGGCTCCCGCGAGCTGCTGCGCCAAATCAAAAACGATGTGGCGCTGCGGCTGATTCCCATTGCGATTCTGACTTCATCCGATTCGAGCCAGGACATCACCGAAGCCTACGAGTTGCATGCCAACTGTTATCTCACGAAAGCGGCGAATCTGGATGGTTTCTTCCAGATTATCCGTTGGGCGGCTTATTTTTGGCTCGACATCGCCACGCCGCCCCCGCCTGCTCCAGAGATTTTCGATCCCCTGGCTTTTACGGCGGGTATTTGAGACTGACTTCGTCCGCAGCCGCGCGCTCGACCACCAGGGAAGGAATCATTTCGCGGGGCTCACCTTTGCCGGGATGCGCGTATGTACTCGACGTGCCAATCCACTGATACCCTTCTTCAAGCGGCACAGCGTGCGTTCCTTCGGCGGAAGGTGCGCTGGCGCCCTTCTCAACCCAGAAACTGTTTCAATCCTTGCTCCGGCGAAATGGGAAAATCAAAACGAAAACTATCCTGCAGAGGAAGCCAGATCTCTGCTCCACTCAAGCTTTCGACGCGCATACTATGCTCCAGCGGGCCAGGCGAGGCACGAACGCGCCACTCCCCCTTCAGCCGTAGATGAGGGCTAGCCGAGTCATAAACGAAGCGCACCAAGGTTCGATTCACGATACTGGCGTCAGGCTGGAATTGCCAGTGCAAGAGCCGCGTGACGCCGCTCATCTCCACATGATCAAAATAAGCTCTTCGGATGCACGATTTTCCCACGCATGCCCACCGTCGAACGCGAATCGGGAAAGGCGCGGCGATCCTGCGACGACCCGTAAAGTAAGGGTCGTTCTACCGCTCGCAAGCTCGACAGTCTCGGCCCGCGCTGCGGTGCCGATCGCGATTAGCAAAACAAACGAACGCAAAGTTCAACTTCGCGACCGGCTGCGCGCGCCATGACCGACGCCGCCTAAATCGATAATCACCGCAATCAGCAGCCACACAAGATTGATGCCCGCTAGCGGCATTCCATTGTTGACTTCCCATGCATAGACTATCGTCGTGACCGGGAGGAAGATAAAACCCAGAATCGGAACGAGCAGGCCTCCGTGGAACGCGCGCTGCAGATACGTGGAGAAGAACCACATCAAAAGGAGCACAACTCGCGGGAACAGCAAGAGAAAGATGAGAAATAGACAAGGCATAACGGTTCTGCGAGGCGCTGGACACCCCAGCCACGCTTTGCGATAGTAACAAACGTGCCGTCAGACTTCTAAAATCACCGGCATAATGAGCGGCCGCCGCTGCGTCTGCTTGCTCAGATACCGCTTCAAATCGGAGCGTATCTTTTCCTGCATCACGCCCCAATCGCCGCGCTCTTCCGGGCTTGAGCTGTCCAGCGTTCGCCGCACCACATTGCGCGCCTCTTGCAGAATTGCGTTATTCTCTCCGGTGACGAACCCGCGGCTCACAATCTCCGGCAAGCCGTCGCTCTTGCCGGTGTGCTTATTGATCGCGATGATCGGCAGCACAAAACCATCTTCCGATAAATGCCGCCGGTCGCGAATGATCATGTCTTCAACCACATCGTCCAGCGAACCCGAATCGATGCACACCCGCCCCACCGTGATCTTGTCACCGCGCCGCGCGCCGCGTTTATCCAACTCAAGGGTCTCGCCGGTTTCTAAAACAAAGGTTTCTTCCAAACCGGCAAAACGCAAATGCTGTGCCAATTGCGCATGCTTGGAAAGCTGCCTGTACTCGCCGTGAATGGGTATAAAATAGCGCGGCCGCACCAGGTTTAGAACCAGTTTCAGCTCTTCCTCGCTCGCGTGGCCGGAAACGTGTACCGGCGGCCTCATTGAGCCGTAAACCAAGTCGGCGCCGCGCCGCGCGATGTGATTCATCATCCGGTAAATCGATTTCTCATTCCCCGGAATAATCCGCGAACTCAATACGACTGTATCGCCCGGCTGCAAATACAAATGTTTATGATTATCCACCGCGACGCGCGAAAGCGCTGACATCGGCTCCCCCTGCGTCCCCGAAACGACCACCGCCACCTTGTCGGGCGCCGATTGCATGATGTCCTGCGGCCGCAGCAATGTCGAATCGGGAATGGACAGCAGCCCCATACTGTGCGCAATCTCGGTCACACTTAGCATGCTGCGCCCTAGAAACGCCACCTTGCGTCCGTATTCCTGCGCCAGGTCGAGGATCTGCTGCAAACGATGGATCGAACTGCTGAAGCATGAGATCACCAGCCGCCGTTCCACCCGCGAAAACAACTCTTCCAGCCGCGGCCGTACCGCGCGTTCACTCTCGGTGTATCCTGGCCGGTCGACATTGGTCGAATCCGACATCAGCAGTAACACTCCCCGTTTGCCATATTCGGCAAAGGTGTGTAAATCGAAAAGCTCGTTGTCGGTGGGTGTGGGGTCGACCTTGAAATCCCCCGTGTGGATCACGACACCGAGCGGCGTGGTGATCGCCAGCGCCACGCAACTCACAATGGAATGAGTTACGCGGATAAACTCAATATCAAACGGCCCTAGCTTAATTTTGTCGCCCGCCTTTATTTTGTGCAGTGTGACGTCATCGAGCATTTCATGCTCATCCAGCCGCCGCTCCACGAGAGCCAGGGTGAATCCGGTGCCATAAACCGGAATATTGAGCGTGGAAAGCAGGAACGGTACGCCGCCAATATGGTCTTCATGCCCATGCGTCAGAATCAGCCCGCGCACAAACTTGGCGTTCTGTTCGAGATAGGCGAAGTCCGGCGTGACAATATCGACACCCAACAACTCCGAATCGGGAAACATCATGCCCGCGTCGACGACGATGATGTCGTCTCCATAGCGCAATGCCATGGAATTCATCCCAAATTCGCCTAATCCGCCTATTGGGATGATCTGTAACTTCTGGTCTGCCATAGAGAGCGAGGAAGCTAAAGGGTATCACGCAAGTGAGCAGTGGGCTGGTGGCTATCCGAAAATCAGATCGACGCCGATGCTCGCCGCGTCGAACAATGCGAGTGGCGCTTCCATGCCCTTGGAATACGCTACCGACTGCCCGCTTCTGTCCGTCACAGTCACTGTTTTCTTGTTGTCAGCAACAACCCAAAACTCCTCGCACCCGTTCGCCAGGCAAAGCGCCGCATACTCGCGAATTTGGCTTTTCGTGTTGGAAGGCGAGAGAATTTCGATCACCAACTCTGGAGCCCCGGCCAGATAGCCTTCGTTGACAACGTCCCACCGAGCCTTCGATACGAAAGCCACATCGGCCGCTCGCATGTCGTACTCGGCGATAGTGCGGAACGGCAACTCCGTAATGACGTATCCGCGGCCGGTAGACACCGGTCGAAGCAAATCTGCCAACTTCACCTGAAGCTTGACACGCCACGCCGGCGGTCTCGACAAAGTGACCAAATGTCCCCAATGCAGCTCTTCCAATACATCTTCACGCTCTGGCAACAAGTCGAATTGCTCGACCGTCATCAGCAACGGTTCAGGGAGAGCAGCCATATTCGGAGTCTAGCAAGACAGCGATATCTCAAAGCAAAAATGGGGTGCCTCGGGTTTGGGGAAAGTCGTTCCTGCGAATGATACGAAATTCCCCGGTTCACACCGGACTGCCGAATTTTAGACGGGAAAAACCCGCGCCAGTACTCCTACAAGAGCGAAATCGGCTCAGTGAGCGCCCTTCTGAAGAAAAACTTTCTGGGCCGTCGCCACAGGTAGAAACAATGTTCGGGGTTGACTGGCTAGGATACGAAATCCGAAGTGCTGGTAGAAAGCAACGGCTTGATCGTTCTTCGCATCCACCACAAGTGTGAAAGCGGCGGCGTCCGACTTTAAGGGTCGGGTGGCAGCATCGGCCAAGAGCGCCGCGCCCAAACCGCGTCCCTGAAATCTCTGGTCCACAGCCAGCCGCCCGATGCGAATGGCGGGCACGGTAGGATAACGCGGCAGGCGCTTGGTTTCGCCCGCAGGAAGGTCAACGAGAGAAATACCTGCCGCCGAGATCGTATAATAAGCGGCCACATGGCTGGTGACAGCTTCAACGGCCACGAAGCAATGAGCGATACGGCGGCGGATGTCTTGGGTAGCTTGCGTCTGAAAATAACGGTCAAGCGCATCTTCGCCGCAGCGAAATAAAGAACGCTCGTGTCCCTCGCCGAGCGGCTCTAGACGGAACGGGAACGTCACTCGATGCCGAGGAGTTCACGTCGCCGCTCAAAAGCTTTCTTCAAGGTAGGGACGGGATCGGGCGGATTAAGAAGCGCTTCTGCGATTTGCCGTTGGTCCTCGGCGGAGAGCCTGATGATCTCGGTAGCTTCGATAGTTCGGCAAGCGGCCTCGCGCGCCGCCGACACAACAAAATCGGTGAGGGTGCGCCCTTCGATCTCCGCAGCACGCTTCAGGAGCGCGTGAACGTCGTTGGGTAAACGCGCTTCGAGTCGGGCGGTAATTTGGTGTGTCTGGCCTGCCATAACCCAACGATACGGCGAAATGCCGTACATGTCAAGTTAAGATGCGCCATGACGATCTGCGCTCCGCCCTCTACCGTGACGCCGCCTTAACCTTCGGTGTCACGCGGGTCCTGCTTACCTTCTGTGGCCTTCCCGCTTTCACCTTATGTGCCACCCCGTTCATACCCGAGGCCGCGGCGGAAGATGCCCCATTCGACGACCCATTGCTGCCGCCATTCCGCGGTGTCCCGTTCGGCGTAATCTTTCCGAGCACCACCGACCGCCGAGCGCCCGTAGCCATTGGCACATTCGAAGGCCGTTGATGCGCTGTCTCATAGGCCATCACCGCGAACGCAATGGCTTCTTTGGCGTCCACATCCAAACCCACTTCCGAGCTTTCCTTTACCGGAATCGGGTTCATCGCCTTCGCCAGCATCCGCATCAGCGTCGGATTATGCGTCCCCCCGCCGGAGACGAACACCTCATCCACCCGCATCTCAGGCGTCACAAAGTTCCGCACTCCCAGCGCGATGCTCTCCGCTGTCAGCGCCGTCGCCGTGGCAATCAAGTCTTCACTGCTGAGTTCGGTATCCAGCAGCTTGGTCACGAACTCCGCGCCATATTGTTCGCGTCCCGCCGTTTTCGGCGGCTTGGCGCGGAAATATTTGTCGCGCAATAACTTGGCCAGCAGCTTCGGATCAATGGCACCCGATGCGGCAATCGCCCCATCGCGGTCATACGTCTGGCCGCCTTGTGTGATGCGGCTTACCAGTTGATCGATCACCATGTTGCCGGGACCCGTATCGAAGGCGATGACTCGATCCGTACTGGTATTTGGAGGGATCGCCGTCAAATTGGCAATCCCGCCAATATTGACAGCCACCCGGCCGCGTCCCCGGTGACGAATCAATAAATAGTCCAAATAAGGCACGAGAGGCGCGCCCTTCCCGCCAGCGGCCACGTCCCGCTCGCGGAAATTCGAGATCACATCGATGCCCGTCCGTTCGCTAATGACACTGGACTCACCGATCTGAAATGTGCTCGCCACTTTCTTGCCAAGGTACTGTGCGCCTTGGCCCTCATGAAAAATCGTCTGCCCGTGACAGCCGATCAGCTTAATGGTGTTAAGCGGTATCTGCGCCCGTTCAGCCGTCTCTTCCAGGGCCTCCACATAGAGTTCCCCCAGCAAAAAATTCAGCCTGGAAATATCTCCCGTTTGCGTGCTTGTGTTTGACACGGCCAGCAACGCTTCACGGATCTGTCTTGGATAGGGGACCGAGTGGCTAGTCAATACATTGATCTTCGCCTTGAAGCCCGAACCGGTGATATCGATGATGGCCACATCGATTCCGTCGAGCGAAGTCCCGCTCATGATGCCTGCTATTCTCATCTCTTTAGCAACTCTTGCTGCAATTCCTGCAATATCTGCAAAGCTTCAACCGGCCGCAGCTCGTTGATATTCAAAGCCCGAATCCGGTCCGCGAACCCCTGATTTACGGGCTCGAATAACTTGATTTGTAGGGGAGCGTCAGCTTCATCCGGCGCCAATTCTTCACGCACCGAATGTTCCCTTACTTCATGATGCAATAAAACGGACCTCGCGCGCTCGATTACTTGCAAGGGTAGTCCTGCCAAACGGGCTACTTCAATGCCATAACTACGGTCGGCTGGACCCGGTTCGACCTTTCTTATGAATAAGATCTGGTCATTTGACTCCTTCACGGCCACATGTAAATTTCTTACCCCAGAAAGTTTGTCCGCTAGCTCAATTAGTTCATGATAATGGGTGGCGAATAGTGTTTTTGCTCTAATTTTGCCCTCAATGTGCTCAACAACCGCCCAAGCCAAGGCCAAACCATCGTATGTGGAGGTTCCTCGGCCAATCTCATCTAGCACGATAAAACTCCGCGAGGTCGCCGTGTTCAGGATCGCCGCAGCCTCGGTCATCTCCACCATGAACGTCGAACGGCCCCGCGCCAAATTATCCGCCGCTCCAATCCTCGTAAACACCCGGTCCACCACCGGTAGCATCGCCGCCTCCGCCGGTACAAACGAGCCCATCTGCGCCAAAATCAAAATTAGGGCAGCCTGCCGCAAGTACGTCGATTTCCCGCCCATGTTCGGACCGGTAATCACGCCGATATATTCCCCCTCGGAATGAAGGTATAGATCGTTCGGAATAAATCTCGCCGCGTCTTTCTCGTTCAGCTTTTCAATCACCGGGTGCCGTCCCGCATCAATCCGCATTTCGCCTGAATCGGTAAACCTCGGCCTGCGATAACGGTTCTCCACCGCCACATGGGCCAGTGTTGCGGCTACGTCGAGTTCGGCCACCACCGCCGCGGCCGCCTTAATCCGCTGTGCCTGTTCAGCGGCATAGGCGCGCACCTGCTGGAAGATTTCGCGCTCCAGCGTCAGCATCTTCTCTTCGGCCGAAAGCACCTTGCTCTCTAGCTCTTTCAGCTCCGGTGTGGTATACCGTTCAGCGTTGGCCAGTGTCTGCCGACGCTCATAACTTGCCGGGGCGAGCGCCATATTTGCCTTCGATATCTCGATATAGTAGCCAAACACATTATTGAAACGGACCTTCAACGACTGAATACCCGTCTGTGCTCGCTCCCTGGCTTCAATCGCCGCAATATACTGCTTGCTGTTGCGGCTAATGTCTCGTAACTCGTCCAGCTCTTTGTCAAAACCATCGCGGATCGTTCCGCCATCGGCGATGTTCGCCGGCGGCTCGTCCGCAATCGCCCTCAGAATTTTGTCCCGGACATTTTCAACTGTGTCAATCTCGCGCCGCAAGTTCAACGCCTCAAGCTCACCGGCAATTTTCATCACCTGCGGTAGTTGTGCTAACGACCGGCCGAACCCCAGCATGTCCCTCGGCGATGCCGTGCCCAAAATCACTTTCGACAGCAGCCGCTCCAAATCCTGAATGCCGGCCAACGCTTTACGCAATGCGCCGCGCAGTATTACTTTAGCGGCGAGTTCGCTCACCGCATCCAGGCGAGCCTCAATCTCCTTCAGCTCGCACGCTGGATTCAATAAACGCCGCCGCAACAAGCGGCCGCCCATACCCGTCGCCGTCTTATCCAGCACATGAATCAGAGTGGCTTCGCGGCTCTCGCCGGCAAACAGCGGCTCGATCAGCTCCAGATTCCGCACCGTGGCACCATCCAGCACCATGTATTCATGGCGCTGATAATAGGCGGGCAAATTTAAATGGCCCAGTGCCGATTTCTGCGTCTCGCGCAAATAATGAAGGACGGCTCCGGCCGCCGCGGTCGCCAACGGCTTGTCGGCCAATCCGCACCCTTCCAGCGACAGCAGCTTGAAATTCTCCAATATCTGCCGGCCTGCATAATCGCCGCCAAACACCCAACTGTCCAGCGCCGTCTCCAGGCACGCCGCGCCAACGGGCGATCCTTCCGGATGCAGCACCTCGCGCAAATTCAACGTCTCCAGCGTCGAGGCGAGCTCATGCAATGCGATTTCCGTCGTGCGGAATTCCCCAGTCGAGAGATCCGCATACGCCACACCGCAGCGCTCCGCTTTCGAGTAAACCGCGCCCAGATAGTTGTTCTCGTGCGAGCGCAGCAGGTTCGAGTCGGTAGCGGTTCCCGGTGTCACCACGCGTGTCACTTCCCGCCGCACCAGCTTCTTCCCGGGGCCGGCTTCTTCCATCTGCTCGCAGATCGCCACTCGATAGCCGTGTTGAATCAGCCGTCCAATATAGCCTTCGGCGGCATGATAAGGCACGCCGCACATCGGAATCGGCTCACCCCGCTCCTTATTGCGCGCCGTCAGAGTAATCTCAAGCACCGCTGCTGCCGCTATCGCGTCTTCATGAAACAATTCGTAAAAATCGCCAAGGCGAAACAACAGCAGCGCGCCCGGCACTTGCTGTTTGGCGGCTTGATACTGCCGCATCAATGGGGTAGAGGGCTCTTGACTCACTATTGCGTACAATCCACCTTGGGAGGATGGCCTCGGCGGTCGTTAGGCTTGATTCTAACAGCGTTTGCCGATTTCGTCGAAATGGCCCCATTCACCGATATGGTGTAGTGTGGTGAAGATAATATCTCGCCGCGATGAAGCGGAAAGAGGATCAGCGGACGAAGAGGAAGGCCGAAAGCGCGGCAGCCGTGCGCGCCTCGATCAGTTTTCCGTCCGATGTCTAGCCAGACCCTTGAGACGATCGCCAAACAAAAGAAGGTATCGCTGGCATGGGTCGTGCGTGAGGCGGCCGAAAGTACATCGCTGACAGATGGCCGCTGTTTAACGGCCCAAAGGCTGAATAGGTCGCATGCAATCTTTCGCTCGCCGAGCGCTCCGAGATTATGGCGCAGGTGCGCTGCAAGAATTCGCGGCCTGAATTGCTAGTTCGTAACCTTGTCTTCGCCCTTCGCTATCGCTTTCTGGATACTTAGCGTTGAGCTGTTCGCTTGGAGCTGGCGGACCGGCTATCGGAATGTCTAACGCCGGCTTTCGTCAATCCGCAGTCATCGAATGGGGCCACGATGCTTGCGAGACCTTCGGCGAGAACCAGCGTCACCGGCTGGGTTCGGTGGAGCAGTGGCCGCTTCATGAGACGGACGTTCGCAAATTCGATGACCGAGGTTCCCTGACGGCCCGAACGGCCTCCGGGAACGTATCGCGCTGGTCGGAGTAGCCGCGGTGTTTTCCGCCCAGGGAAAACGGCTGACAGGGCGGTCCGCCCGATACAACCATCACTTCCTTTCCGATTTTGCTGGTGGTTACTTGGTTCGCCCATGTAGTACGACTTGATTGGCTCAAAGTAGCCTGTCGTCAGCATCAAGACTGCGAAGCCAGAGTCTCTGCGAAAGAAATACTTCTCATCAGACAGTGCGTGAGCATGCCGCTGTAGCCAGCCGTTCATCCAGTCTCCAAACATGTCGATCTTGTCATTCACTGTGCATCGCGGCGCAAGCTTGGCATATTTCCCGTTTGCCTCCCCGCGTTTTCACCGGAACAGTTCACCGCCCCCCAAACAGCGACCTGCAAGCTATACTAGGGCTTTGGGCAGTTTCGCTCCCCAAAAGACCTTAGCAGGGAGACTCCTTTTTAACCCATGTTCGATCTGTTTCGCAGCCGCGAGAAAAGTGTGCGCGTTTTGCTCGGCGTCATGTTGCTTCTCGTCGCGGCATCCATGCTGATTTATTTGATTCCGGGCGGCTTCGGCAATACCGGCATTACCGGCGACAACGTGGTTGCGGCCGTGGGCGGCGTAAAGATTACCGACACCGACGTGCAGCGCCAGATCGCCATGGTCACCCGCGGCCAAACCAATTTGCCCAAAGGCATTTTGGCGATGTACATCCCCAATATCGTTAATCAACTGATCGAACAAAAGGCCATGGCCTTCAAGGCGAAAGAACTTGGTCTGACAATCTCCGATCAGGAATTGGCAGATGCGATTCAGGCCGAGTTTGCCGCCCAATTGGGTGGCAAGTTCGACATGCGGATCTATGAGGCATACATCGCCCAGCAGGGAATGACTCCCGCCGCATTCGAAAATGAGCAGCGCGACCTGATGCTCAGTACGCGTTTGGAAAATCTCGAGCAGCAATCGATGGTCATTTCGGACGCTGACGCGCGCTCTGAATACCAACGCAAAAACTTGCGAATCGCCTTGCAGTATGTGGCCATCGACAAGAATCAGTTCATATCTAAAGTGAATACCGATCCGGCCGCCATCAAAGCTTATTTCGACAAGAACCGGAATATGTTCCGTGTTCCCGAAAAGCGCAGCTTCGATCTGATTGTAGGAACCAGCGCCGATTTTATGCAGAGCGCCTCAGTTCCCCAGGAGCAGCTGCGAAAAGACTATGCCGATCAAATCGATAGCTTTCGAACCCCCGAGCGCGTGCGGGTGCGGCACATTCTGATTAAGACGCAAGGCAAACCGGAAGCGGACAAGCCTGTGCTTCGCGCCAAGGCGGAAGCCTTGTTGAAGCAGTTGAAAACGGGCGCCGATTTTGCGGAGCTCGCCAAGAAGAATTCCGAAGACACCACGTCCGCTGTCAAGGGCGGGGAAGTGGGCTGGGTGACACACGGCCAAATGGTCCCCAATTTCGAAAAAGCGGCATTCTCTCTGAAACCAGGTGAGTTGAGCGGCATCGTTGAAACCGAGTACGGCTATCACATCGTGCAGTCGGAGGAAAAGCAGGACGCCCACACGCAGACCTTCGAAGAGGCCCTGCCGCAGTTGCTGTTGGAAGCCAAAAAACAGGTGGCAGCCGAAATGTTGCGGAAAAACATAGAGGCCGCACACAACGAGATATTGCGTAATCCAACCCAGGCCGCCGGCATCGCTTTCAAATACGGGCTCAAAGACTTTAAGCAGGAGAACGTGGCTAGCGGTCTGCCGCTGCCCGAACTGCCGCAGCCCGGTGAACTATCAACCGCGATTTCGACCGCCGCGAAAGGCGCTGTCACCGACATTTCTAATTACGACAACGAGTCTAAATCGGCCTTTGCTGTGATTGCGAATATCGCGCCCGCCCGTAATGCCGAATTCAGTGAGGTTCAGGCGCAGGTCACGCAGAATTACACGACTAGCGAAGCCGGGCGAATGGCGCAGGAGGCGAGCAAACAGGCGGCCGAAAGCGCTCGCAAGGGTGAGAGTCTCGAAGAAATCGCCAAGCGTTACGGAACCTCCGTCAAGACGGCTGCGCCCTTCAGCATCGACGGCGCCGCTGAGGGGATCGGCTCGGGCTCTCAGTTAGCGGCGGCATTCAAGGCCAACGTGGGGGACATCATCGGCCCCGTGACCACTGGCGTGGGCCAGTTCATCTGCAAGGTTTCTGAAAAGATTCCCGCCGATATGAATCAATATGCCGCCAGCAAAGCCGCCATCGTACAAGGCCTTGAGCAGGATCGGTTGCGCGTGCAGCAGCCCCTTTTCCGCGATAGCGTCTTGACCGATCTGGAACGTCGCGGCAAAGTACAACGCAACCAAACCGCCATCAACCGCATTGTGCAAAGATACCAAGGATAACCATTGCTCACCGAAGCCCTGCATTTTCTCCGCAGCCTGACCGACCCCGATCAACTGATTCAGCTCCTTTCGACGGTGCTGACCGGCTGGATCGGCTATCTGGCGCTTTTCCTGATTGTGTTCGCCGAAAGCGGCTTGCTCGTGGGCTTTTTCCTGCCTGGCGATTCGCTGCTTTTCACCGTTGGCGTGGTCGCCGGTGCGGGCAAACTGCCGATCGGCCTGATGATTGCGATGCTCGCTTCCGCCTCCATCCTCGGCGATGGCTCCGGCTTCTTCCTGGGCGGTACGCTCGGCTATTCATTATTCAAGAACGCGAATTCGCCAATTTTCCGCCGCGAGTATCTGGACAAGACGCACGAATTCTATGAACGGCACGGCGGGAAAACCATCATCTATGCCAAGTTTGTACCTATAATCCGCACCTTCGCCGCCTTTATCGCCGGCGTGGGCAAAATGAGTTACAAGCGCTTCCTCACGTTCAACATAGTGGGCGCGATTGGTTGGGTCACTTCTATGATCTTGCTTGGCTACTCCTTGGGCAGTGTGCCGCTGGTGCGCCGTAACTTTGAGAAATTTGTATTAGGAATCATCTTCATTTCGCTCATCCCCGCCGCTTTGCAGTTGTTTAAAGGATCGAAAAAAGTAGCGCAGCCCGCGCCGGAACTCTAAAACCTGATCCCGCCGCCGCAAACCAGCACTTCCCCAGTCACATAATCCGAGAGCGGAGAGCAGAAAAAGAAAACCGCGTTCGCCGCGTCCTCCGGCGTTCCCATCCGTCCCAGGGGAATCCCTCGTTCCGCCTCTTCCCGCACCTGCGATTGCATGCCGACATGCACCTGACGTTCGCCGATGGCGATATTGGTTTCCGCGCTCTCCATCGGACGTGTGAGCCGCGTATCGATAATGCCGAATCCGACCGCGTTCACGGTCACATTGTAGCGTCCCCATTCTTTGGCAATGGTTTTGGTTAAGCCAACAATCGCCGCTTTACCGGAAGAGTAGCCGGCTTGCCCCGCGTTGCCGCCCAACCCCGAAATCGACGTGATGTTCACCACTTTGCGCATTACGGGTTTGCCGGCGGCGATCTCTTTTTTGGCGTTTTCCCGCAGCCACGGGGCAGCCGCGCGCAAGATTCGAAACGGCGCGATGACGTGGATATCGAGCATCGCTTGGAACTGCTCGTCGCTGGTCTTCTGAATGACGTTATCCCAGGTATAGCCCGCGTTGTTCACGATAATGTCGAGCGATCCAAAATCCGCAATGGGCTTCGCGATCGCGGATTCCGAAAAACCGGCGGCGGTTAAATCGCCCGCGATGGTAGCCAGTTTCGCACCCGGCACAGCGGTTTCAATTGTTGATTTCGCTTCGCCCAGAGCGGATTCGTCGATATCGGCCAGCACCACGGATGCGCCTGCTTGTGCGAGAATTTGCGCGATGGCCCGCCCAATACCTCGCCCCGCTCCCGTCACAATGGCCGCTTTCTTCGCAAGTGAGATCTCCATACTGGGAAACGCCCACAATATCACTTGTAGGGCAAGATGGCATCCTGCGCGCCGATTGGCAATCGGCGCTAAACTTCTAAAACAACACCATCTGCTCCGGCGGTGGACTCGGCGGTGTCGCTATATCCAGATCGCGCGCCAGCAGCCCGACTTGCTGGCGGATATCTTGCACCAGGCTGCGCATCTTCTCCGGATAGGAACCGTTCAGATAGGCATCGTCGCGAAAGCTTCTCCGGTAACGCGCCAAATGTTGCGGAAAATGCTCCGCCAGAAAGGGAAAGAAAACGCGCTGCGCCGTAGGCTGCAAGAAAACCACGTAGGCGCCAAACTGCTTTGCGCCGGCAGCTTTGGCGGCTCTGGCCACGGCAAGCAGATTCTCTTCGGAATCGGTGATTAACGGCAGAATGGGACTCGCCATCACGCCCACCGATACTCCCGCTTCGGCGAGCTTAGCGACTGCCCCCATGCGCATCTCGGGACTGGGCGCATAGGGCTCGGTCAACCGGGCCAGTGGCCGGTTCATGGTGGTAACCGTCACAGTCACATGCACGCGATTGTGCTCCGCCAGCGCCAGAAACAGCGGCGCGTCGCGGCTGACCAAGCTGGATTTCGTGGTGAGGCAGAGGGAAACGCCGCGCAACCCAGTCATAGCTTCCAGAACGTTCTGCGTGCTCAGAAATCGCCGCTCGGCCGGTTGATAAGGGTCGGTGGCAGTGCCGATGGCAACGATTTGGCCCGCTTTGACCGACTTCAGTTCATCGCGAAAATCGGTCGCGCTAAAGTCTTTGGCATAAATCTCGGTCTCAAACGCCGCCGGATCATGCCGTTCGAGAAAATCATGCGTATAACGGGCGTAGCAATACTTGCAGCCGAACTCACAGCCGCGATATGGATTGATCGTCCAATCAAACGGCATACGCTCCGATTGGCAACGATTCAACCACTTGCGGGTAGCAAGATTTCGATACTCGACACGGCGCTTTTCCACCAGCACGCTGCTCTCGGCAGCCATGCGGGCGATCCCGACCAAGCGCACCAGATCGTCTGGCCGGTGGGTTGTTTGAGAACAGGCGAGCTGTGGCACCTCACTATATTCGCCTTGTATTCTCCTAAAGTCAAGCCCTACCCCAGCTTCTACGAGGCCAACAGGCTGATCACGCCTTTTTGGCGCAACCCGTTCAGCGCCAGGCCATGTCTGCCTCGCACTCCCGTCTTCTCGAAAATGTGTTTCAGGTGGATTTTAACTGTCCCCGGCCGAATTCCCAATTCCTGGGCGATTTCCCGGTTCTTGAAGCCCTGCTCCACCAGTTCCATAACCTGATGTTCGCGGGGCGTAAGGTCGGTCCGGACTTGCGCGTCCATGCTCGATGCTTCGCGGAAAACGGAATCTTGCATCCAACTGCGGCCTTGTGAAACGGCCCGCAGACAGGCTAAAACCGTGGCGATATCCGCCGATTTCCGAATAATGCCCTTGGCGCCTGACTGCAGGAATCGCAGCGCCTCAGCTTCTGTCACGGACATGCCCCAAACCACCACCGACGGCACTGTGGAGCGGTTCTGGCCGTGTTCAGCCGGCAACTGGTTTAAAGCGTCCAAGACGGTCTTGGCGCCCAATCCCTTGTCGATGATTAGTACGTCTGTTTTATCCGCGCCTGGGCTGAGCATCCACTCAGCGGGCGATGCGTGTGCGGAACCAAAGGCCAAATCGTCGGTGGATTCCAGCAAGTGCTGCAAACCGTGAACGGTGAGCGGTTGTGTTTCGCAAATTGAAACGGTCTTCTTATTCTGACTTAGATCCAGATTCATACCTCTGCCTACACTCTCCTTATCGGCAGGTTTGCTTCTTCACTTGAGTGCTAAGCGGAAAGGAATACTCTCTTTTTCCAAATATTTCAGTGTGATAGGGGCCCTATCTGTTTCGAAAAGAAACGCTTTCCGATTTTTCTGGCCACGAATCGCTAGCATGGAAGCAAGTAAACCATGAGATTTTTCTGGCTCTGCATCCTAGCAGTGGCTCACCTAGCCGCCGCCACCGATGCCCCCCCTCCGCGCCCGGTCGAAAGCATTTTAGCCGACTATGTAGAAGCCGTCGGCGGCTATCCGGCCGTGGACCGCCTCACCAGCCGTGAGACCCTGGCCGACCTGCATCATGGGCCGCGCGTCACTCTCTACTGGCAGAAACCCAACGAGGTTCTGTCGCTCACCAAGAAGGAAAGAATTGGCTTTGACGGCACCCGCGGTTGGACGCTTTCCAGTAAGCGCAAAATAAAAAAGCTGGCCCGCGGCGCCGAAGTGCCCATTGAGATGGACGCCAACCCGCTGCGCTTCGTCCATATCCACGATTTCTATTCGGAGCTGAACCCCGCCCCGCCCGAAGAGATCGACGGCGAGAAAATGGAAGTGATCGTCGCGCCCAACAGCCTTTCGGCCACCAAACTGTACTTCGACGCCACCACCCACCTGCTGCGCTTCGTCGATGAAAGCGGTGAAGTTTCCGCCTATTTCAAGAACAAAGTCGAGTATCTCGACTATCAGGAAGTCGACGGTGTCCGTCTGCCGTTTCGCATTCGGCACACCACCACCCAGCCAGGCGGCGCCAGCGAGGATCTAAAAATCAAGAAAATTTCCCACAACTTGCATCTGCAGCCGGAGATCTTCAGCACGCCGCAAGCCGGTCACGTGGTAATGGGTGGCCGGCGCTAGCGAACCGGACCAGCTTCGCTAGCATGGCGTCCGCTCCAAGCCTCTACATCCGAAACGGATTCGGGAGCGTAAGGCGGCTGGCCGCCTCTACTTTGTACCGTAAGCGACCTAGGTGGGCGATTAGAAACCATTCACAGCTTCGCTGCAGCGAATACCAAGTTGAGCTGTTGGGTACTCGCCCCGGTTTGAAGACTCGACGATGGTGACCGGCTGCAATCTTCCAAAGACGCGTCCCAAGGCGGGGTTCTTGAAGCTTGCAGCGCCTGAAAATTGAGCTTTGCGGTGCAACGGATCATCCGTCTACGTCTTTGTAAGCTACGTAAGAGTTAGCCAAATTGGGTAACAGATCCAGCAGGCCAGACAGTGGGCGCTCGAGGCGGTGGTACAACCCTAGGCGTCGGAGCGCACGAATCGTCACGCTGCGGGGGTTCGGAAGGCCCGCAGGGATCGTTCGATATCCACGGCGCTTCAGGCGTTTCCGGTCAACGTAACTCTTGTGTGCTTCGTACTCGTTGTATCCCAGCATTGTCTCGCCGCCATCACGAAAATAGGGAAAGTTCGGCGTCGATAAGATGATTCGTTTGTTCGCTGCCCGTTCAAGGATATCCACCACTCCTTCCACCAGGGTCGGCATGGTCTGTTGCCAAACGTTTCGATAGGCCCCGTTTGCGGCGCAGTGCTCAACGTTGGCCGCGAACGCATCGAAACCGTCAATCAGCGGCGGCCTCTGGAAACCCGCCTCCCAAAAGTTGGTCGTGATGAGGTTGCCCCATCGACCGTATCCGCAAGCGACATCCAGCACGGTCTCGCCGACGATCAGCGGGATGACGATCGGGTCGAGAAATGTCGGAGATGAACTCATGAATCGAATTCGGACCGAAACCGTGGGT
>Ga0302326_10013601_pt1 | contig 17238 bp, 19 predicted proteins | sample Palsa_T0_3_FD_202264 | JGI IMG/M metagenome (GOLD analysis project Ga0302326, IMG submission 202264) | Peat permafrost microbial communities from Stordalen Mire near Abisko, Sweden - Palsa_T0_3 | ecosystem: Environmental > Terrestrial > Soil > Palsa > Peat permafrost | place: Sweden: Abisko... | reverse complement strand
GCCGAGGCGATGGAGGCCTTCGGCGCCTACGGCCGGGCGCTGCAGGAGGCGGGGGTGCTGCTGTCGGGCGACGTGCTGCAGCCAACCGCGGCGACGACGACCGTCACCCGCAGGGACGGCGGGCTGCGGGTTCAGGACGGGCCCTTCGCCGAGACGAAGGAGGCGCTGGCCGGGATCTTCGTCGTGGATGTGCCCGATCTGGACGCGGCCATCGGCTGGGCCGAGAAGTGCCCCGGGGCGCAGTGGGGCGTGATCGAGGTCCGCCCGACCGCGACCGCGCTTGTCAACGGCGAGTGGACCCGCTGACGACGGACGATGGCGGCTGGCCGGGCCGGTGCCGGCCCGGCCACGAAGGGTCGGCGGCCGAGGCGGCCGGCCTGGCGGCCCGGGACAGTTACGGGCGGCTGCTCGCGCTGCTGTCCGCCTCGACCAGCGATATCGCCGCCGCCGAGGACGCACTCGCGGACGCGTTCGAGCGCGCCTTGCGCGCGTGGCCCTCCCAGGGGACGCCGGCCAGCCCCGACGCCTGGCTGCTGACCGTCGCCCGGAACCGGCTGCGCGACCACTGGAAGTCCGCCCAGGCGCAGCGGACGTTCCCGCTCGACGGCCACCAGGACTCGCTCACGCACACCGACGACCTCGACGTCGACGCGCTTCCCGACCGGCGGCTTGAACTGATGCTGGTGTGCGCGCACCCGGCGATCGAGCCGGTCGCGCACACGCCGCTCATGCTCAGCACGGTGCTCGGCTTCACCGCCGAGCAGATCGGCCGGGCCTTCTCGGTGCCGGCCTCGACGATGGCGACGCGCCTGGTCCGGGCGAAGAAGCGGATCAAGGCCGCCCGCATTCCGTTTCGCATCCCGGGTGCCGACGAGCTCCCGGCGCGGATGGCCTCGGTCCTTGAGGCGGTCTACGGCGCGTATGTCATCGACTGGGCGACGACCGGGCCGCAGGCCCGGCACCTGCCGTCGTCGGAGGCGCTGCACCTGGCCGAGGTCCTCGCCCGGTGCGCGCCGGCCGACCCGGAGGCGCACGGGCTCGCCGCCCTCGTCCAGCTCTCCGCGTCGCGCGCCCCCGCCCGGCTTGACGCGAACGGACGGTTCGTCCCGCTGTCGGACCAGGACCCGTCGCGATGGAACGCAGGCCTGATCGAACGCGCGCATGAGCACCTGCGGGCGGCGCACGCGCGGGGCGAACTGGGGCGCTTCCAGCTCGAGGCCGCGATCCAGGCCGTGCACTGCGCCCGTCGGCCGGGCGGCCCGACCGACTGGGCGACGCTGCTGACCTTGCACCGGGTGCTGCACGCGATCGCGCCGTCGCTCGGCAGCGGCGTCGCCCTCGCGGCCGTCATCGCCGAGGTGGAAGGCCCCGCGGCCGGCCTGGCGGCGCTCGACGCCCTGATCGAAGAAGCGGGCCAGCGGGGACGCCGCTTCCAGCCCGCCCGGGCCGCCCGCGCGCACCTGCTCGGCCGGCTCGGGCGGAGGGAGGAAGCCGTCGCCGCCTACGACGGCGCGATCGACCTGACCCACGACACGGCCGAACGCCAGTACCTCCAGCACCGTCGCGACGGCGTCACCGGGCAGCGGGGTGACGGCGCCGGAGGCTCGGCGGTCAGAGCGTGATCACGACCTTGCCGTGGACATGGCGCCCGGCCTGAAGCTCGACGGCGTCGCGGACGTGCTCGACCGGGAACACCGCCGCGATGGGCACGGTGAGCTGGCCGGCCAGGATCGCATCGGTGATCCGGCTCAGCGCATCCGGTTCTGCCTCGATCCCGCCGGTGGCGCGCACGCCGCCGGGCGGGGTGGGGCCCGCGGCGACGGTGGAGATCCGCTCGGGCGGGACGCCGAGCGCCAGCGCGGCCTCGGCCGTCTCGGTGCCGAACAGGTCCGTCGCCGCAGTGACGGCGCCGGGAGCCTGCGCCCGCACCCGGTCCGCGAGCCCGGGGCCGTACGCCACCGGCTCGGCGCCGAGCTGGCGGAGGAACTCGAACGTGGCCTCCGAGGCGGTGCCGATCACGGCCGCCCCGGCCAGCGTCGCGAGCTGCACGGCGAACACGCCCACGCCGCCGGCGGCGCCGCCTATCAGGACGGTGTCGCCGGACCGGAGGCCGATCGCGGCCAGCGCGGCGGCGGCGGTGGCGCCGGCCACCGGGAGCGTGGCCGCCACCTGGTCGCTGACGCCGTCGGGTGTAGGCCAGAGCGCCTCGGCCCCCTCGGCCGACGCCTTGAGGACGACGAAGTCGGCGACGGCCCTTCCCAGCGCGCCGCCGTAGACTCGGTCGCCCACGGCGAAGCCGGCGGCGCCCCCGCCCACCTCGTCGACCACGCCGGCGAAGTCGTAGCCGAAGCCGGACGGCAGGGTCAGGCCGAACTGCGCGGCCGCCTCCGGCCGCGACGGGATCAGCCAGTCCATCGGGTTCAGCCCGGCCGCCGTCACCCGGACGCGGACCTCACCCGGGCCGGCGTGCGGCTCCGCGACCTCTCGCAGCTGCAGTACCTCGGGACCTCCGAATGCCTCGTAGATGACAGCTCGGCTCATGGTCGGACCTCCAGCGGGCAGCGTAACGGGACTTGGTCTCATCACCATACAGCAGTGACGGGACCAAGTGCCGTAAGCTGTTCCCATGGCCCGCTGGGAACCGAACGCGTCAGAGCGGCTCGCCGTGGCCGCCCTCGACCTGTTCGCGGAGCGGGGCTACGAGAACACCACGGTGATCGATATCGCGCAGCGGGCGGGGCTGACGAAAAGCACCTTCTTCCGGCACTTCCAAGACAAGCGGGAGGTGCTCTTCGGCGACGGCACGCTGAACGGGCTGCTGGCCGAGGCGATCGCCGCCGCGCCGGCCACGGCCGGCCCGCTTGACGCGGTGGCCCAGGCCGTGGACGCGATCGGGCGGCGAGCCTTCACGGCCGGCCGGCGCGCGTTCGTCGCCCGCAGGCGGGCGGTGATCGCGGCCAACCCGGAACTGCAAGAGCGCGAGGCGCTCAAGGGCCTCGGCCTCACCGCCTCGATGACCGAGGCGCTGCGGCGACGCGGCGTTCCCGACCTGACCGCGTGCGTGGCGGCGGACCTGGGGGCGCTCGCGGTCAAGATCTCCTACGAGCGCTGGTGCGACGCGCCCGACGGCGACGACTTCAGCGAGGTCGCGCGCTGCGCGCTCGATGAGGTGCGCGCAGCCCTTCCCCCGGGCCTGATGGACGGTGACGCGGAGGGCACGGTCCGTTCGAGATCATGATGAAGTTGATCTTGGCCTTTAGGGTTCTCGTTCTTGCGGGCCCGACGGCGGCGGGCTGAAGCTGACGTCGATGGTTTCGAAGCTCTTGTGCAGTTCGGTCTTGGCGTAGGAGATGTAGGCGCGCTGGTCGCCGACGGTCAGGTCCGGACGGTCGGTGAACGGCGCCAGCAGGCTCCGGGGCCACATTCCCCGGGCGCGCACGGCGTTGAACTCGGCGCACATCACCACGGTCACCGATCCGACGTAGACCCAGGCGAGCAGGCCGAGGACGATCGCGAACAGGCCGTAGGTGGCGGTGGCGCCCTTGAGCTTGTCCCCGAGCAGGACGGCGCCCGCGAGCTGCAGGGCCTGCCAGATGACGGCGGCGGCGATCGCGCCGGCGCGGATCTGCCGGAGCGAGACGGGGGTGGCGATCAGGATCTTGAACGCCACCACGAACAGCGTCACGTTCAGCGCGATGGCCAGCGTGGCGGCGGCCGCCCGCACGCTGACGCTGACGGCGGCGGCGCCGTAGGAGTCGGCGGCCGCGCTCAGCGCGGACAGCACGGTGGTGACGATCACGCTGCCGCCGCCGGCCGCCAGCAGCAGCAGGCTGCGGAGCCGGGCCCGGATCGGGTTGTGGCGGGCGTTGCGCGGCACGCCCCAGACCCGGTTCAGCGCGTTCTGGGTGGCCTGGACGATGCCGAGGCCGCCGTAGAGGCAGCCGACAATGCCGATGACCAGGCCGGGCACGCTGCCGTGGAAGGAGTGGATGTTCCGGGCGATCTGGTCACCGACGACCGGGAACTGGGCCAGCGCGGAGTCCAGCACCTGCCGCTGAAAGCTGGGGCTGTCGTGCAGCCCGTACCCGAGGAAGGTGGTCAGGAGCAGCAGCAGCGGAAACAGCGACACGACGCCGTAGTAGGTGATCTGCGCGGCCAGGTAGCTGCCCTGATCGTCGAAGAACTTGTAGACCACCGCCAAGGGCAGCCCGGCCCAGCGGTGACGCCGCTGGTAGGCGTCAGCCCGGCCCATCATCCCCATGGGGATATGCGGCCTGATCTGGCGATTGATGCGGCATCCGTCATGGTGTCAAACGATATAGGCGATCGCCGGTAGATCGCGCAGCCGCAACGCGCTGGCGGGCCGGTGGCCAGGCAGGCGGCCTAGTGGCGGGCGCCGTCGATGAGTTAAGTTGCAGTGACGTAACGGCACTGGCTCGTCCTCTCAGCGCCCACCCGTACGGCATCCTCAAGGGCGTCGTCGAGTCGACGATGCGCACCGGCTACGAGAACGGCTACAAGGTCATCACCTTGAGCGACTGCGTCGCCGCGACCTCGACCGAGGAGCACGACAACGCCCTGCGCTATGACTACCCGATGTTCTCCCAGCCGATGACCTCGGCCGAGTTCATCGACGCCATCGCCTGATCGGGCTCAGGGACTGACCGGGGTCACGCCATGGGGCCGCTGCCGAGCCAGCCTCGGCGCTTGAACAGCAGCAGCAGGAGCACGATGGCGACGATCTCGGTGCCGATGCCGAGGAAGAGGAAGTAGCCGAAGCCGACCTGGAGATGAGCCTGCAGCCAGGCGAAGTTCTGGCCGAAGAAACCGGTCAGGAAGCCCAGCGGCAGGAAGATGGTGGCGATCATGGCGAGCTGCTTCATGATCACGTTCAGCCGGTTGGAGACCATCGACAGGTGCGTGTCCATCGCGCCGCCGATCAGGTCACGGTAGGCGTCGACCATGTCGCTGATCCGGATGAGATGGTCGTACAGGTTGCGGAAATAGGCGGAGCCGGAGTCGGCCATGCCGGGGATCTCCACCATGCCGGCGTTGAGGCCGGCGATCATGTCGCGTTGCGGGGTGATGACCTTGCGGATGGTCATGATCTGCCGCTTCATCGCGAACAGGGTGCCCAGCTGCTGCTCGGTCGGGTTCTTGAGTATCGCGCCCTCGAGGTCGTCGATCGAGTCGTCGAAGTCGGACAGCACCGGGAAGAACGAGTCGATCAGCGTGTCCATGATCAGGTAGAAGATGACGACCTGAGGCGCGGACGCGGTCTTCGAGTGGTGGGTGGCGACGCGCTCGCAGACCGTGTCCAGCGCCGGGCAGTCGCCCTGGTGGAGGCTGATGATGCAGTGGTCGGTGAGGAAGCAGTGCACCTCGGCCGTGTCCTGGCCGTTGGCGGCCATGCCGAAGGTGATGATGTGCACGAAGTCGTCGTAGTCGTCGATGCGGGCGCGCTGGCCGAACCGCTCGACCGCCTCGACCGCCACCGGGTGGAAGTGGAAGGTGTTGACCAGCAGCCCGGTGACGTCGTCGTCGGGGCCGGGGTCGTGGATGTCGAGGTTGAGCCAGAAGAATTCGTCGCCTGACGCCGCCTTCCCGATCGCGTCGCGGGTGGCGTCGGAGGTCACGCCGTTTTGGGTGAGGGTTCCCTTCATGCCTGGGATGGTCTCACGCGAACCGGGCGCGTGGTGAAAAGCTTAAGCGGTCTGAAGATTGTTGGGGTGGGCGTCGGGAGGCTATTGAGTGCGGTCGAGGTCCGCGCGGCTCAGCAGCGCGTGGAGACGAACGGCGTCGGCTGCCAGGGCCTCGGCGCCTCCTTCCTGCCGGTCGATCACGCACAGCGCGTCGCCGATGCGCGCACCCAGTCATGGTCAGATCGCGATGTCGCCCTCGAGCCGCTTGAGGGAGTGCCGGGCGAGGGCGAGGTTCGCCTTGCCGCGGTCGAGGACGAGGTAGAGGAAGAGGCCCTGGTCGCTCCGGGAGCTCTTGAGCAGCCGTATGAGGTGGTACTGCTTGGAGAGGGTGATGAGAATGTCCTCGATCTGGTCGTCGAGCCGGAGGGATTCCATTGTCCGCATCTTCGCGCGGATGACCTCGGTGTTGCCGGCCGCCGCCACGTCGAGGTCGAGGTACTTGCCGCCGCCGGCGGCGCCGAGTGACATTCCGCTTTCCCAGTCGACCAGGGACACGCCGAGGGCGCCATCGATATTCATGGCTTCCTTCATGGCTGCCTCAATGTTCATGTAATGCCCCTTCTATTCGTTGCTCGCTTGGCCAGAGCCACGTTAGCGAGGGCTGGAGCGACATGCCATGAATATGGGGATGTATCAATGAAGTTCTGTCGGAAACGCTACATAAACCTACCCGGGGGCAATGTACTTGCGGTCTTCACTGACGGTACGCTGGTGGTGACGCGATTCCCTCTTGCCTCATATAGTTTAAATGTCCAATTTGAGGCAGATGTCGCACTCGCACGTATAAAGCATTTTGCACTGGATTATGCATGTGCATTCCCGCATTCTCTTCGGCCCCTGAGGAGTAGTCGGTGGTAGCCGCCGTGCACGAGGAACTAACCAGGCCGCGGGTGATGGCCGTCGTCGACGATCTGGGGGCGCAGGGCGCTTCCGGGGTGCTCGAGGTCAAGGGGGATCCGTCCGGCGCGATCTACCTGGACGCCGGTCAGATCGCCTTCGCCGGGGCGTCGTGGGTGCCCGGTCTCATTCCCCGCCTTTCCGGTCTGCGCCCCTCCCCGGCCGGGCTGCAGCGGCTGCTGGCGGAGCGGGACGCCGAGGACGCCGCCGTCGCGGCGCTGGCCGTGCAGCAGGGCTGCCTGACGGCGGCCGGACTGCATGAGCTGATCCGGTCGATCGTCGTCGACGCGTTTCTCGTGCTGGTGGTGCCGCTGGCGGTGAACTCGCCGGTCGCGGCGATCCGGTTCACGTCGACCCGGACGTACTGGACGGAGATGTTCCCCCGGCTCGACATCGACTCGGTGCGCCGGGAGGCGGTCGGGCGGGCGGAGGGCATCGCCCAGTACGGCCTGGCCCCGACCACGGCGGTGGCGCTGCGGGAACTGCGGCGGCCGAGCGCGGTGCTGACGCGGGAGCAGTGGGCGGTCGCGAGCCAGATCATGGGGAACTCGTCGGCGCGGGACCTCGCGCTGCGGCACGGGACGGCGCTGGCCGACATGACCGAGTGCCTGGGCCGCCTCACCCGGGCCGGGGTGTGCGCGCCGGTGCGCGTTCGGGAGCGTCGCCAGCTGACGCCCGCGGTGCCGGGACACGGGCCGACGGCGCCGGCCGAGCGGCTGGCCGAGCGTCCTCGGGCGGCGGCGGTCCGGCCTGCGGGGACGGAACGGCCCGTCGGGGTCGCGGCCATGGCCGATCAGGCGCCGTCGGCGGACGTCCTGCGGCAGGTGCTGGCCGGGCTGAGGAAGCTCAGCTAGCGGCGGCCGGGGTCACTGCGCGGACGAGCGGCGGGTCGGCAGCGGCGCGGTGCCGTCGGCGTCGGGCTGCTCCGGCGGCACCCACGGCGTGGCCGGCGGGTACCCGGGGTTCGTCTGCGGCCTTCTGGCGATGTTCGACAGGTGCTCGGCCACCCGGTCGATGATGGAGCGGGTCTGGTAGTTGAGGATCGCGATGTTCAGCTCGGTGGTGCCGAGGACCGCGACGATGGCGGCGGTGCCGGCCGCGTAGACGGCCAGGTAGCCGTCGCTGGCGCGGGTGATGACGTCCCTGAGCTGCCCGGAATCGGTGCTCAGGGTGACGCGGACCGCGACCGCGTGCATGGCCGCGACCAGGGCGGCGATCTGGGTGGGCTCCAGGTCGTGCATGTCGTCCGCGATCAGGATGCCGTCGGCGGTGGCGGCGACGCTGCCGCGGACACCGGGGACCTGCTCCCTGATCTGCCTCAGCTCCTGGCCGATCTGGTCGGTCAGGGCCGCGTCTCTAGGCATTGGGGCCTCCTGCGTCGGATAGGGCGCGCATGAACGACATGACCTCGGCCGGCCGTTGCGCGGGCGCGCCGCTGGTGATCGCCTGGGCGTGCCCGGGCACGACGAGCATGCCGAGCGCCAGCAGCCGGTAGACCTCGATCGTGGTGCCGAAAACGCTCCGGCCGAGCGCCAGGGCGAGGGTTCTCGGCGTGCTCCCGTCACCGGTGCGGACGAGCAGCGCCCACTGCGACGCCGACACCTGGAAGCTCGGCGGGTCCCTCGGCGCGAAGCGGACGATGGGCGAATCCGCGGTCACCACCGGCGCCAGCTGGCGCAGAACCTGGCGACGGCGCTCGACCTCGGTCAGCACGGTCTCGATCGGCAGCGGGCTCATCTGGCCGGAGGGCGGGTAGTCGCAGGGGCGGAACTTGGCGTAGCGCGATTCGCTCGACAGCAGCTCGGTGATGGCGTCGATGGTCGGCTCGGTGAGCGCGAGCATGTCGACCAGCCGGTCGAACGAAGGCGCCGCGACCAGTTCCGCGCCGTTCGACGGCGGGCCGGCCTCGGTCGTCACTAAACCGAGCGCGGCCAGGCCCACGGTCCGCCGGGCCGGCGTCGGCGTGCGGGACGATTGCGCGTAGACCACGCGGCCGTCGCGGAAGAAGATCCCCCCGTCGCCGTGCCCGGACATCGGCAGCATGCCGGTGCTGCCGGTGGCGGCGAGCTTGCGCAGCCGCGCCTCGATCAGGTTCGCGTATCCGCCCACTGTTCTCCCTGGCAAGACTCTCCCTGGCAGGACCGAGTCGGCCAGCCGCTGCACCCGGGTGCGCTTGGTGACCTGGCTCATGCGGTGAAGCTCGCGCAGAAATCGCGGATGGAGCGGTGGGCCATCGCCAGATTCGTGCGCTGGCGGTCCGCGATGACGAGGAGCAGGATTTGCGGCTGCTGATCGAGCCCGACGGGGCGAACCATGAAGAAGCTATCGCTAAAGGTCACCATCACGTCCTCGAGGTTCTCGCCGGTCGCCAGTCTCCCGTTCAGCAGGGTGAGCGCATTAATAACGTCGGCCGCGCCCGCCGCCGCCGTTGTCGGCGCCGGACCGTCGTGGTTCTCCCGGAACTCTCGGGTCGCGAGAACCATGCCGGTGGAACCATCAATAAGGCATGCCAGCCTGAAACCATCAATCGCCATGACCGGCGCCAGGAGTTCGTCGGCCGCAGGCAAGATCATGGGCGGTCTCCCCTTCTAATACCGCCGTATCGTAATCAATAGCCGATCTCACCCGCAGGCTATTAGAAAAATGTCGAAACCCGAACTGTTGCGGTATTGACGAAATGCGCAATTCGAGTCTTTTGTCGTGATCGCCGACGGCCGTTGACTGCGCGTGCGCAGTTCGGGAAGTGCGGTCACCGATTGTGACGGGTAGGGGGCGTTCATGAAGCTCTACTTCGATGACGTTGCGTTCGATGGGCAGTTGCAGCGGAGCGTCGGGAAGTCCGATTCAGGGATGGCCAGCGTCGGGGAGTGCCTGGCCGTTGCCGAGCAGATCGCCCCCGGCGACCGAGGCAGCTGGTACCGGGCGTGGTCGGGTTTCGGCACCCGGCTGGCCGACCAGGCCGACGAGGCGGCCAAGGCCGGGCATCGCGTCAGCGCCCGGGGCGCTTACCTGCGCGCGGCCGAGTACTTCCGGCAGGCGTTCTTCTTCCACCGCGATGACCTGGACTCCGGCGAGCTCCGGAGCGCGTACGCGTCGAGCGTGCGGGCGTTCCGGTCGGCGCTCCCCCATCTTGATCACCCCGGGCGGGTGCTGTCGGTGTCCGGTGCCCTGTCGGGCTACCTGTTCGCGCCGCCCTCGGCGGCCGGCCGGCTGCCGGTCGTCCTGCATATCGGCGGCTACGACGGGACCGCCGAGGAGCTGTACGCATCGGCGGCGCCCGCGCTCGAGCGGGGCTACGCGTTCGCCGCCCTCGACGGCCCCGGTCAGGGGGCGATGCTGTACGACCACCGCGTTCCGATGCGGCCGGACTGGGAGAACGTCGTGCCGGCGATGTTCGACGCGCTGGCGGCGCAGCCCGAGGTCGATCCGCGCCGCGTGGTGCTGGCCGGGCGGTCGTTCGGCGGGCTGATCGCGCCCCGCGGCGCGGCCGGGGAGGGCCGGCTCGCCGCGATGATCGTCGACCCGGGCGCATGGGACCTGGGGGCGGCGTCGATGGCGCGGCTGGGTCCTTTGGCGGGCCGGGTCCATGACCCCTCGGCCGAGGCGGAGTTCGACGCCCTGCTCGGCATTGCGGCGCTGCGGGCGCTGCTGGCGCCCCGGATGGCGACCCACGGGCTCACCAGCGTCCGCGCGTACGTCGCCGACCTGCAGCGCTACACGAACGTCGCGACCGCGGCCGGCATCACCTGCCCGGCCTTCGTCACCGACAACGAGACCGACGTGGTCTCCCCCGGCCAGGGCAGGACGCTGTTCGACCACCTTGCCTGCCCCAAGGAGTTCCGCCTGTTCACCCGGGCGGAGGGGGCCGAGGGACACTGCGAGGGGATGGCGCCGATCGTGTTCTGGGACGCCGCGTTCAACTGGCTGGACTCGGTGCTGGCGGGCTGAGCCAGGGAATTCCGGATGGCGTGAGCAAGCGGTTTGCTCAGATCACGACAAACCAACGCCTCCCCCAGCCAGGCTCCGTTCGCGGTGACGTTGGGCGCGGGCCAGATGTGGGTGATGGGCGACGCCCTCGCGGGCGTCGTCGCCCTGGTGGCGGCGATCGTGCAGGGAACGGTCGGCACCATCAGGTGGGCGATGCTCCGCCGCCGGCGCAGACGCCTCCGGCTGCCGCGGTCACCATCGGTCAGCCGCCCGGGGTGATGAGGCCCGATTCGTAGGCAAGGACCACGGCCTGGACCCGGTCGCGGAGGCCGAGCTTGGCCAGGATCCGCCCGACGTGCACCTTGACCGTCCCCTCGGACAGGTAGAGGTCGGCCGCGATCTCCCGGTTGGACCGGCCGGCCGCGAGCTGGGCGAACACGGTCTGCTCGCGGTCGGTCAGCTTGTCGATGATCGCGTCCCGGTTCTGCTGCCGGCCGGGGTCGGGCAGCAGGGCGGTGAACTGGTGGATGAGCCGCCGGGTCGCGGCCGGGGCGAGGACGGCGTCGCCGCTGGCGACGCTGCGGATGGCGGTGATCAGATCCGCCGGCGGCGCGTCTTTCAGCAGGAAACCGCTGGCGCCCGCCTTGAGCCCGGCGAAGACGTACTCGTCGAGGTCGAAGGTGGTGAGGATGATGACCTTGCTGTCCGGGCCGGCGGCGGTGATGGCGGCGGTCGCGGCGATTCCGTCCATGCCCGGCATCCGGACATCCATCAGCACCACGTCGGGCCGCAGGGCCGACGCCATCGCGACGCCGGCCGCGCCGTCGGCGGCCTCCCCGGCGACCTCGATATCCGGTTCGGTCTCCAGGATCAGCCGGAAGCCCATCCGCAGCAGGGCCTGATCATCGACGAGCAGCACCCGGATCACGGGGCATCACCGGCGTCAAGCAGCAGCCGCGCGGAGACCTGCCAGCCGCCGGGCTCGCGCGGGCCGGCCTGAACGTCCCCGCCGTAGGCGCGGGCCCGCTCCCGCATCCCGACCAGGCCGCCGCCGGCGGTGGCGGGGGCCGAGCGGGAGGCTGACTGCGGAGCGGGCGGGACCCCGGCGCCGTCGTCGTCGATATCGACCAGCAGCTCGCCGGGCTGGAACCGCAGGCGGACGGTGGCGCGGGCGCCGGCCCCGCCGTGCTTGAGGGTGTTGGTGAGCGCCTCCTGCACGAGCCGGTACACCGTCAGCTGCACGCCGACCGGCACCTCGGGCGCCTCGCCGCGGACCTCGAGGGTGGTGTCGAGCCCGGCCGAGCGGACCTGCTCGATGAGCGGCTCGAGCTGGGCCAGGCCAGGCACCGGCTGCCGCGCCCCGGCTGCCTCCTCGCCTGGGCTCTGACCTCCGTTCCCGGCCGGGCGCTCGGCCGGGGGCTCACGCAGGACGCCGAGGAGACGGCGGGTATCGGCCAGCGCCGTCCGCCCGGTGGCCGACACGCGGCGCATCACGTCGGTGGCGCGCTCGGAGCGCTCCGGGGAGGAATCCGACACCGCGACGGCCGCGTCGGACAAGGTGACCATGACCGTGAGGTGGTGGGCGACGATGTCGTGCATCTCGCGGGCGATCCGAGCCCGCTCGGCCGCCGCCGCCAGCGCGCCCTGCTGGTCGCGCTCGCGCTCGAGCCGGGCGGCCCGGTCGCGCAGTTCGGCCAGGAAGGCGAGCCTGGTGGCCGAGTACAGGCCGAGCCCGAGCGCGGCGCCGACCAGCCCGGACAGGAAAATCGCCGGATACCACCAGGAGCCGCCCGCGAGCCAGATCGTGACCGCGACGATGACCAGCTCGAACGCGGCCGCGCAGGCGAGCGCCTCCCGCCGCGGCCGCATGACGGCGACGGTGTACAGGGCGATGAGCAGGGCAAGGCCGTTGGCGGTGCGGTGATCGATCACGATCGCGAGGCTGACGGCGAGCACGCAGCCGAGCACCGGGACGGGCCAGATCCGGCGGACAAGCAGCGGCGCGGCCGAGAGGAACAGCGCCAGCGCGAGCCCCCACGGATGCTCGGTGGCGGGGGCGCTCGCGCTGCCGCCGTGGTACGCCTCGGGCAGCCCAGAAACCGCTGCGATCAGGGCGACGAGCACGTCAAGCACCCAGCGCCCCGCGGTGCGGTTCGCTGGGTGCCCGGCGGCCCCGATCGGTCTCATGCTCGACTATTCTCCCCCGGTGCTCCCCCGGTCAGGCGTCGACGCGTCGCAGTCGCACGGCCGCGGCCGCGATGAGGACGACGGCGTACCCGCACAGCACCGCGAAGCCGGTCCACGGAGACAGCGCGTCGGTGACGCTCCGCGCCCCGCCCCAGACCGCGTCGCCCGCGTACGAGGGGAGGTACTGGGACAGGTGGTCGCTGATCGAGGCGGGCAGCAGGCCGGTGAGCGGCGGGATCACGAAGAAGACGCCGGCGAAGGTGGCGATGCCGGCCGCGGTGTTGCGGAACAGCGCGCCGAGGGCGACGCCGATCATCCCCGACACGGTCCCGTACAGGGCGGCGCCGATGATCGACCGCAGGGCCCCGGGAGCGGTGACCGACACCCCCAGGTGATGGCTGTTCAGCAGCGCCTGGCCGAGGAAGAAGCAGATGACGCTGGCGACGAGCGAGATCGAGAAGATCACGCCCGCGAACACGGCCAGCTTCCCCCACAGCACCGGCAGGCGCCGGGGCACGGCGGTGAGCGACGAGCGGATCATCCCGGTGCTGTACTCGCCGCTGATCATCAGCACGCCCAGCACCCCGAACGCCACCACGGCGAACATCATGCCGCTGAGGCTGATGCTGACGGGGTTGAAGGTGGCCCGGTCGGCCGCGTCGAACGTGTGGTACTGGCTGGCGGTCACCGCCGAGAACAGCGCGCTGATGCCGATCATCAGCACCACCGCCACCAGCAGGGTCCACACGGTGGAGCGCACGGTGCGGAACTTGGTGAACTCCGAGACCAGCACCCGGGCCTGGGTCACCTTGAGCACCGGGCCGGCCGGGCGGGCCGGGCGGGCCGACGCGGGCTCGGAGGTAAGGACGGCGCTCATCAGGCCACCGCCGTCTCGGCGCCGTCGCGGGCACCGTCGTGGGTGCCGTCGTGGGCACCGTACGATCCGCGAGCGTCGTGCGAACGGAAGTCGACCGAGTCGTCGGTCAGCTGCATGAAGGCCTCCTCGAGCGAGGCGCGCTGGGTGGTCAGCTCGAAGACCGGCAGCCGCGCCTGCCAGGCCGCCAGGCCGATCTGCTCGGCGGTCAGCCCCCGTACCTGCAGGACGTCGGAGGCGTCGCTGGTCACGGTGATGTCGGGGCCGAGCAGGAGGCTGCGCATCTGCGCCACCTCCGGCGTCCGCACGGTGACGCTCATGCCGCCGGCCCGGGAGACGAACTCCTCGACGGTGGTGTCGGCGATCAGCCGCCCCCGGCCGATCACCACCAGCCGGGTCGCGGTCAGCGCCATCTCGCTCATCAGGTGCGAGGAGACGAACACCGTGTGACCGTCGGCCGCGAGGGCCTTGAGCAGGTTCCGCACCCAGAGCACCCCCTCCGGGTCAAGGCCGTTGACCGGCTCGTCCAGGATCACCACCCGGGGATCGCCGAGCAGCGCCGAGGCGATGCCCAGCCGCTGGCCCATCCCGAGCGAGAACCCGCCGACCCGCTTGGCCGCCACGTCGGCCAGGCCGACCATCTCGATCAGCTCGCTGACGCGGCGACGGGGCACGCCGTTCGTCTGCGCGAGCGCCAGCAGGTGGTTGCGGGCCGACCGCCCGGTGTGCACCGCCTTGGCCTCGAGCAGGATGCCCAGCTCCGCCATCGGCGCCGTCGCCGCCCGGTAGTCCTTCCCGTTGACCAGGACCCGGCCGGTGGTGGGCTCGTCCAGCGCGGCGATCATCCGCATCGTGGTGGACTTGCCGGCGCCGTTCGGCCCGAGAAAACCAGTCACCGTCCCGGCCGGCACGGAGAAGCTCAGGCGGTCAACCGCCAGCTTGTCCCCGTACCGCTTGCTGAGGTTCTCAACCTCGATCATCGCTGCGCCCTCCGTCTGCTCATGCCGTTAGTCCCGGCACCAACCACGCTAGGAGCAGGCGGCCCGGACCGGGGTCGGCCGAGCGGCCACAGCTTCGCCGCCGGGGTATGCCGTAAGACGTAGTCCGGGTCCGTCAGCGGTTGAGGCCGGCCCGGGGAGGAGAGTCAGCGGAGGGGAGATGAGTCGCCTCGGACCGTTCGGAGGAAAAAAGATTTTTATCCCGAACGGGCCCGGGCGCCTCATCTCCGGTCAGGCGTTATGCGTAGGTCCGCAGGACGCGCAGGGCGGCGGCACCGTGCGGGCCGGTGGTACGCAGGCCGGAGTCGGCCGGGTCGAGGCGCTGGGCCGCCACCCGGCAGAATGCGCCGGCTGATCCGCTGATCTGCGTTTCGGCGTCGTCCGGTCCGAACGTCCACGTGGTGACCTCGTCCGGCGCCGTCAGCGAGCAGCGCACCGCGGCCGGCCCCTCCCCCGCGCGTGACAGCGCGTACGGCAGCGTGCGGTGCGCGAGCCACGCGATATGGCGCAGCCGGTCGGTGTCGGGGAAGTCGATGCCGAGCGGGTCGGTGATGTCGAGGCCGTGCGCCCAGTACTCCGCCAGCCGCGTCGTCGTGAGCGTGGCCGGCTTCATCGGCCCGGCCACCCACTGCAGCGGCAGCTCCGGGTCGGCCGCCCGGAGCGCCTCGACGGCGGTGTCGCGCGCCTCTCGCCAGCGTGCGAAGACCAGGTCGGGGGTGGTCCGTTCGGCGTCCACCATCCGCGCCGCCCAGCCGTCGACCGTGCCCGCGGCGGCGACGTCCTGGCGGTGGTCGGCGCCGTCCGCGCTGGCCGCGACGGCCTCGTCGGACTGGGCCAGGTGGAGCACGACGTCGGCGACCGACCAGCCGTCGGCCCCCGACTCGGCCTGCCACTGCGCCTGGGTCAGCAGGCCGAGGATGCCCTGCAGGCGCAGCGCCTCCGCGACGAAGTCGTCAATGACCGTCAAGGCGGTCCTCCTCACAGCGTGGATGTCGGTGCCCTGCCAACCTATTCGCTGACGGCCGGCCCGGTTACTGGCTGAGGATCTGCTCGCGCAGGATGTCGGCGTGGCCGCAGTGCTGGGCCAGCTCGCGCAGCAGGTGGAGGTAGACCCAGCGCAGCGGGAGCGGGCTCCGGCGGTTGCCGCGCAGCACGTCATCGAGCCCGAGGGAGTCGGTCGCGCGGCGGGATGCCGCGCACGCCTCGCTGTGCGCCTTTTGCACGGTGGCGATGGTGTCGTCGTCGGTCAGGATGTACGACTCGTCGGGGGTGGCCGGGAGGCCGATCTCCGATCGGGGGCGGCCGGTGATGCCCTCGTCGAACCAGACCTTCTCGACGAACGTCGCGTGCTTGACCAGGCCGAGCAGGGTGGTCCTGGACGGGACCAGGGAGCGGCGCGCCTGCTCTTCTGTCAGCCCGTCGAGGCAGCGGTTGAGGTCATTGCGGTGCTCGTCGAGGAAGACCTCGAACTGGACGCGGACGGGCTCGTTGAGTACGTCCTCGGTGGACGTCGCGGTCTGGGGAGGCATGGGTGGAGCATTTCAGAGCCCAGGTCTGGGCGGTGCGCCGGGGCGACCGCTGGCGCCCGTCCCGCTCCTGATAGGACGGTTATGCTTGCGCCGGGGGCCTGCTAGCACAAGGGCGCGGGACGAGCGGGGTACGGACGATGACAGAGGAAGCTTCTCCGGTTGGCGACCGTCGCGACCGCGACGGGCTGCCTTCGCTACGCGCGTCGCACGCCGACCGGGACCGCACGGTCGAGGTCCTGCGGGACGCGGCCGGCGACGGCCGGCTCACGGCCTCCGAGTTCGACGAGCGGGTGGAGGCGGCGCTGACCGCGCGGACCGGGAGCGAACTGGCCGCGCTGACCGCCGACCTGCCCGCCGCCCCGCGGCCGCAGGCCAAGGAACTGGTGCGGATCGACCAGCGCTTCGGCGAGGTCGCGCGGGTCGGCCGGTGGGTCGTCCCGAAGCGGATGGAGATCAAGGCGACGGCGGGCGACGTCACCCTCGACTTCACCGACGCCGTGATCACTCACGGCACGCTGCACATCGAGGTCGATCTCGGCATGGGGGCCGACCTGACGCTCGTGATCAGGCCGGGGATTGAGGTGGACGTCGACGACCTGGTCGTTCGCCTGGGCGACGTCAACCTCCGCCCCTCCGTTGGCGGGGTGCCGGTCACGCTCATGGTCGTCGTGAGCGGGCGTGTCCGGGGCGGGAACGTGGTCGCCCGGTTCCCGCGACGGACGTTCCGGGAGTGGATGCGCCGTCAGCCACCGCGCTGGCAGTCGCCGGCCGAGTGACGCGAGGCGGGTGACGGCCGCGGACGCGGGGCGGGTGACGGGGGCGGATGCGGGGCGGGTGACGCGTCGGCTGGCGCGCGCCGGTGGACGCGGGGCCTGTCGGCTACGCCATCTACCCGATTCGCATCCTGTCGGCTACGCCATCGACATGGCCTATTGGTGTCAACGGCGTAGGTGACAGGCGCGGGGATCTGTCGGTGGCGTCGGTGACCTGGAGAATTCAAGTCACACCTGCGTTTCGCGAAGGCGGCCGGAAAGGCGCCACGATCGCGGAGAATTTTATTATCGCGAAGGATATTTGCACTTATAAGATAATTATCCTTCGCCAAGATAAAAGCCTTCGTGATC
>Ga0302326_10013597_pt1 | contig 17241 bp, 16 predicted proteins | sample Palsa_T0_3_FD_202264 | JGI IMG/M metagenome (GOLD analysis project Ga0302326, IMG submission 202264) | Peat permafrost microbial communities from Stordalen Mire near Abisko, Sweden - Palsa_T0_3 | ecosystem: Environmental > Terrestrial > Soil > Palsa > Peat permafrost | place: Sweden: Abisko... | reverse complement strand
AAAAAAGAAAAAATTGAATTTGTATTTCTTTGCGGCCCTCTGCGCTCTCTGCGGTAAAAATGCATTTCTCGAATTCGGCAAATCGTTAATTGGAACCGAAGCCTTCTCCGTGCTCTCCGTGTCTCCGTGGTGGAATTCCGAATTTATTTCTTCCGGCTGGCGTCGCGTTCGAAGAGGGGGTTGGTGATGGCGAGCTTCGCGGGATTGGGGGGCATGGCGGATTCGAGCACTGGGGATTTTGATTCGGCGCCGGCGGCGAGCTTTTGTGGTGGAGCCTGATGAATCGATGGCATCGGCAACGGCGCGCCGGGAGCGGGTTGGGGTGATTCGATTGTCTCCGCGTCCGCGGGTGCGACGTCGGGGCGATAGAGTCTCGTGTTGAATTGTTTGAGATATTCGGTCCAGTTTCCTTCCGCCGGGGCTTTTTCGCCGCGAGTGGCGGTGAGGGCCATCATGAGCTTGGCGTCGAGATTTTCGATGATATGGACGGCGATGGCCTCGGGTGTCGAAGGGACTCGCGCGGCGCCGAATTCGGGTTCGCCGTGGTGGCTGAGGATGATGTGCTGGAGCACATCAATCAGTGGTCTGGAAATCGGCTCGCCGATGATTTCTTCCGCTCGCCTGGCTCTTTCCTCGACCCACATGGCGGATTTGACGATGTGGCCGACCAGTTGCCCGGCATCGGTGTATGAGAATGAAGTGTCGTATTTCAATTCCCAAGTCTTGGCGATGTCATGAAGGAAAATGCCGGCGATCACCAGATCGCGGCTAAGCAATGGATAAAACTTGCAGATGGCATCGGCCACTTCCATGGCGTTGAGCGTGTGTTCCAGCAACCCGCCGATGAAAGCGTGATGGAAATTCATCGCCGCCGGCGATTTGCAGAAGGAATTCATCAGCTCTTCATCATCGAGATAAGTTTGCAGCAGGACCGCCAGATGCCGGTTCTGCACGCTCTGGCAAAGCTCGAAAACGCGCTGGCACATCTTGTCGATGTCGCCCGTTGTGTGGGGAATCAGGTCGGCCAGGTCGAACGTGCCTTCCTTGGCGGGCCAGATTTTTTCGATAATGAGCTGGAGATTGTTCTGATAATTCTCGACATGCCCGCAGATGCGGACGAAGCCGCCGTCAGGAATGGCGTTGAAAATTTCGCGGGTGGCGCTCCAGAGGCGGGCGGTAATTTGCGCGCTGCGGTCCGAGCAGAAAGCCTTGATGTAGGGCTTGCCGTTGGAGGCGGCGGCGAACTGCTTGTTGGTCAGGACGAAAACGTCCTCCACAGTGTCGCCCGGTGCAAAATTGCTTAGAAAAACTCGGCGCATGAATCCGCGATCGAAAAGACGCTCAGCCCACTGTCCTGTTCACAGGCATTTATAGTATTTTTTCATCCCGCGAGCCAATAATTCCATCGCGGCCGACGGAAGTTGTATCGGCCGAGGGTTTAGAATGGATGAGGGGAGTGGCCGAATTCGGGTTTCGGGGTTCGGGTATCGGATTTCGTGCGAAGAAAAGCATGCCAACGCATTTTGATCTTCACCCGAAACCCGATACCCCAAACCCGCTTTTTCATCGCCCTTTGGCAAATCGCTCATCGGCGACCTTCCAATTGATGACATTCCACCAGGCGGTAATGTAATCCGGACGACGGTTTTGATACTTCAGGTAATAGGCGTGTTCCCAGACATCCAGGCCGATAACTGGAAATTGGCCTTCCATGATCGGGCTGTCCTGATTGGCGGTGGAGAGAATTTCCAGCTTGCCACCCTTTTTCACCAGCCACGCCCAGCCAGAGCCGAATCGCCCGGTGGCGGCGGCAGCGAATTTTTCCTTGAATTGATCGAAAGACCCAAAGGCGTTGCTGATGGCCGTGCCCAGTTGGCCGACCGGAGTCGCGCCTGGCTTGCCGGCGGGATTGAGAATATCCCAAAACAACGTGTGATTGTGATGCCCACCGGCGTTGTTGCGAACGGGCGTCCGAATCGCATCGGGCACAATCTCAAGGTTGTTGGCCAGCAGTTCTTCCAGAGATTTGCCGGCCAGTGCCGGTGCGGATTCCAGGGCTTTATTCAGATTGTTGACGTAAGCCTGATGATGCTTGTCATGATGGATTTCCATAGTCATCTTGTCGATGTTGGGCTCCAAAGCATCCGAGGCAAACGGCAACGGCGGAAGTGTAAATGGCATTGATAGCTCCTTGGTGAATTGAACGTCTGAAGCCTATCCCTGTCGTAAAACGCCGTCAACCCATGATTTGAACAAGATTTGCCCATATCTCGGCAAACATGTAACTTATTGCCGGCAAATCTTTTGCGATTTGCTTCCAGCCCGTCTCCGGCGAGTTCCGATAATGTTTACATGGCGGATTGCGATGAAAACCTTTGACGCAACGCAGGGCCGGCCTTAGACTTTGCCCCTCCACGGAAGCTGGTGGATGGGTGCAGATCGCTTCCGTTTGATTCCAATGGGCACGGAGGCCGGTCCATGCGTCAGGCTGTTTCAAAAGGTAAGCATGATCGTCGATTGTCACACGCATATCTGGCAGTCTCCCGAGCAGCTCGGTCAATGGGACATGGGCGATGCTTCAAGGAGCCCGAAGCAGCGAACTCTGCGAGCGTCGGCGGGTAAGTCCGGGTGGCGAGCGATTCCCGCGGCTGATCCGGATCACCACTGGGCGCAAAGTTCACTTGTCGATAAATCCATTGTTCTGGGATTCAAGAGCAAATATCTCCGCGCCGAGGTGCCCAATTCTTATGTGGCACAATACGTCAATCGGTTCCCGCAAAAGTTAATTGGGTTCGCAGGGGTTGATCCGACCGAACGATCGGCGGTTGATGAGTTGCGCGCGGCGAAAGCGAATCTGCAACTTCGCGGACTCACGCTTTCCCCGGCCAATCAGGATTTCCATCCGACCGACACCCGCGCCATGCGGCTCTATGCCGAAGCTGAACGGTTGGAGATGCCGATCCTGGTGCACCCCGTCGGGCAATTCAGCGAGCAAAGCAAATTGGAATTTGCCCGGCCGTATCTTTTCGATGAAGTGGCCCGCACGTTTCCCAAGCTGCGGATTGTGCTTGCCGCGGTTGGCCAGCCGTGGATTGAGGAAACCATCTGCATGCTCGGCAAACACGCCAATATGTTTGCCGACATCAGCGGACTGCTCTCGCGGCCATGGCAGGCGTACAACGCGCTGGTACTGGCGCACCAGGCACAGGTGATCGACAAGCTGTTGTTTGGCAGCGATTTTCCTTACACCGCCGTTACGGAGTGCATTGAGACGCTGTACAGTCTCAACCAAGTCGCACAAGGGACGAATCTTCCGGTCGTTCCGCGCGAGGCGCTGCGAGGAATTGTTGAGCGCGATGCTCTGAATCTTCTGGGTTTAAGCTGATATTCATCGATGAACTCGCCGATTGAGAAAGGATTTCGCGTGAAGAGGAGCAATCTCCCTGGGCCATGGATAGGCCGGCCAATTCTCATTTTCTCGGCCCTGATCTCACTAATGGCGGCTGGTTGCGCATCGCATGATTCAAGCCTGAGCCTGATCAGCAATGACAACCGTCACGATTTCACCCAGCATTTCAACCACACATACATAAGCAAGGACGATGATGGTGATACCGATGTGGTCGCGGAATGGGACGGCTTTGTTCCGCACGAAAGCGATCCCTATCGGCCCATCTCGCCGGTGCCGACGGCTACGCCGCGGCAGATCGTGCACATCCGCATTTTCTGGACGCCCCTCAGCGGCATGCGCGCCGATCATCCGGCCAACACCAACGCCTCGCTCCACTGGTATATCCTTGGCGATGCGTCGGATCATCCGGGAATGATCGAATATTCCGGCTCGGGGGTCGTGTTCATCGACACGCACTCTCACGCCGCCACTTTGGATATCGCCAAGGCATGGATGAAAGTGGTCGCGCAGCAAGGCGAGATGCTCGATCCGCTGGGCCCGTCGACGCTGAGTGGTTCGATGTACGCGCTAGACGACCCCGAGCAGGCGGCCGATTTGCTCTCGGAGATCAAAGCTCTTTCCACCGCCAATCAGGACGCGAAAAATCCATCCGATGCAAATCAGCCCGCGCGCATGACCATCGATCCTTAGAGCCCGTCAGCGCGTCTGCGGTCCAGCGCGAAGCAGAATTAGTTGAAGAGCGGCATCGTGATAGCGGGGGTCGACTTGCAGGGTTTTCGCCAATTCCACCTCGGCGCCGGGCACGTCGTGAAGTCCCTTTAATGCCATCGCCAGAACGTAGTGCGGCTCGGGATCGTTAGGATTCGCCGCCGCCGCCGCCTCGAAATCCTCCTTTGCCCCCTGCCAATTTTTCTGCGCGACGAACAATTTTCCCCGAAGCAGGTGCGCGGCGGGGGCATGATCGGGATAGTTGGCAATAATCTTGGCGCACACCGACTCGGCGCCGCTGAGATCGCCCGCATCCGCCAACGCCGACGCCAAATACAACGGTGTTTCATCCTCGGAATATGCCGGATTGAGCTCCAGGCATTGGCGATATTCCGTCGCGGCCTCGGCAGATGCGGCGATAAACTCGTCGGAGCCTTGGTCATACGTGTGCGCTTTTGCGCTTAATGCTTGGGCGAGATCGTAGTGAGCGCGAGCGTCGTTCGGCCGCTTGGCGATGGTGTCGCGCCAGAGGCTTTCGGATGTGTAATAATCGGCGTTGCGGAAAATCGTTGTGACAATCAGCGCCACGCCGACGACCACCGTTGCCGCAATTCCTATCCATCGCCCCGCGCGCATTTGCTCAAGCAAAATCCATCCGCCGATCACCGCCAGCGCAATCCATCCCAGCATCGGGAGATACATCCGGTGTTCCGCCACGATCTCCGTGACGATCGGGACAACGCTGGAGGATGGCAGCAGGATCAGAAAGAACCAGGCGCCCACGAATCCGATTTTGGGCCGGCGGATCAGCAGGATCAGCGTCAACAGCGCAAGACCGATGACGAACCAACCCGGCCAACCGATGTCACGCAGCGACTCACAGACGGGCCAGTCATCGGCGTCGAAGGCCAGCCCGCGCGGCCATACCATCAGTCGCAGGTAATGGGCGATCACGTCCAGTTGCGTGAGCGCATATTCCTTCGGCGATAGCCAGGAATGGAGGCTCACCGAAGGGCCGCGTTTGTTATGCAAGATGCCCCAGCCGATCAACAGCCAGCCGAGGCACATGCCGACATACATGAGCCATCGATCGCGTCCGCGCCCTTTGAGGAAAATGCGATCGAACAAAAACGCCGCCACTGGAACCGTCACCACCATTTCCTTGGTGCCCATGCCGAGCACCGCCGCGGCGACCGCGCCGAATTGCCATCGCCGCGAGGTCTCCGGAGATTCCGATGCTCGAATCACGCAATAAATCACGGCCAGATAAAACATCGAGGCCAGCGATTCGGCCCGTTGGACGAGATAGGCGACCGACTCGGTGTTCAAAGGATGCACGCCCCACAATCCTGCCACCGCCGCCCCCAGCCAGGGGGCGGATTGGGTAAACCGATCACCCCAAATTTCCTGCCGCAACAGCATTCGCCGGATAATTCCGTACACCAGCAGGCACGAACCGATATGGATAACCAGATTTGTCGTATGGAAGACGGCAAGATTCAGTCCGGCGACAGCGTAATCCAGCGCGAAGCTGAATCGCAACACCGGTCGGCCATTGAGCGTCGTGGCGATGTCGCTGTACTGCCGCGGAATGAGATGCTGGATTTCCGGGTTGTTTTTCAGCGAGGGAACATCATCAAAAACCATCTCCCCCTGAAAGCTATTGCAATAGGCGAGCGCGACTGCGGCAACGACCAACAGCGGCGCGAGCCAGCGCGTCGGGTCGGTTTTGTGCGGTTCGATTTTCAACGATTGCGTCACGAGTTCCCCATCAGCGTTTTGACTGTGAGCAACTGAAGCCGGGCGTCGGCATTTTGCGGAGCGAGGTCCACCGCGCGCTGAAATTCCGCCGCCGCTCCCGACCAATCTTTGAACTGCTCATCCGCCAGACCGAGCAGATAATGCGCCTCGGCATCATCCGGAAGCGCGGCGGTCGCCGCCTGAAAATCTTCCCGCGCGCCCTGAAAATTTCCTCGCTCCACCCGGATTTTGCCGCGCAACACGTTCCCATCTCCCACGAATTTTGGGTTCACCTTCAGCAGATGATCGTACATTGCTTCCGCCCCCGCCAGATCGCCGCTTTCCGCGATCGCATCGGCCATGCGGACGCCAGCGGGGAAATAATGATCATCGTATTTCAGACACAAACGATATTCCGCCATTCCTTCGGCGGCCAACTTTTTGTAGGGCACCGATCCCGGCGGATATTGGTGGGCCTCGTGCATTAGTGAGTATCCGAGATTGAAATGAGCCCGGGGATTGGTCGGCCGCTTGGCAATCGTGTCGCGCCAGATTCCCTCGGCGGTGTGGTACTGGGCGTTGCGCTGAATTGTCAGAGTGCAAAATGCCGCGAGCAACGCCAGATAGATTCCCGTTTCGACAAAATGGAGCGGCATCGACTTTCGCGCCAGCGACCATCCGCCGATCACCGCAAGTGCGATCCAACCGAGCATCGGCAAATACATCCGATGCTCCGCCACCACTTCCGTCACGATCGGCACAAAACTCGACGATGGCGCCAGCAGCAGGAAGAACCACGCTCCGGAGAATCCCACCTTGGGCCAACGCCACAGCATGAAGATTGTAGTGATCAACAGCAGCACAACCGCCGCCCCGCCGATGCCCACATCGTCGATGCCGTGCGCGATCGGCCAACCTTCCTCATCCAATACCAATCCCGTTGGCCAAACCATCAGACGTAGATATGAGGCGATGGCCCCCAACTGCGTCAGAGCATATTGCATAGCCGAGATCGCCTCGTGAAAACTGACTGTCGATCCGCGCGATCCGGACTTCACTTGAATCAACAGCAATAGCCAACAAACCAGCAGGCCCGCGTAAATTCCCCACCGCTTTCGCATCGCCGCCTTCCACGAGCCGGCCAGAAATATTGAATCGAAGAGCGCCGCCACCACTGGAACGGTCGCGAGAATTTCCTTGCATCCCATTCCCAAAATCGCCGACGCAATCGCTCCGACGCCCCACCATGGAACGGATTTTTCCGATCCCGCCGCACGAACGCTGCAGTAGAGCGTCAGAAGATAAAACATTGACGCCAGCGATTCAGCCCGCTGGACGATGTAAGTGACCGCCTGCGTGTTGAGCGGATGCACGCCCCACAATCCCGCCACCGCCGCCGCCAGCCATGGAGCGGATTTCATGAACCGCTCGCCCCAAATCTCCGGCCGAAGAAGAATTCGCCGAATGATTCCGTAGACCAACAAGCTGCATGCGAGATGAATGGCGAAATTGGAGGCGTGATATATTCGAACATCCAGCCCGCCAACCGCGTAATCCAACGCAAAGCTGAATCGCAACACGGGCCGACCTGAGAGAGTCGTGGGGGTCGTCTCCGTTGGCGGAGTAAACAAACTTTGAATCTGGGGATTAACCTGCGCATCATTGGCGATTGCGTCCAAATCATCGTAAATAAATGGCCCAGAAAAACTGTCGGAATATGCAATCGCTACGACGAGCATCACGAGCAATGGCGCCGTCCATCGCGCCCAATCCGTGCGACTCACCTCTACAGTTGATCCGGTCATTTGTTCCCCGTCATCGCTTGCACCTTTGCTAACTCTGTTCGCGCATCAGCATTTTGCGGATCAAGTTGAACGGCCTTCTGCAATTCGACGGCCGCATCCGGCCGGTCGTTCAATTTTTCGTCGATCAGGCCAAGTCGATAATGCGCTTCTGGGTCATCAGGGTTGACTGAGATCGCCATCTGGAAATCTTCTCGTGCTGCGGCATCATTTCCCCGTGCCGCCCGGATTTTGCCGCGAAGTAGATAAATGGGGCCGGAAAATCGCGGGTCCAGTTGCAGCATGTTGTCGCAAGATCGTTCCGCTGCCGCCAGGTCGCCGCTTTGCATGATCATATGTTCGTGCAGTTGCATCAAGATTCGGGATTGCTCCGAAGCCTTGGTCAAAAGCGCTTTGTAGTTCGCGGAGCCCTTCGGATAGAGAAAAGCCTCCTCGGCGTATATGCTCGATAGAGACGAATGCGCGCGTATGTCCCCGGGCTCTTTGGCGATGGTATCCAGCCACATTCCCTCGGCGGTGCGGTACTGAGCGTTGCGATGGATCGTCAGCGCGCACAGAACCACCGATAGCACGACAACAATACAGGCTTCCGCTCGAAGCGCCACCACCGAAGCGCTCGCCAACATCCATCCCCCGATCACTGCCAGCGAGATCCACCCCAACATCGGCAAATACACACGGTGTTCCGCCACCACTTCCGTCACGATCGGCACAAAACTTGATGATGGAGCCAGCACCAGGAAAAACCACGCCCCGGCGAATCCCACCTTGGGCCAACGCCACAGCGCGACGACCGTCCCCACCAGGAGCAATGCGACAAACGCCCCGGCAAAACCCACGTCCCCGAGCGAATACGCTATTGGCCAATCTTGCCGATCCAGCACCAGCGGCGAGGGCCAGACCATCAGGTGCAGGTACAGCGCGATGACCCGCAATTGCGTCAGGGCATATTGGAACGGACTGACACCCTGATCGAAACTGACGCTCGGTCCGCGCACACCGTTGAGCATTTGCGACGCAAGAATCACCCAGCTCCCCAGCAGTCCCAGATGAATCAGCCAGAGGCTTTGTCGCCGCCTCTTGAGGAATATGCGGGAAAACAAAAATGACGTGACCGGGACGGTTGCGACGATTTCCTTGCATCCAACGCCCAGCACGGCGGCCAGGATGGCGCCCATTCCCCAAATCCCTAGCGATTTGCTGGAGTCGGCCGCGCGAATCACGCAATAGATCACCAGCAAATAAAACATCGACGCCAGTGATTCCGCCCGCTGCACGATGTAAGTAACTGCCTCGGTGTTGAGCGGATGCACGCCCCACAAACCCGCCACCGCCGCCGCAAGCCACGGCGCGGAATGGATGAAGCGATTTCCCCAGGTCCGTTGTTGCAGCAGCATTCGCCGGATGATGCCATAAACGAGCAGACAGCATGCAATATGAATGGCGAAATTGGTAACGTGGTAGATGCGGACATCCAATCCGCCAAGTGCGTAATTCACGGCAAAGGTGAACCGCAGCACCGGCCGGCCGGCAATTGAGGTGAGTTGGTCGGAATACTGGTGCGGGACGATGCTTCGGATTTCCGGATTTTGCTCCAGGGATCCAGTGTCGTCGTAGACCATCTCCCCGCGGAAACTGTCGGAATAAGCAATCGAAACCGCGGCGATCACAAGCATCGGCGCTACCCATCGCGCCCAATCCGTCCGTCTCGCTGTCTCGACGGTCGATCCGGTCATTTATTCCCCGCCATCGATTTAACGGTTGCCAACTGAGATCGCGCATCGGCATTTTGTGGATCAAGTTGAACGGCCGTTTGCAATTCGGCGGCGGCGTCGGTCCAGTCGTTCAATTTTTCATCGACCAGACCGAGCTGATAATGCGCCACGGCGTCGTTGGGGTGAACCGCGATGGCCGTCAGGAAATCATCCCGGGCCCCCAAGTAATTTCCCCGCATAATGCGGACTTTGCCGCGAAGGAGGTTGATTCGTCCGATAAACCGCGGATCGTGTTGCAGCATGTCGTCGTAATACCCTTCAGCCTCGGCAAGGCTACCGTGTTGTACGAGCGCCTCCTCGGCCAATTGCATCGCCTGGGAATACTGCTCCAAGGCTTGAGCAGCGAGCGATTTGAAACGCGCGGACTCCGCCGGGTAATGCAGAGCCTCTTTGGTAAGCGATTCGCCCAGATTCAGGTGGGCGCGCATATCCCCCGGCTCGTGGGCGACGGTGTCGGTCCAAATTCCCACGGCCGTCCGGTACTGGGCGTTGCGGCGGATTGTCAGCGTGCACAGGATCACCCCGAGCGCAATGACCATGCCGACTTCCGTCTGACGCGCGAATTCCGAAGAGCCCGCCAGCATCCATCCCCCCACCACCGCCAACGCAATCCATCCCAGCATCGGCAAGTACATCCGGTGTTCCGCGACGATTTCAGACGGGATCGGCATGAAGCTCGACGTGGGCGCTAGAATCAGAAAAAACCACGCCCCGGCGAATCCCACTTTTGGCCAGCGCCACAGGGCAAAAATAGTCAACACCACCAGCAATGCTACCCAGGCCCCGGCAAAGCCGACATCCCGCACCGACTTCGTCACCGGCCAGTCCTCCCGATCCAGAACCAGCGGCGACGGCCAAACCATCAGATGTAAATACAACGCGATGACCCGAAGTTGCGTCAACGCATATTGGGTCGCACTGATACCCTGATAAAATCCCGCGCTCGATCCACGCACACTGTTGAGCATCTGCGACGCCAGCACCACCCAACAGGAGAGCATCCCCAAATGAATCACCCAAAGCCGCCCAAGCCGTGGCTTGAGGAATATCCAAGAGTACAGCAACGAAGCGACCGGAACCGTGGCGACCATCTCCTTGCATCCGACGCCCAACACGGTCGCCGTGATGGCGGTAATTCCCCAAAACCCCAGCGATTTGCTGGAGTCGGCCGCGCGAATCACGCAATAGATCACCAGCAAATAAAACATCGACGCCAGTGATTCGGCCCGCTGCACGATGTAAGTGACCGATTCCGTATTCAGTGGATGCACGCCCCACAATCCCGCCACCGCCGCCGCCAGCCAAGGCGCGGAATGAATGAAGCGATTTCCCCAGACTCGCTGTTGCAGCAGCGTTCGCCGAACGATGCCATAAACCAGCAGGCAGCATGCGATATGGGTGGCGAAATTGGTGGCGTGATAGATGCGGACATCCAGCCCGCCGATCGCATAATCGACCGCCAGCGAAAACCGCAACACCGGCCGGCCATCAAGGGTCGTGCCGACCTTGTTGTACTCGCGCGGGATGAGGTTTCGGATTTCCGGATTTCTCTGAATCGATGAGAGATCGTCGTAGATCATCTCCCCATGGAAGCTGTTGGAATACGCAATCGAAACAGCAAAGATCACCAGCCACGGCGCCGCCCATCGCGCCCAATCTGCTCTGCTCGATTCCTCGGCCATTGCATTCATCACATCGGAGGACCGCGCGCCCGTCAAGGCAAGCCTCGTTTAACAATCAAGTTTAGTCGCGACCTTTATATTCGTTGACGTTACAATGATTACGTGAATTGTCTTTCCCGGCGAAAGTCCAATTGGGTTACGGTCCTATCAAGTGCGATGCTTGTAGCGACTTCCTTAATGTACGCGCGAAGCCATTCGATTGATGACGACCTGGAGTGGCATGGCAAGTCCGTATCCGTCGTCGTCGTTTCAACACAAGGCAAACTTGGCTTCGAGCTCTGGGACAGCCACAAGCTTGCTCTTTCTCGACAGCATGTAACCGTTCTGGTCGCCGGCGTTTTCAGGGACCAATTGCAATATCCCACCTTCTCCATGAGCGCCCCTTACTTCCTGATTTGCGTCATTTTTGCCCTAATGCCGGGGATTTGGTTTTATTGGCAGATCCGACGACGTAAATCAACAAGCGTTTTAATTCCAAATTGACACATAACTCTTAGCAGAATTTCGAGTTTCGACCGATTTTGCTGTATAGTCCGGGCCTATGCGTGCATTCGTCACTGGACAGGTTGGCGTGGACAAGGGGCCGTATTTGGAGGCCGTCAAGGCGGAGGCGGTGGCGCGCGGAATGGATGTCGAGGTGTGCCATGTCGGGCACATGATGTATCGGGAGGCTCCGGATGTGCCGGCGGGTCGGATTTTGAATCTGCCGATCACCCGGCTCAATTCGCTTCGGCGGGCAGTGTTCAAGGAAATTATGTCCATCGCCGAGAAGCACGAGCATGTGCTGGTCAATTCCCATGCGACGTTTCGCTGGAAGCACGGTTTGTTCGCCGCATTCGATTTCGATCAGATCAAGGCGCTGAATTCTGATCATTACATCACATTGCTGGATAATGCCGAATCCGTGCACCAGCGGCTGATGCGCGATCACGATGTGGATCACACGCTCAAGGACATCATGGTCTGGCGCGAGGAGGAATTGCTGGCGACGGAGATCATCGCCAACATCACTAAGGGGTACGGCCATTTCCACATGATGAGCCGAGGACGAAAAATATTGACGACCAAGACAATGTTCTCGCTTCTGTTTGAGCCGAAGAAGAAAAAAGTGTATTTGAGCTTTCCGATGAGCCATGTGATGGATTTGCCGGACACCCTGGCGGAAATCGACCGATTCAAGGCGGCGGTGGCGTCCCAACTGGTTTGTTTTGATCCTGGCGATGTGGACGAATTTATTTTGCACACCATGGCGCTCAAGGCGCTGGAAGAAGGCCGAACGACGTTTGAGGTCGATGCCGCCGAGGGAAAGGTGACGCTCAAGACGGCCGATGTCGCGCAAATCAGCGGCGACATCATGGGCCAGATTTATGCGCGGGATTTCAAGATGGTCGATCAAAGCGACATGATCGTGAGCCTGATTCCCGAATTGCCCAACGGCAAGCCCGGCCTCTCCAGCGGCGTGGAGCGCGAACTGCACCACGCCTACGAGGGCGGCAAAGAGGTGTATGTCATCTGGGCATGCAAGGGAACGCCATCGCCGTTCATTTCGGAGACCGCCAACAAGGTTTTCAAAAACACGGACGAGGCGATGGCGTATTTCAAGCAAAAGGGATACGCCGGGAACTGATCGAAGTGATTCATAACGTCACCGTTTACTGCTCCAGCACCAAGAATCCCGATCCGATTTTTCGGGATGCGGCCATCGAATTGGGCGCAGCCATTGCGCGCCAAAAATGGGGATTGGTTTACGGCGGAAATCGCGTCGGCATGATGGGATTGCTTGCGGATGCGGCTCGGGAAAACGGCGGTAAAGTCATCGGCATCACACCGCAGCGATTCATTGATATGGGCGTCGGTGACGAGCATTGCGATGAACTGGTCGTCACCCACGACATGCGCGACCGCAAGGAAATCCTGGAATTCCGCGGCGACGCCCTGCTCGCCCTGCCCGGCGGGATCGGAACGCTGGAGGAGTTTTTCGAGGTCGTCGTCGGCCGGCAGCTTGGATATCATTCAAAGCCGATCGTTTTGTTGAACATCGCCGATTTTTATCAGCCATTGCTGGAAATGCTGCAGCATGGATACGAACGCCGATTTATTCGCCAGCCGACCGAGGAAATGTTTTTCGTGGCTGATTCGGTGGAATCGGCGATGAAGTATTTGCGGAAATGGCAATCATGAGAGTGAACGCGCAAGAATTCCCCTCTTCTATTTCCCCTCGCCTGGTACTCCGGGGGAGGGCCAGGGTGGGGGCTGCGTTGGCCGATCGGCATTCGACCCCCACCCCAACCTTCCCCCGGAGTACCAGGGGAGGGAGAACAGGGCAGTAGAGTTTGTGATGCTCACCAAGTCGTATCCCAGTTTCGTGGCGGCGTTGGCGGTGGCGCTGGCAGCGCATCTGGCGCTGTTGGCGTTTGGCCAGCGGATGGCGCGGCGCGATCTGGGATGGTGGATTGCGATTCCCCGCCTCGCCCCGCCGGCTGCCATCACTCCGCCAAACCCCGACGAACAGATCGGCGATATTCAGTCGATTGGCAAATCCATCAACCGCGCTCCGGGCGATCGGCCGATGCAATCGAGTATCTCCGATGATCAGCAGGAACAGGCGATGATGACCAGCGATCCCACCGGCTTCAATCAGACGGCCCGGCAATCGACATCGGCGGCGTTGCAGAACCAGGCCTCCGAGGCGGCGCAGTCACGCGTGTTCGCATCGGCCGAATCCGCCGAGGATGCGCCGCAGGGTCCGAAATCTCCCAAGACCGATTCCAAGAAACCGCCCCAGCCCGATGCAATGTCGGCTGGGCCATTGAAAATGGATACGGTTCAAACCGCGGAAGATCAAACCACCGGCCCCCAGGCGACCAGCCGGCCGCAGCAGGATCAACAGAACGCCCAGTCCGGCCAACAGGCCAGCCAGCAGCAAACCAACGATTCCCCTGCCGAGGCGTCGCAGGGCAAGCCGCTGCCCAGTTCGGATTTCGAATCCTTTCCAATCACGACAATCGCCAGCCAGATGGTGGATGGCCGGATCGAAGCGCGCGGCGGCCGACGGATGAAAACCCGCCGCGAGCCGGACATCGGCCTGGCCGGCTGGGCGGACCTGGCCACGATGGCCGATCCGCAGGTCGTCCTGGAATTGAAGATTGATGAAACCGGAAATGTCGTGGATGTGCAGGTGCTCCACACCAGCGGCAGCGACAACGTCGATCTCCCCTGCCGGCGCGCCGCCGCGACGTGGTGGATGGAGCCGTTCATCGATCCCAAAACCGGCAAACCACACCCGCAAATCGTGGACTTCACGATATCATTTCGATGAAATGCGGATGAACCGCCAAGGCGCCAAGGGAAGAAAATACGCCAAGAATTTTCTTATGATTAAAATCCAAATTGGGTGGGAGGATTAAAAAATTGAAATTAGCCTCTTGGCGTATTTTCCTACCTTGGCGTCTTGGCGCCTTGGCGGTTAATCCGTTTTTCTTTCTTTAGGAAGTGAGCCCATATGATCCATCCGATTCCCGACATGTTCCTGCTTCCCTGGGGCATGGTCATCGAAAAAATCCTGCGGCCTATTGCGGTCTATATGTTTCTCATCGTCGGCCTGCGACTGGCGGGCAAACGGGAGTTGGCACAGCTTAATCCGTTCGATTTCGTCGTGCTCATGACGCTCTCCAACACGGTGCAGAACGCGATCATCGGCGATGACAACACCGTCCTGGGCGGGATCATCGGCGCGACCACTTTGTTGCTCATCAATTACCTCGTCGTGCGGGCGCTCCATCATCATCGCAGGTTGGAAGAGATCGTCGAAGGCAAGCGCGATTTTTTGATTCGCAACGGCAAGATCAACCATCAGCATTTGGAAAAAGAACTTCTGACGCGGGCCGAACTGGTCGCGGCGGCACATCGGCAGGGAATTCAATCGCTGGCCGAAGTCGATTCTGCCGTGATGGAAACGACCGGCACGATCACGTTTATCCAAAAAACGCCCACCGAGGATGATCGGCGATTTCATGAAATGATGGATGGGATCGAGAAGCTGCGACTGGAAATTGTTGCGATGCGCGGCGAGAAATGAAGGCCTAGTAAAAGAAAGAATTTAGCCACCGATGGGGCACCGATTGGCACCGATGAAAGCAGATGCGAAATTGAATTATCTCTCTTTATCGGTGCTCATCGGTGCCCCATCGGCGGCTAATTTTTTTTAAGCTTCAAATCTCAGCGTAGCGAGAGCGGTTTTTCCACTTCCGTACCCGGTGTCGGTTCCAGCGGCCGGATGTAGTTGCCGGTGGAGAGGATGATCTTGAACGCATCCTCCGGGGTCATGTCGAGGAATTGGCATTTGTCGATCGGAACGAAGCAGAGCCGGCCGGTGATGGGATTGGGCGAGAACGGCATGAAGACGCAATAACACGGCTGGTCCGCCTGCACGATCCGGCCGCTGGTGAAGCCGATCATGCGAATGGATGCGAATTCATCGGAGATCATCACGACTCTTGAAAATGTTCCCTCCGACCCGGTTGGAATCAGGGCGACTTGCTTCCACGCCAGGTAAATCTGCCCGAGAATCGGAAGACGCAGGAGAATACTATCCACGATCCCCAGAAAAAATCTGCCTAATAAACTGTTGGCGATGACGCCCGTGAGGAAGATCGCGCCCAGCGTGATGACCAGCCCGCCGACGAACGGGATGGGATTGTATTTGAGATAAGGAATCTCGCGTGTCCATGCATCCAGACGCCAGATGATGAACGCTGTCACGGCAAGGGGAATGAAGCCGAAGAATCCCGTGACGAAAGTGCGTCGGATGAAGGCGAAGGTGTCGCCGGATTTTTCGGGTGGTTGGGTCATGGTTGTGTCGTCGGCCCGGTCAGTTCGCCACGCAAGCGATCAATGGCGATGGAACGCGCATCGGGCGGCAAGGCAATGTCAAAGTCTACCGCATGCCCCACCGCGTGCGAAATCTCCCGTAACGTCGCCTTGCGCAATTCGACATCTTCGCTCTCCAGACAATCGAGCAGAAAATTCACGTCCCGGCGATCCTGGGCCAACTGCTCCGGCGTCAGCGGACGGTATGTGGACAGAAATTCCTCAACCCGCGCCCGCTGTTCCGGATTGAGCAGCCGCAGATTGTTGGACATCAGATACAACGCCGCCGGCTCGCCGAGGGCGGCAAGATCATTGCTTGCCGACGATCGAATGGCATACGAATCATCCCCCAGCCGAGCGACAATCGTATCCACACGCTTAACCAAATCCGGCGACGCCGAGAACCCATCCGCCATCACCTGCCAGGCCGATTTCTCATCCACCGCGAAAATCGTTTGCTCCTGATGAAAATCCCGGAACATCGGACGGACATATCGATCGACATCAGCTGGATGCTCTTGGCGAAGTTCAGCGAAATCGGCAGCCACATCCACGAGATTCAGCGACGCCACCGCCGACCGGGTTGCCGGCCCCGACGCCAATGGTGGCAATTCATCATCCGGAGTGATCTGCACCCGCAGCGTGATTTTGTCCAGATCGGATATGAGAGCCACAAACTGAATCCGGTCGGTGTATTGCAAATCCTCGTCGATTTGCAGGCTCGTCGGACCGGGAAGACTTTGCAGATGGCGCGAGACCAGGGAGGGATCGGAATAGTCGTAGTATTCGAAATTGGCGAAGCAGGTTCCGGTGGTTTTACCTGGTTGAATGAAAATGGACGCCGGTCCGGGGAGGCCGATGAGTTGAATCCTATGATTTTCCCCATCGCCGGGGGCGAGTTTGGAATCCGCGATCAGATGGCCGTTGTCAAAGCCGAATTCGATCACATCCTGAATCGGCCGTGGGTCGATTTTAGTGAATTTGGCCCAACCGGCGGTGTCCGCAATGCGAACCTGCTGCTTGATCTGCTCCAGCGTCTCGGCCGGTTGAGTCGTTTGTGCCATTCCCGACGCACAAACCGCCAAAATGGTCGTAAGAAAGGAGATGTGCCCCAAGATTCTCATTCAGCCGGATTATACTCGCGGAATTTGAATTCGCGCTTGTCCCACCCTCCGGCGCGGTTAGAATCATTACGGTTCGCAAAAGGGTGAGGGTATGACCCGATTAGACAGCCATATTGCTAATGTCCGCAA
>Ga0302326_10013596_pt1 | contig 17241 bp, 12 predicted proteins | sample Palsa_T0_3_FD_202264 | JGI IMG/M metagenome (GOLD analysis project Ga0302326, IMG submission 202264) | Peat permafrost microbial communities from Stordalen Mire near Abisko, Sweden - Palsa_T0_3 | ecosystem: Environmental > Terrestrial > Soil > Palsa > Peat permafrost | place: Sweden: Abisko... | reverse complement strand
TCGCCGCTACATGATGCTCGAAGCCTTCGCGGCAAATGTACTTGAGCAGCTTCTGCAGTTTAGGAATTTCAGCGACACCCGCCCCCCCAAAGGTGGTCAGAGGATCGTCTGTGAACTGCCCTGGGCCTACATAGCCGCGGATAACTCCGCGACGATCGTCAGTGGAGTAGCGAGCATAGCTCATCGCGCCGCTCTTGACGCGTCCAACGCAGGTGCCGAACGTGTTCTCCTTGCCCACCGTGCCGGCGATAATCTCCTGGAAGTCCATGCGAACTTCCTTGAAGAAATGCTTGGGCAGGTTCGAACAGTGGAAGCAGACGCACTTATCAGGATGGCTGCCGTAGTTGTTGTTCCAATCGAGCAGCGCGGACGGCGTTCCCGATGCCAGGGCCAGCATGTACATGCTCAGCGTACCGGGCACATCTACTTCGCAGGCAGATGGAATCAGGTCGTTAGACATCATGCTCATGATGGTGCAGGGCACGACACCAAAGTATTCTTCAAGCGATGTCCAGCACTGCACAGCGCTGATGGTTACTGCCGTTTCCTTCATCCAGCCATCGATGACCGCGCCGAGCTTTGCCATTTTAAGCAATGCGCTCTCGGGAATGCCGGAGGTCGTGACATAGCTCTTGATCGCTGCCAGCTTGCCCTGCGCGGCATCGTCCATGTCGCCCATTTTGTTGATACGGCCCAGAATCTCGGACAGGTCAATGGGAATGACCGAAATACCACTGGTCTCCAGAATGCGCTCCGAATAGCGAACTGTATTGAAGGCCTGTGGACGAGCGCCAATCGATCCGATGCGCAGGTTCTTTAGACCTTGCACGACGCGGCAAACCGCGCCAAACCATTCGAGATCCGCCTTGAACTCAAGCGATGCCGGAGCCTCCGTATGCAGTGTGGTCAACGAATACGGAATGCCATACTGCATCAGGTTGTTGCATGCGCTCATCTTGCCGCAGAAGCTATCGCGGCGCGTGGCGATGGTCATGGCATCGCTCTTATCCGGCGTAGCCTGGATAAGCACGGGAACCTTTAGCCCGGAGAGACGCAAGGCATCCGCCACGCCTCGCTCATCGCCAAAGTTGGGCAGCGTCACGATGACGCCGTCGATGTCGGCGGCGTGCTTCTTGAAAAGCTCCGCGCAGCGTTGCGCCTCGGCGAAGGTCTCCACCGCGCCAAACTTTGATTCCTGCGCGGTAAGCACTATGGCCTTGGCGCCTGCCGCTTCAATCGCCGTAATGATCTCTTCACGGCCTGTTTTCGCGAGATGGTCGGGGAAGAATCCGCGATTGCCTACAACCACGCCGTAGGTCATTGTTCGTTGTGTTGCCATTGGAATTGCTCCTTGTGAGTTCTTGGTTACCATCAATTCAAATCGGGTAACTGTAGTTGGATGAGGATAATTGCCTAAGCCTTTCCAGGCCGAAAGCGCAGTGCATAAAAGAGCCCCAGCGCCAGCATGAGTCCACCCCACCAGATGGGCGCGTGAAGATTGGCCAGAATCACATTGCTATCTTTCCAGGCGCCGGTGGCCAGTTCCCAGAGTCCGTAGACGCCGATCATGGCTCCGTAAATGGTAAGCAGTACACCGATGAAAAACCAGATCGAGATATCGCCTGAGTTGGGTGATTTTGTCGATTCCATCCTACCCTCCCTACCAGAAAATGACGTTCAAAGCCACGAACAGAACCACCGCGATCGCAGCCCAATACCACTCGTTCTTGTAGAACGGGACTGGCTCTTCTTTAGGCAGCTTGGTTGCGCCGTAGACCAGGCCATTGAGTTCCGATTCAGGCCTTGGTTTGCTGAACATGCTAACAACAAAGGTGACGATCACCGTTACGCTGAAGCACCACATGGCGCGATACATGTTCTCGGCCATATCCTTGGCATCTGGCGAAAACGCGACATAGCGGAGCGCCGATGGGTCTTCTTTGACCCAGGCCCAAAGGCTGATCGAAGTCAGCGTTCCGAGCAGCAATCCCCAGAAGCCGCCAGCCTTGGTGCCGCGCTTCCAGAACATGCCCATCAGGATCGATCCGAGCAGCGGCGCAATGAAGAAACTGAACAGCGCCTGCACGTAGTCCATGATGCCCTTGGCGCTCATCACCAGGTAGGCGGCGCCGATCGAGATCACTACGCCCAGAATTGTCGCCCAGCGGCCCACTGCGACATAGTGCGAATCAACGGCCTTCTTGTTGATCAGCGGCTGATAGATATCGTAGGTCCATACCGCGGCAAAGGCGCTCACGTTGCCCGCCATGCCGCTCATGAAGCCCGCAATCAGCGCCGTGATGCCCAAACCAAGCAGACCGGGACTGCAGTAGCGCACCAGCATCAGAGGCAGCACTTCGTTATAGCTGTGCAGTCCCATGCCGGGATGGGCGCTGACTACGTCTTCGCCTACCAGGTGCATCAAGCTGCCATCAGGATTGTGCAGCACTACCAGAGCCAGTAGGCCGGGGAGAATGACGATGAACGGCACAGCCATTTTGAAGAACGAGCCGATAACCGGAGCGATGCGCGCAGAACGCAGCGAGTTTGCCGCCAGTACCCGTTGGACCACGAGAAAGTCGGTGGTCCAGTAGCCAAAGCTGATTACGAACCCCAGGCCGAAAACAATGCCGGTCCAGTGCACGCCCATCGGGTTGTCACTGAAGTGGCCGATCCCTTTCCACATGTGCAGATAGTCCTGCGTCGGAAAATTACGGATGATCTGCGCCTTGAGGCCAGTCCAGCCGTGCGCTTCGATGAGACCCAGAATTGGAACCAGCAGCGCGCCGCCCCAGATGAGCACGAATTGCAGCACCTCGTTGAAGATGGCCGAGCGCAAACCGCCCAGGGCCACATACGCGGCCACGGCGAGCGACGAGATGACGATCGAGAACGTGATATCCCAGCCCAGCACGACCTTCATCACCAGGGCCATCGAGAACATGTTGACGCCGCTCATCAGGATGGTCATGAAGGCAAACGAAACGGCGGCCACGGTGCTCGATCCCTGGCCAAATCGCATCTTCAGGTAGCCAGGCACAGAATGGGTCTTCGAGACGTAGTAGAAGGGCATCATGACGATACCCAGGAACAACATGGCCGGCACCGCGCCAATCCAGTACCAGTGGGCGGCAAGAATGCCGTACTGGTAGGCCGAGCCGGCCCAGCCCATCAGTTCCAGCGAGCCGAGATTGGCGGAAACGAAGCTCAGTCCGGCGATCCAAGCAGTCATCTCGCGGCCGGCCATGAAGAACTCTTCGCTGGTATTTGCGCGTTTCTTCAGGTAGAAGCCGATCCACATCACCATCGCGAAGTAGATGACAATCACCGCGATGTCGAGCGGACTTAAGTGGGCCAGCGAGGTCACTGCCAAAGCTAAAGAAGTACCGGTCTGCGGCAATACGCCGAAGACATTTAAAGCTGCTGCGAATTCGAGCATTCCATCACCTGAGTGGGAGCGTTCCTTGCCGGGTAGTCCTATCGATCAGAATTGCCCGGAGATGCCTGCTTAGTAAATGGCTTTACCTCTAGAACTGTCAAGCAAAATGCGCCGTATTTTCAGCGTTCTGCCACGTCGATCCCTCGAACCCAATTCGTCTGCAATCCAGATCACCTTGACCGGGTCATGGCCGGTCCCGTGCCAGGCCGTGACGCGTCCTCGAAAATCGTCATTTCGATTCTTCCGACAGGGGCGCAAACGCTGCTGTTGCGGTTCCGAGAAATCGTTTACCGAAAACAAGACTAGCACGCAAAATAGCACTTGACTCTGTCATTGGGAAATTCTTTCCAATTTCCTTCTTGTCATCGTAGCGCGCTAACGCTACCTTGAAGTATGGAATCCGATTATCTCGTTTCGGCCTCTATTTCAAGCGAACTCGTCGCAAGCAGCCTCGTCGTGCCCCGCAGGCGGCTGCATTTCTGTTCTCAGTTCTCACCGATTTCAATTTATAGGAGTCACACCAATGCCAACTCCCGATGTTGATTCTTTTGCCTGTAGCAGCCAATCCGGCTTTTCAAGACGCAATTTCCTGCGTGTAGCCGCAGCCACTTCTGCGGTAGCTTCAATCTCCGGTTTGACGGAGGCCCACCTTGCCTTCGCACAGCGTCCCAAGTTCAGCAAGCCCGAGTCCGGCATCCACATCGACGCCAATGAGAATCCCCTCGGACCTTCAGAGTCGGCGCGCGCCGCATTGGCAGCGATGATTCCCAAAGGCGGACGCTACGAGTTCCCGATCCAGATCGATCTGATCGAAACTTTCGCCAAGCAGGAAGGCCTGAATCCCGAATCCGTGATGGCCTATGCCGGCTCCGGCGAACCGCTTCAATACACAGTTTTGGCCTTCACCTCGAAAGACAGGCCGCTGGTCACTGCCGATGTCACCTTCGAGGCTCCGTGGTGGGCAGCCACCAGCAACGGCGCGCAGAGCATTAAAGTGCCGCTTGCCGATCCCAAGGGCGCCGCTACCCACGATCCAAAGGCTTTGCTTGCCGCCGCCGCCAATCCAGGCGTGATTTATATCTGCAACCCCAACAACCCGACCGGAACTGTCACACCGCGTAAAGATATTGAGTACATTGTGGCCAATGCGCCGAAGGATACGGTCATCCTGATCGACGAGGCGTACATTCACCTCTCGGACGCTACTCCGTCGCTCGATTTTGTCAAAGATGGCAAGAATGTAATCGTGTTGCGCACCTTCTCGAAGCTGTATGGAATGGCTGGGCTTCGTCTGGGCTTTGCCATTGGGCGTCCCGATCTGATCAAGAAACTCAACTATTTTGGTCAGAACTCGTTGCCGGTAACCACCATCGCTGCTGCCAAGGCCAGTCTGATCGAAACCGATCTGGTGCCCACGCGCAAGAAGCTGATCGGTGATATCCGCATGGAGAATCTGGCATGGCTCAAGAGCAACAACTTCGAGTTCACTCCTTCAGTGAGCAATTGCTACATGGTCAACGTCAAGCGACCCGGCAAGGAAGTGATCGCAGCCATGGCCAATAAGGACATCTACATCGGTCGCGCCCGGGAAGCGTGGCCCACTTATGTTCGCATCACGGTTGGAACCAAGTCGGAGATGGACACATTCCAGAAGGCATTTCTGGAAGTGATGAACTCGCCGGCATCCGCGACCGCTGGCCTCACGCCTGAGCCGCTGCACCGGCGTATGCGAGAGACACCTTTCACGTATCTCTCTTAACTTCGGACTTGCGGCAACTTTGTAAGCAAGGGACTGCGACCTTGCCCTCAGAATGCGGAGCACATTACCGGTTATGAGTTCGTGGTAGTCGAGGCTATGGGAAGGTTGGGAAGCCGGTTTTGCTTTCTTGCTTTTCCACAGCTTGCTATCGCTGGCCAAGTCCGGTCAGCCAGCGATAGCTTCCGCTCTCTCCTGCCATTGTTGCTCGAACTGCACAGTCGCCGCAGGGATCTTATTCATATTGGCCGCGGGCGGTCGTCTAAATAAGAACCCAAGACCTGTCACGCGCCCTCTCGTTTATCGCCATCGGTTTGGGAATGGCCTTGTTCGGGATTTCCCATGTCCGACTTCGCGCCTCACGGCGACATTGGCCCCAGTTCTTGGCGGAATTCGCGCTATGGTTTCGTGGGTTCTACTGGCTTTTGCACAGTATATGTTAGGTTGACTCACCACGTCTCCGTGAACATTCGATCGAGGGCGCCTTCCCGCTTGCCGTTCTTCGAGGCGGAGAGCGTCTAGATATTTTGGTGGCGGAGGGCAGGATCGAACTGCCGACCTACGGGTTATGAATCCGTCGCTCTAACCATCTGAGCTACTCCGCCGCGAGTGGGAGCGGGGAACAGAATGCTCAACCACGCCTTTCTGATGATACGGACCGCTGGATTAGAGGTCAAACTTTCGCCGCTTTTCTGCGATCACTGCCCTGCGATTACCGCCCTGCGGTTACTGATCAGCAGCCAGAGCAGCACTCCGAGGCTGGGCAGCGCCGCAACCAGCCAGAAGGTCGCTGTGTACTCCGCCTTGTCGAACATGCGGCCCACTACCCACATCAGGATGCCGCTCGTCAGAGACCACCCTGAAATGCTGAATCCGGCCAGGAAACCTGTGTTTTCCGCAGACTGGACTGTCGCTCCATGCGCCAGCGCAATCACCACGTAGCCACCGGAGAAAAACATTACCAGGAAGAAGATCGCCATGGTGATCGCAACGGCATGGGTGAGCCCCGCGCTCAAAGGAATCAGACACACAGCCATGCTCCCAACAGCAAAAAGCGCGAAGAGACCGAGCGGAGATGCGGTGGGCGATCCCGACGCCAGCGCCTTTTTGCGGCGACGATCGGCTATCCAACCCCAAAACAGGTATCCTGCCTCCCAGCCTGCGGGCGGAATCCATAGCCAGTGACCCAGATCAGCTTGAGGCTGGTGCAGAATGCGCGTGAGGTACTGCGATGCCCAATTCAGACCGAACGCCAGCGGCGCGGCGCCCAGGCCATAGATCGCAGCGGTGGCAAACAGGTCTCGATTCCAGCGGTTTCTCTTGAAATGGGCTGGCGTCCGGCTCACGGGCGCGGCAGGCTGGGCGATGACAACACCCGGTCTGTAGAGCCCGGCTGTCCGCAGTAGCAGCCATCCGCAGATCCAGGCAAAGCCGACCAGCGCCGATAGAACGAAGGTTGAGCGCCATCCCCAGCGGCCGGCCAGCGGCACGATCACAATCGGCGTCAGCAGCGCGCCCAGCGAACCGCCGCTATAGGCGAGTCCCAGGCCAAAGGAGCGCTGCTCGGGTGGCAGCGTCTCCGTTACAGTCTTCAAACCTGCGGGAAACGTTGCGCCCTCACCGAAGCCCAACAACCCCCGAGCCACGCACAGGCCTAGGAATCCGGTCAGAAATGCATGAGCGCCCGATGCCACCGACCAGAGCGCGACCGCCAGGCCGGTTGCCACAAACAGGCCCAGGCGATCCATCAACAGGCCCCAGATGGGATTGGCCACCATGTAGCAGATGCTGAAAACCAGCAGCGCCGTTCCATACTGGCCTGCGCTCAGGCTCAGATCGCGCAGCATCACTGGGCTCAGAATGCCGAGGATGCTTCGATCCACCAGGCTGATGAAGGAAAGCAGCATCATTGCGACGCAGGGCGTCCAGAGCACCAGCAGAGTTCGAACCGGTCGCGGCGCAGCAGCAGTACTCGCTCGGCTAGCTGCGGAGGAATTGGCTGTCTTCAAGTTGGCAGGCTCACGCAATGGAAGAGACTAAACTAAATCGTCTTAAGTGTACCGTCCCCATACACAGCATCCAGCAGATCGGCCGCGAGGCGATGGATGGGCAGCAGAATCGGTAGATTAGCAAAACGCAGCGTCAGCAGGATCATCTGCAATGTCTTGTCAAAGAGCAGTTCTGTTCTCCGCTGCTGCGGCGAGCTGTCATACACCCAGAACAGAATCAGGCCCATCTGATAGAGCCACAGCAGGCGCGGCAGATAGGGCCGGATGCGCCTCGGCAGTTTTACCTGAGACTCGTCAACCGCGCGGATAAACAGAGCTAGATCCTGCTCCCTGATCGGCTCCGTCCGCCCGCTGAAGGGCGACAGAGGATGCAGAGGATCGGAATGAGCCGAAAGCGCCCCGAGCAGCCTCCGATTGGGACGGAAATAGTCGAATTTGTAGTCGATTACGCAGCGCAACCGCGCCTCCAGCGTCTTGCTTTCAGCCAGTTTCTGCTCGATCGCCGGACCCATTTCGCTCTGGGCACGCTCGTAAAACGCCATCACGATCGCATCCTTGGAGTCGAAATAGTAATAAGCCGCGCCCACCGCGACCTCGGCCTTGGTTGCGATTTCGCGCATGGTGGCGCTCTCGAAGCCGCGCTCGCGAAACACCTCAAGCGCAGCCTCAAGAATCCGTGCCCGCGTCTCCTCAGACTTCTTCCTTGCCGGTTTTACAAGTGTCATAGCAGGATCGATTCTCCGTGGTTCACCTGCCGCCGAGCTTTGCCACGCATCCGGCTCAGCACAAACACATGAACAACGAGGGTGACGCCAAGAAAAATCAGCATCGCCCCAAAGTGAGCGAAGTCGAACGTCAAGTCTTGACTGAAATTCAGATGCGGTTGAAAAAACCTAGCCGTTACTCCCAGATAGCCAACCATGATTAGACAGAAGCTGAAAATAACCAGCTGATTGACTGAGTTCGCGAGTTGCTCGTTTCGGGGAAATGCTTCCATGAGAAATTTCCGGCCCGTGCTCCATAGCTTCCAGGCCGCTCCAATGGTCAGCAAGACACTGACTGCCACATAAATCCCATCCCTGGTGAGGTCATTCATTTCTATTCCCTCCATCGCATTTTCGAACACGTTCAAATAAAGCATACGCCTGTTTATCTTCCTGTCCAGAGATATTTTGAACATGTTCATTTCTATTTCCAAACACACACTTCAGCAAGCTCTGCAATTTACACTGATCTCCTATGAGTAAAGAAAGAATCCTGGGGGTTATCCCTGCTCGTCTCGCCTCAACTCGCCTGCCCCGCAAGGTGCTGCGCGAGATTGCCGGCAAGCCGATGGTCGAGTGGGTCTGGCGTGCCGCCGTGGGAAGCGGCCAGATGGACGAAGTAGTCGTCGCGACCGATTCAGACGAGGTCGCCGAAGCCTGTCGCGAGCGCGGCATCCCGTTCGCCATGACATCGCCGGAGTGCGCCAGCGGCAGCGACCGGATCTATGAAGTCTCCCGCCAGATTGCGGCTGACATTTACGTGAATATCCAGGGCGACGAACCGTTGCTTACTCCTGAACATTTTGCGCCTCTGCTGGCGCTCTTCAGCTGCCCCGAGGTCCAGGTCAGCACCATCTCAGTTCCCTGCCCGGCCGAAGACATCGCCAATCCTAACGCGGTCAAAGTGGTTTCGGCAGCCGATGGCCGCGCCCTGTACTTTTCCCGCTCCACTATCCCGTTTGATCGGGATAAGATCAGCTTCGCTGGCTATCGCAAGCACCTCGGCCTCTACGCTTATCGCAAGCCTGCGCTCGAACAATTCGCTGCGCTGACGCCGTCGCCGCTGGAGCAGACCGAACGCCTCGAACAACTGCGCCTGCTCGAAAACGGCATCTCGATCTATGTAGGCAAAGCCGAGGGCGACAGCATAGGAGTGGATACAGAAGACGATCTTCAGCGGGTAGACGCAATTCTGCGCCGGCGCTAGATCATCCTAATTAGATCTCCCTAATTAGATCGTCCTAATTGGATCGCTCTAAACCGCCAGCGGAGTGAAGTGCAGCGCCAGCCCAGCCTCGCCCGGCAGCACTTCAACGGTAATCCCGGTCACGTCTGTCACCAGATAGTGGGCCGCGCTCAGCTCTTCAATGGAGTGGGAAAAAGTAGTGCCGATCACGGTACATCCGGCCGCGCGCCCTGCCCTGGTCCCAGAAGCTGAATCCTCGAAGACCACGCAATCGGCCGCAGGCAGGCCCAGAATCTCAGCGCCCTTCAAGTAAGGCTCCGGATGCGGCTTGCCGTTGGTGACCTGGTCAGCTGTGATGATGCGCTCCGGAACCGGAATTCCAGCCACAGCCATGCGGACGCGGGCCAGCCGCTCTGTCGCCGAAGTCACCACCGTCCAGCGATGGCTGGGCAAGGCGGAGAGCAGCGCGATCACACCCGGAAGCACAGCAAGCCCTTCATTGTCTGCAATTTCCAGGTCTTCAATGTACTTGAGTTCGGCCTCGTCGTCGAGATCCGGACGCAGCTTGCGAACCGTCTCGATGGCCCGGCAGCCGTGCGCTGTGTGAATCGCCGTCGCCGGATCGATCCCGCGCGACAAACCCCAGGTACGCCAACTGCGCTCCACCGACCCCAAAGACGAGATCAGAATCCCATCCATGTCGAAGAGAATGCCTTTACAGCGAACCGTGACCGGACTCGCAGCCACCTCTGAAGCAGTCGCGCTTGAATCTGTAGAAAAGGAAGAAAAAGCCGTCATACCTTCATTGTACGGCGGGATGACGCACGGCGGGATAAGTTGCCGCGTGTGTCGCCGCGTGGCCAGAAGCGCCTGCAGTTTTTGCGCTTGCTGAGGCAATTGCCAGCTTCGCCGGGCCGCCGAACGGGATAGTTCCCGCAACTGCGAGGCTCCGCTTGCCCTCACGCATTACGTTTTCGCCCAACTGAACTTTCCCACCCTGGATGGTCGCCGTGCCGCTCCAGTCGTCAAAATGAATCTCCGATTGAGCTGTATCTGTGAGCTCATTCGTCGTGGCAGGCAGCTTGGCGTCGGTCACAGCGGAAGGAATGCTTCCATGAGGCCAGTCAAACCGCACCGTACCATCGGCCGACGCAGCCAGTTGCAGGCCGGTAAGGCCGGTAAGCTGAATGCTGCCGCTCCCACTCACTGGACCCCCGCTCCACGCGCTGACGGTTCCGTCTTCGCCGGCCTTACCTGGTCTTCCATTCAGAATCGCGCCGAGAGAAGCGGCCGAGAGCTTCGTGAAATCTCCTTCAAGCGCATATTTCAGCCCAGCGTCCGTCCACGAGCAGCTCCCTGTGCCCTTCGCGGAACCATCCAGCAATCCGGCAGCCCAGCTCTCCAGCACAATTTCGCTCTCTGCCATCCGCACGCGCACTGTGGGCTTGCTCAAAATAGCCGGTCCCAGCACCAGGCTGTCCGCCTGCACATTCACCGTGACTGCGGGCCATTTTGGCCTTTCTGAAGGCCGTATTCGGTCCATCAACGGGGAGAGAAGCGATTTCTTTTCCGGAACGCCGAGCAGCGCGACTTCGAGATCGCTCGCATCCACGGCTCCCAGGCGAAGCTGAACCTGCGGCCTGCAGTCGCCCGTCTTGCAATTGACCGGAGCATTCACTGCCATCAAGCCCTTCAGCGACCCGTAGCTAAAATCCGACGCCATGGAAACTACGGCTGGCAAGCCGGAAGTGCTGCCGGCGACAAGATTGACCGTCCCCTGTGCAAACTCAACCGGTCTGGCGAGAAAGGCGGACTTCCACTCCGCATGATGAAGCTGAAGCAAGCCAGCGAGGACGTCCGAGCCAGGCACAGCAAGGGTTGCAGTGGAAATAGCTGAAGCACGAGCTGGTGTGGACTGCGACGGGCCTGAGTGAGACTGGCCGGAGACCGGCTCGACCGGCGTGGAAACCACCTCTGAAGACGGTATCCATGGGCCGGCGGCGGTGAGGTTGATATCGGCGATCCCACCGGAGAAACTGTCAACGGCGTCCAGGTGCGGCGCTCCAAAAGCGTAGGCCAGATCGCGAAGTTTCGCTGTGCCGGTCGAACCTGTCAGATTGACATCGTACCCATCGGCAGTCAGACCAAGTCGAACGGTAATCTCCTGCGGCCGAGCCACGGCTTGGGAAGCATCCGATTTGGGTGGTGTTGCCGCCGGGGATTTCGTCGCCGCAGCCAACGGGGCTGAGCCTGAGGCTGGCGTTGTGACTGATGCCGCAGCTTGGGCCGGAGCGGGAGCAGCACCCAGAGGGACCGTGAATCGGGTCCCCAACCCCGTCTCGAATCCACCGCGCGCCAAGTCCGCCGAGTCCGTCGAGTTGGCCGGGACATTGACCAGCGTGGGCGCCCAAATGATCTTCGGCAAAGGAATGGGTTCTTTCAGTGCGCCCCCCTTCAGCAGGCCATGCTCCACCGAGATCGAACCCTGGAGATTTAGAATGCCGGTCTCGCCATTTCCTGCCTTACTTTTTCGTGCTACGTCCTGCCTGCCTTGCTCAGACCGTCCAGATACTGCTTCGTGCCGCCCCGCGTTCCGGCTTGCGTTCTTGGTTACTGGCGGGCTGGTCATCAGGCTCAGACTACCGCTCGCCGCGCCCTGTGCGACGATCCCCGGCGCGAAGCCACTTCGCACGGTGCGCAGCAGGTCCAGCCCTGCTTGGAGCGGAATCTGATTCACCTGTAGCATCGCCTCAGGCTTGCCGGAGTCGCCAGGGATATCTGCTTTCAGGTGCAGCTGCCCGGCCCCGATGGCCGAGTCGCAGCCCAGTCCATGCACTGCATTCAGAGAGTGTTGATAGCGAAAGCTGCAATTGGCATCGAAGTCCAGCGGCGTCTCCGGCGCAAACTCTTCCCTGCGCACACCCGTTGCACGCAAGCGAACCTTGGTCTGTGCGGCATCCGGCGTTCCCTGCACATCCAGATCGGCAGTAAGATCGCCACGCCATCCGGCATCGGACCCCAGCACCAGACGCGAGAGCTGGCCGAGCTGCGCATCACGCCACTCCGCTTGCAGCTTCAGGGGCGTTTCGCGCAGTTCTCGAGCAGGAACCGAGGATTGCAGACTCGCTTCGACCTGTAATTGCCCGGTATCTGCCGAACTCATCTCCATATCCGTGCGCACCGGCTGACCGCGCAAGCGCAACCGCCAGGCTCCCGGCTGATCCTGCCAGAGCGAAAGTTCGGTTTCAACCAGCGAAAAGGGACTTTTCTCTGCCCCATTCTTGAAATTCACGCGAGAGTTGGTGGCCTCAAGATAAGGAAACGGCGCCGGTCTACGCGAAAAACCCGACAGGCTGCCGCCGGCGTTCGGAGCCGCAGACCCTGCAGCCCCCGGCAAGCCACCAGTGAATCCGCCCGTCATGAGCGATTGAAGATTCCATCGCCCTTGCGGAGACCGCACCAGGTTCAGGCTGGCCTCATCCACGCTGATGCGGCTCACCACAACCTTGCCGCGCCACAGCGAAAGTATGCGGATCGAAGCAACCACCGTGCGCGCAGAAAGTACCGGCTCCACGCCAAAGTTCGGATCTTCGCTCACCGAGAGATCATGCAGCACAAAGCCGGGACTGGGCAGCAAGCGGAGCTCCACGCCCGAAAGATGCACCGGGCGTCCCAGCGAGCGGGACATCAACGCTGTGATCTTGCGCTGGTAGCGCCCAATGTTGATCAGCGGTGGCAACACCAATGCGGCAGCCAGCACCACGACCAGCAAGGAAATCAGCGTAACCCGCCGCCGCCATCGGCGATTGCCCAGGTTCGGACCTGCTGCGCCCTCACTACCCGTCGTTTCCGCTTCAGATCGTTCAGGGCTCAATAATTCCGCGGAAGATAGCTCCGGGGAAGACCATGCAGGAGAAGGCCGTGCCGCGGTTGCTCCCTGGCTGCTGGCCTCATCCGTCATGCCTAGTTCACCATATGTAGAGTGCGCTTCCAGCGCGTGTCGGTGAAGAAGTGCAGAGCCACATGGCCCATCCAGGCGATTCGGTCTCCAATGCTGGTCTTGTACATCTGATCGTCAGAGGTCTCGAAGGACCAGTAGTTGAACAGGGGACGGCCAACAATGTTGGCGCGCGGCACAAAACCCCAGTAGCGCGAATCCAGGCTGTTATGCCGATTGTCGCCCATCATGAAATACATGCCGGGAGGGACCACCATGTCATTGCCCTGAATATGCGTTGGCAGGTCGACCGCCCACTCGGCAGTCACAGGATCGTCTGCCTCAGAGGTCGGAACAGATGGGAAATCGTCCTTGTACGGCGTGTAGACATCTTCCGGCCTGAGCTGAGACTTGGGCTCGTTCTGCGCTACGCCGTTGAGGATCACCACGCCATTACGCAGGTGAATATGGTCGCCCGGAATCCCGATCAGCCGCTTCACCAAAAACATATCCGGCTCGCCCGGCTTGAGAAACACAATAATGTCCCCGCGCTTCGGCTCCCGGTAATGCACCAGCGGCATCCAGCTCGCGCGCGGAGCCAGGGTGATGCGATCCACCAGCAGATGATCGCCTACCAGCAGCGTCTTCTCCATGGACCCCGAGGGAATCACGAAATTCTGCGCCAGAAATGTCAGGATGAACAGACCGATCACCAGCACGGAGCAGATGCTTGCCAGCGCCTCAAACGGCGTTTCTTCCACGCGGCCCTCGGCCCTCGCATCCGGCTCAGCCGAAGCGGTATCCACCAGCGCAGGCACCGGTTTTTCCATCACCAGTCTGTCCGCCACAAGTTTGTCTGCCTTGGCCATCGTCCTGCGTTCTCGCCTTCTTGTAGTTCTTCTGGTCGTTGCTTGCAATCGTGCTGCATTAATTCACAAAAACAATAGATGCAGGAAAAGCTGATCAGTGCACTACATGAAAAATCCGCTTCCAGCGCGCAAAGCCTGTCCACTGCGCGGAAACATCGCTTTCGTGCCCAAGTCTATCATCCGATACCTGCTGCACATCCGTCCGGGAAGGACGCATGAGCGAGAAGTAGATCACCAGCGGTCGCGCGATCATCTGGTTCCTCGCCACAAAGCCCCAGTAGCGTGAATCCAGGCTGTGGTTGCGGTTATCGCCCAGCATGAAGTACTTGCCCTCGGGAATCACCAGCTCCCCGTTTTGCGTGCATTGCTGCAGCTGCTTCCACCAGCCCGGCTCCACGCGCGGATCCGAATACACCTGGGTCGGAAAATGGTCCAGAAAGGCATTTTCTGCGATCGGCTCAAAGGTGACGTAAGGCTGATCGAGCGGCTGGCCATTCACCAGCACCTGACCGCGGTCGATACGCAGATGGTCGCCAGGTAGCCCGATCACCCGCTTCACCAGATATTCTTTCGGATTCATCGGCGAGTGAAAAGTGACGATTTCGCCCCGCTGCACTCCGTCGTAGGGCAGAATGCGCTTCCATATCCCCGCCGGCGCGAGGGACGAGCGATTCATGAGCAGAAAATCCCCGACCAGAAGCGTATGCTCCATGCTTTCAGAAGGAATCACCATCGGCTGAGCCACAAAGGTCAGAACAAACAGCGCCACAATGACGGTTCGCAGCAAGGAAGAGACTGCATCCGGCAGCCCATGCGCAACATCCTGGCCGACGGCATGTATCAGGGCTGCCCGTGTATTTCCAATATGTGCCTGTCCCGACGTCTCCGAATCCACCATAACGGGGCCAAGTGGGCCAGTCTGGGTCGCCGCATGAGCGACAGCCGCGCCGATCCCCTCAGCCTGATCCGTCTCCGCCGATAGTGCTGGCATTCTGGTCATACTTCAGACGGCTCCTCATATTGGACGCCAGCTTGCACGCCAGTCTGACCGTCGCTTCGTATCCCATTCCGGCCTTCTGCCAGCCCCGCGAGCAGAGCCAGCGCGCGGCGCGCAGCTTCCTGCTCCGCTTTTTTCTTCGTGGTTCCGATGCCGTTGGCCAAAGCCTCTCCGACTTCCCCATCCGACGAGCGCAGCCGTACCTCAACCTGGAAGCGCTTGCGATGGTCCGGACCGCTCTCGCTCTCGACAAGATACACCGGAACGCCGGCGTGAGTCGCCTGCAAATGCTCCTGCAGCGCCGACTTGTGATCTCCCAGCGCTGCCCCGGAGAGCAGTTCACGGGCCAGATCATCCGCCGCCGAACCCAGAATATGCTCTGCAGCAAAGCGGCGAACCGCACCCAGACCGCCGGCCGTCCTTGAACCCAGCCCAGCCCCCAGCCCAGAACCCCGCCCAGCCGCCGCGCCCGCATCCAGATACATTGCCGCGATCACCGCCTCCATTGCATTGGCCAGAATAGCCGCCTTCTTGCGTCCACCGGATCGCTCTTCACCGCGCCCCAGCCGCAGATGCTGCCCCAGGCCGATCGCCTGCGCCACCTCTGCCATGTGCCTCCGGCTCACCAGATGCGCGCGCATGCGGGTCAATTCGCCCTCCTGCCAGTCCGGATGGCTCTGAAACAATGCGTCCGCCACCACCAGCCCCAGCACTGCGTCTCCGAGAAATTCGAGCCGCTCGTTGTCTGTACGTTCCAGACCTGGCCGTTCGTGACTGGGTCGCTCCAGCTCATCCAGCTTCCCAGCCGTCTCCATCGCAAGTTCATACGCTTGCGAGCGGTGCGTCAGCGCGTGAATCAGCAGTTCCGGCCGCGCAAACTTGTGCCCCAGAGCCAGTTCCAGGGAGGTCAAATCCGCGCATTGGGTCAACAGAGCCGGTTGCATCTCTCTAATGGTAGACGCAAATCAGGTGACAAGAAGTTCCAAAGGCGAAACCTGTCCTCCCCCGGAGGTGCTGAATTGCTCAATTCGGCGCCGGTGTCGTGAACGGCGACACTGGCTTGGGAGACGCAACAGCCCCGGAACCGGCCGGCTTTCCACCCGACTTTTCGCCGGAATCATCCGGAGCATCGCCAGCATCCGCGTCGCAGCTATGCCCCTTGACCGCATACGCCGCCTTCACTCCACGCTCCGCCGCCAGCCGAGTATCCTGCTGCCCGTCGCGAACCGCCAGCGCCTCCTTGTACTCGCTCAGCGCCTCATCCCGCTTGCAGTCCAGGTCAGCCATGCGCCCCAGGTAGATATGCGACCAGGCCTGAATCCGCGTCTCCTTGGCCGTAGCCGCCGCTTTCTGGAAGCCGGCCATCGCCTCGTTCGGATGCCCGGTCAGGATCGCCGTGCGCGCCAGAATGAAATTGGCCCGCCCCACGTCGCCCGTATCGTCTTTTCCCGCGTCGTCCTTTGAGGCCACCACCAGCGACTGCCGCGCAATCGCCGAAGCCGTCGCGTAATCTCCCGCCGCCAGACGCGCCTCCGCCAAATCCAGCCCCGTCAGCTTGCGCGGAGCCGTCCGCCGCAGCACGTCATCATCCGCCACCCGGTCAAACGTTACGTCGCGAGCCCGATGCACCTCATGATCTACATCCATGCTGTACACCAGTTCCCCGATAGTGTCCTTGAGACTGGCCGGATCCTTCTCAAACTGCACCATTTGTTCGTAGAAATATTGCGTCAGCACATAGCCCTGAGACATGTCATGCCGAACCCGCGCCTGCCGCACCTGCTCCTGTTTTTGCACTACCGCGTTGCGCTCACGCTCGACGCGCTCAAAGTCCTCGCGAGCCTCATTCGCCGGAGCCACATAGTTCGGAATCCCGGTGTCCATCGTGCGCGCCTCAACCGCCTTAATCAGACACTCGATCGTCAGTTCCACAATTTCCGAACGGAAGCGATATTCCAGAGGCGCATCGCGCACTTCTTTGAGTATCGGCAAAAAGCGGTCCATTGAGCTGGAACGCTGATAAAGCAGTGGCTCGATCAGGTAATGCAGATATGTGTGCCGCACATCGTTCATGCGAATCTCGCCATTCACCGGCGAAACCACCACTACATAATCCGCGCCATAGACGCGCGCATTGATGGTGCGTGGTGAAAGCTGCGGCTCCACGACCACCAGAAAACGCCGCCCATCGTAGGTGGAGGCAGGCATCTTAAGGTAGTAGTTGGTCGAGAGAATCATCTTCGTCAGCCCATCATGCAGATGGTTGACGATATCGTCATAAGCG
>Ga0302326_10013595_pt1 | contig 17242 bp, 17 predicted proteins | sample Palsa_T0_3_FD_202264 | JGI IMG/M metagenome (GOLD analysis project Ga0302326, IMG submission 202264) | Peat permafrost microbial communities from Stordalen Mire near Abisko, Sweden - Palsa_T0_3 | ecosystem: Environmental > Terrestrial > Soil > Palsa > Peat permafrost | place: Sweden: Abisko... | reverse complement strand
TGGCAAGGACAAAAGTGTTCAAGGGGGCTAAAAGACTGTATTTGCCGGTTCAGCGCCAATGCAGTGAACGACAGTTTGATCTACGAATTGAAGAAATATATCCCGTGCCCGGAGGCCATAAATATTTATAAAGTTGTTCTCACCGAATCCTGGTACAGCCAAATGGCCCCCTTCTGAATGATCGGAAGGAGTTGTTAGCTAAGGTCGCCCAGGTAGAAGATAAGATTGCCTATATCGAGGAATTGGTATCCACTAAGCAGCTTGCCCCTGCTGATTTTCGGGACATGAAATCGAAGTGCACGGAGCAGTTGGACCGGCTTAATGCCCGGCTGGCGGTACGGGAAGAGGACCAGGACGTACCCGGTTTATTGGATGCCGGAATAGCCAATCTACTGAAGCTGGACTATATCTATCTGGATGGAGGGATAGAAAAGAAGCGGGAAGTCATTGGTTCGATGTATCCTGAAAAATTGACTTTTGACGGAGAGCGACTTCGAACCACGCGTATCAACGAAGCGGCCCGGATAATATATACGCTGGATAAGGGTTTGCCGGAAAATGAAAAAGGACAAAACGGAAATTTTTCCATTTTGTCCTCTCAAGTCGCCCTGGCAGGACAATTCTCGAACCAATTCGTCGCTGACTTGAGGCGATTAGCGAATCTAGCGATCTGAAAACCAAAGTTTTCATTCTCTTTTTCTATTTCCTGGCAATGCCCCATAAAAGTTAAGGAAATGTTAGAGGCCAATTATATACCTTTCAGGGCTTCTCTTCGTCGATCTGGCAGGACGAATTTCGAATCTTTCCGCAGTCCATCTAGTGAAGAAAAGGTTAATTGACAGGAATTGTTTCGGCCGATTTCTACTCTTGGAATTTTGTATTACTTCCTTTTCTGACGGCGTTTGAAATACGATTTAATTGCTATTTTTTAAAAAGGCGAATGTTAATAACATTGCTTCACCGGCGGCCATTTGGTTATAATTTTGGTAGCCATGCTTGATCTGGTCTGTGCATAAATATTAAAAAATCTTCGTTTGTGTGTTTCTTTTGCGAATGGCTTCTTCGGTTCTCGGAATAAGGATCTCCAGCCCAAAGTTTACTACACCCGCTTGCACTTCCTCAATGAAAGGGCGGAAACTATTGTTGTATTCCTGGAATGCAAGTTCAAAATTGCCGTGGCATTTTTGGAAGGCATCGGCCAGGGCGGCCGCCCCATCTATTGCCACTGATCCACCCCTGCCAGCAGCCGGAGAGACGCAGTAGCCCGCATCGCCTACCAGCGCTACCCTGCCTTTTGTCCACGACGGCATTATCACTTGGCACAGCTTGTCAAAGTAAAAAGTTTTCGAGTTCTTCACTTCTTCTAACAATTCCGGCGTTCGCCAGCCTGTTCCGGAAAACTGATTCAAAATTATATTCCGCTGCTCTTCTTCGTTTCGAAAATTGTAAGGGATTTCGTTCTCCGAAAAAAAGCAGAGGACGATATCGGTTTTATTGTTGTAGGCGTTTAGCATGACCATCTTGCCCGGCTCATTGTACATCTGTGTCGTATATTCCCGGGTCAACAACTTATTCACGATTGTGATAGAGAAATAAGTTTGAAGGAAATGTGAAAATTCCGATTCCTCGCCGAACCAATATTTTCTGACAGGAGAATGAATCCCATCGCAGCCGAATACCAGGTCAAACGAGCGCTTTTGACCGCCTTTGAAAGCCACGCCGACGCTGTTCCCTTCTTCCTTCATCGACACTATGCTATCGCCGAAAATAAACTCGACATCATCTTTGGCAGCCTCGAACATCATATTTAACAATACATCCCGCTCGATTTCGTATTCCTCTTCCACGATCTGCACTCTGTCTTTTTGAATGGAGTCTACTCTTACGGTGAAATCATCTGCATTTTTGAATTCCATTGCTTCCATGGTTATTTTGTTTAACTGGATTTGCTCTAATAACCCCATACGTTTAACGATGTCGATGGTATTCCCCATGATATTTACAGGTGTCCCACCTTTTTTGAGACCTTTGGCGATCTCAACAACGGTCACGTCGTAACCTAATTTGTTCATCCAGTAAGCCGTTGAAAGTCCGGCAAAACTTGCGCCCGAAATGAGTACGCTTTTTTCTGTTGACGATTTCATTGGGTAAAGGAACACGATATCATCAGGGTAATCAATGCCAATACAAAGCAGGTATTGTACTATTCGAGGTTTTTGTTCCGAAATGTCAATGGGGTCATTCCGGCAGCTTTAGCAAAAAGCTTTGAAAAATAAGGATAGTCATCGTAGCCCAATTCAGAAGAGATCTCTTTTACAGATTTACCGGAATGATAAAGCAAACGTTTTGCTTCTAAAATAATACGTTGCCTGATGTGATATGAAACCGAGTAGCCGGTCGCCTTTTTGACACATTCATTCAAGTAGGGGGTGGATATGTTTAATTTTTGAGCATAGGCTGTTGGGCTCTTAACGCTGATAAAATTACCCTCAAGTTCTGATTTAAAGGCATTAGCAATAAGTTTATATCGCGAAAGCTTGTCCGTCGATTTAGCTGATGCCAAGTATTGTGAAACAACCAGTGCGACCAATGCGTTGCAACTATCTTTTAATAATGAATGATAAAGTTTATCGTTTTTACGTTTGGAAAATTTAATACAAAGTGATACCGCTTCGGAAATTGTAGAAAACGTTTCCTGTTCCAAAACCAAGGGTTTTGCGGGTGTGAGGCTTTCCAGCAATTTCAGGTATTCCGGATTCAGGCTTTCATTATTGATAGCCCAAGCGCTGACGGTCACATTTTCAAGGTTTAGGATACGGTGTACCTGGTCGGGGTGCATGTATACTACAGACGAGGGCCTAATTTCGAATTTTTGAAAATCAATTTCAACGATAACTGTTCCGCTTTCAAGCAAGAAGAATGAATGGCGGTCCTCCCTGTGTGATTGTTTTGCTTCGTCTAAGTTTAAAGTTGTTTCTTCCGAAAAGCTAAAATACATTCTCTCAATGGCAATACCTACATTGAAATGGTCAGCCATTATGTTTACAGGAATGGATTGGGATTTTTGGGGCATTGCTTTTCCTCTTTACGCAAAAATAACCCTTTATGTTTTGCAGTAAGTAAGCCGGTTTAAAATCGCATAGAAACCTCAATTGCTGAAATGACATTCTATTTGCCGGGACGACAGGATTGCCTTCGCTCTACCGCGCTTCGGCGATCCTTTTATATTCCATTAAGTTGCGCTCAAAGGCTCGTTCTGTTCATCTCTTTGTTCGCAATTTTTTGAACAGCTTGTTTACCATACAAAGATAATAAAACATAGCATTCTACTTCAAATTAGTCGCTCTTCACGCAGTGTAGCCTTCGCTGATACTGTAGCCGTCACCCGAAACGGATGCGCCGCATCTTTGGCCACTCCAAAGTAAGCCTGATCGGTCAACTCGACCAATCCCAGCCAGCCAAAAAGGAATCGAGACTGGTCTGGGCTACAATTAACGATCTCTCGACCGGCCCAGCGCTCATGTATCGGCCAGCGGCAATATAATTGGCTCCTTAAACCAGTCTCTGGCGGAGATCTTTTTGATTACTTCGCTCAGGTCGGCACTAAGCGACGAAAACACGAAAGTTGCATTCAGTTTGTTAACCAGGTCATGGTAGGCGTTCAGTTGTTTTATTTCAATAGCATTGTCTTTCTTTGACTCCCCTATGATCAACTGGCCGTCCTGGATGCAAAGTATATCCAGCTCAGATTTGATGTTGGGATTATCTTGGCTGGTGAGTATCACCTCCGGCAAATAAATGAAACTTTTCCTCGCCTTCGCCCGCAGTGATCGAAGCGTAAGCACCGGTACTTTCATATTGTGCTTATAGCCCTGGTAGAACATTTCGTCCAACTTGTAGAAGAGGCTGGGCTGATGCCCCTCTTTCCAATGTGCTTGCGTAAAAACCTGGTCAAGTTGGCATCGCCGGCAAGTGAACCGTTGCCCGACTTCCTCCAGCCGGTACCAATCGGCGGCGCGGCATGTGGCACATTGAAAAATAAAGCCTTTGGTAAAAATTCCTTGTTGAAGATATCGGTCGAGTTTTTTAGAGGCCACTTCAGCTTCGCCCAATACCTGTGTCAATTGGTCAAAGTTTAAATAGACACGGTCGTTCACAAGAATCCCTGGGATTTTATGCTTAACTCTTTCAGCCGGCTTGGCGTCGTTAATGAACGCGTCGAGCATTTTTACAGTACCTGGATCTACCAGTTCCTCAGCCAATGCATCAATGGAGCCAAGCAGGTCTACGGAGGCGCTCATATATTTTCCTTTGTCTGAGATAGCCATTGTCAATGTAAGACCGGAAAACAGTTGCTCAAAAATCTCAAAATTCGACAGGAGCAAGATCCTGGGACTCACCAGGTAGTCGTCCAAGGTGGTGCCCGCAATGACCAGGCCGATCTGTGGACGCTGTAGAACGAATGAATTGCCGTCGATCCGCATGAAGGGAGCATTTTTGACATAATGCTGGTCGGCTAGCAGGTGAAAATTAAAAATAGGCATTTCTGGCAGGACATAGCCAAGATCTACAGAATTTTGGCCCTCCCCCAGAATTTCCAATTCTACTAACCACTGGTCGGTGACAGAAAGTCGCCGGGAAAAAGCAGGCCGCGGGATATCCAGCAGATTGGCGCTTTTGTTGTCGATGAATTGATGAAGACCAACGAGGTTATGTTTGCCTTGCTCGTAACGCTTGTAAACAAATAGGTTGTGGATATCAAAGGGTTGGCCAATCAAGAAATTTCTGTCTCCGTGCGTGCTTATAAATCTGGCAGAGTTTTGCAGCTGTTCAAAAGAGGCCTGGATGACTTTGTTATTGACCGAACGGGAGACTACTTGCACCTTTCTATTTTCAATCGGGTCAAAATTATCGACGGTCATGAATACAAGTTCCAGCACTTGGTACAGTAGGTCGGCAAACTGTTCGTCTAAAAGGACCGAGGGGAACCAGAAGATGCTTTCGGAAATTTTAGACAGATTGGCGAAAGCGAGAAAATCCTGCAAACTGTCGCCATAGATAATGATGACGTTGGGTGGAGCGGGTAAATCGTTCCCGGAGGGACTGAGTTTCGGAAAATAATACCGGGACAGATGTCGGCTCGTTAGCTCAAAAGGGAACCAGCCATTGCCTGTCTCACGAGTAAACGAGTCAATAAAGGAGTTGTGGCCAATAGCGAACTTGAATTCGGCAACGCGGAAATTGCCAGGTTTTCTCGCAAAATGGTGGGCGTTGAATGGTTTTGGTGGCGCCACGGTCGTTGAACTGCCAATATGGTTTCTGACCATGAGTTCGATCTCCCTTGGCAAAACGCCTAGCTGATAATCACGGATCAAAAGCTCATCTGATTCCTCCAACAGGGATTTAACGGGTATGCCCTTTTTCGGACAGCCGTCGCCATCCTTTATAAAAAAAAGACAAGCTTTGTCGCTTAAATAAAAGGGGTTTAACCGCCGCCGGATCTCCCGGTCCAGTTCCGGATCAATCACGAGCCCCGTCGGGCCCTGCTGCATTTCCTCGCTGCCGATGTACCGAAAGAAATAATCCGGCTTGTGGACGTCCAGGGTATCCCAGAAAAACGGATCAATGGTCTTCCCGTCCGTGGGAATGATCAGGGTGTCGCTGCCACCCCAAAAGGTACTCTGCCAGGCAATGATGGACAGCACGCGGGATTGCCAGTCGAGGAAATCCTGATGCACGAGCACAGCGCACCGGCAGGGCCGGAGCCGGGAAACAATCGTTTTTAAGCCAATTTCCATGGCGCAAAGGTGGGGATTCTATAGGAACTTCGGCCGCCTTTACACAAAATCTTTTTCTTGTTTGTTGGCATAAATGGTTGACAAGCATCTATTTAAATCGTAATAGACAGTTAAACCCAATGAATTTCCATTGTTTAATCAAAAAAGGCCTTAAATTTGCACTTAACTTAAAAGTTAAGTTTTGTTGTTACATTCAATACGATACCAGACATACCGGCCAGTCGGGTCCTATTTGTCTCAGCCAGATTGGGCAATGACCCGCTATTGGAGTTTGAGAAATTTGATGAATTGGAGCTTGTTGAAAAGCATCACCTCGCAGAGCGGGAGATCATTTATAATACGATTGTCGAAATGGGGCAACGTGGCGCACGACCATACGATTTTCGGCCAGAAGGACCTGCATTTGCCCTGCCAGGTAGAGTGGACCGGAATGTCATTGACGCCAATCCGCGCGATTTTGGCCTTCGGCTTTATTGCGGCTTTCTTAGAGCAGACCTGGTCTTACTTTTGAATGGCGGTATAAAGACGACACAACGCAACCAAGACTGCCCAAATGTAGGCCCTCATTTTAGAATCGCGGAACGGATAGTACGGGCGCTTTTGGTGGCTGAGGAAGATGGATTTGTTCGATTTACATCGAATGGTATCGAAATGGACGACGAATTTGAACTGAAAATTTGAAATATGGCATTGAAAAACTTTCATAAGGTTATTGCAGAAACGCCGGAAGACGTGAAGATTTTCGTACGGCATTCTATGGACATCCTCGATCGTATTCACGAATTGTTGGAAGAGCGATTCGACGGTAAGCAAAAGTTATTAGCGGCAAAATTAGGGAAATCAGAAGCGGAAGTGAGCAAAATACTTAACGGCGTTCAAAATTTCACAGTGAAAACGTTGTCTAGATTGGAATGGGCATTTGGCGCTTCGATCATAGCCGTTTGCACAAGCGATCTGAACGCGGAATTCATCCCGGTGAAGACGCAGGCAAATAAAGGATGCAAACTGATGAGCACGGGAGATCGGGTATTTCAGGAGGAACAGTTCGATAAAATCGCGATGCATTGGGAGAAAAAAGATAGCATTAAAATTGGGAGTTTGGCCTCATGACAACCGGAAAATTCAATATCGACCTGGTCCAACTGGAGGACATCAATGTGATTAGTGCAACACTCGAGAACAATAGTGGACTTAAATCCATCGATCACGCCTTATATGAGATTGCTTTTCAATATATGTTGGCACCTGGCATCAGCGTCCGGTCAAAACAGATTCGAGTGCTTGCGGATTTTGACATTCGAGTGGCGAAAAGTAGCGTGCCGGAATCGATCATTACCTGTAAATACGGAATCACCTTTTTATTCAGCGTAAAGAATTTAGAGGAATTGGTGAAAATTGACCACAATGACATCGAAGTGGACGAAGAGTTGCTGTCAAGCGTACTAAATATTACTTATTCTACTTCTCGCGGGATACTCTACACCCGGCATTTAGGGACCATATTAGACGGGCTTATCTTGCCCATTATTCCTACAGCAGATCTGTACAGGTCAGGGGTTAAAGCTATTCCGGGGAAAAAGGCGTAGGTGCTCTTTCCAACGAAACTAGCTCAAGTTTCGTTTTTCTGAGCCGAAGGCAGCCGAAGCCGCAATTCTTTCAGAAAAAGCAATCCCCAGCAGAGTGCAAAAGATCGAATACATCAATCGAGCGTCACCAATTGATTTCCGGATGGCTGTTTCTGGTCTCCTGGTAAGTATAATAGCTTTCCCATACTGATTTTATTCAAATATACCATCCCGAAATGCCGACGCATCAGTATGCGAAAGGGATACGGAAACATTTATTTCCAAAAAATGAGTTAAAGTGTGACTTTGGAGTTTGGTCCTCGTCTTTTCCCTGGAATCATTGCCCACCTGACCGTCAGTATTCGTACCTTTTTTTGGCAAATCTCAGGAAGTATGCTATTTTTTGATGATGGACGTTTATCGAAACAATATAAAAATCAATCTAGGCGATGAGGATATTTGGGTGAGTCTCAAGTGGTTTAGAGGAGCTAGTCGTTATAACAATGGCTGTACACTCTATGGAAAAAAATATCATTTAAGGTGGATTATGGGACGAGCAAAGGGATTTGCTGCAAAGACCGCTAGGCATCGGATCGAAAGTCAATGACAGCGAATCGATGCTTTTTTGGTATTGATGACAAAAACAACAAAGATGACGGTATTGTACACAGCAAGGGGAAAGTTTGATAAGTTTAGCGATTCAGATACAATGGCTTGGGAAAAGTATGTCGAGTGGAGCAGGCTTTCCCAACTCAGTGAACTAATCTCGCTCGATGGGATGTTAAATGAAAGATTAATTGAGCCTGATAGAAATGATGAAAAGGAGTGGGATTATATAGTGATTGACAATATGTATGAAACGGGCTTCTTTACAACGCTAGACTACGTGCTGAGAAAGATGATGGGAAAAGAAGAATATAATTTATTGGCGGTTATTAAGGAGCCGGTAACGGAGTGCAAATTTATTGAGTTAGAGAACTTTGAGTTTATAGGATACGATCTTTTGGACAAATATTACGACATAAGCGCGTTGTCGAATTGTGGCGGCTTCGATGAGACGTTTCGGCCCGAAGAGTTGAACCAGTTCGGCCTTATTGAAGCTTTTGACCGAGCTATGGAAATAAAAGAAAATCTTTTTTCAAACAACCCCGAAGAGGTACACGCTGATACGAATGCCATTGCAATCTGGCGACACAAATATCTGGGGCGGTAATTCCTTAATAATATGGCATCTGGTAAAAGCTCACGGGGGGAGAAAACCCAAGTCCTAGTAGATAAGGACTTGGGCGCTCATATTTTTTTTATTTCACGGCTTTCAGGGCGGCGATACTTCTGCTATTGTCCAACCGGTCCTGAAGCGAATTCATATCCATCCCGATTTTCGTTTGGGTCACCCTTGCGTACAGCATAGTGGTGCTAATCTTGGTATGACCCAACATTTTGCTGATGGTCTCGATTGGGACCCCGTTCATCAAAGTGACCGTTGTGGCAAAAGTGTGGCGGGCAAGGTGGAAGGCCAGGTATTTCTGAATTCCGCAGATTTCGGCGATGATCTTCAAACTCCGGTTAACCTCCTGGTTGCTAACCCGGGGGAAAACGGTGTCACGCTTGCCGGACTCATGGCCGGAGAATTTTGCCAGCAGGACGTCGGCAGGCTTGAGGAGGGGAACATTTACGGGGGTGTCGGTTTTGGCCCTCGTCGTCTTTATCCACTTGATCTTGTCAATTCCCGTCAAAATCTGCTGAGGCCGCAATTCCATGAGATCGACGTAAGAAAGGCCGGTATAGCAACTAAATAGAAAAAGGTCCTTGACCCGATCCAGCATGAAATTTCCGAAATCCTGGCTTTCCAGCACGGCCAGTTCCATTTCGGAAAGGAACTCCCTTTCGGTATGCTTGAACTTTAGCCGAAAGTTTGAAAATGGGTCTTTCCCGATCCACTCGTTCTTTACCGCCCAGGTCACCATTTTCTTTAATCGCTCCAAATGCTTCATGGTACCGTTGGTGGTGCAAGGATCATTTTCCATCAAGGAATTGTTCCGGACGAAAAATTCAAACCCGGAGATAAATTCGTAGTTCAGGTCCCTCAGCGGCATATCCTCCTTTTTGTACCGGGCCACCAAAAACCGTTTGAGGTAACTTTCGGTGGCGTGATAGTTTTTCATCGTCCCTGGCTTCAAAACCTTTTGCATCAGCATATGGTGCTGGTTGACGAGCCAGAGCAAGGAATAGGAAATTGCCGGTTCCTTCCCGATCCCGAGAAATGCGGCCTTCACCGCCGTGGCCGTCAGCGTTCCGTCTTCGAGTAGGAGGTCCCTGTAATGCCGGTGCAGCTTCCCGTGCATTTCCTGCAAGTGGCTGTTGAAGGCCCGAAGTTCAGGATTTTTCGGTTTGGCCTCTCCTTTGCCAAAATTCCAATCGGCTTTAGAAATGGAATTCTTCATTGAAAACTCGGTTCTGGTTCCATTTACGACGATCCGGGCATACACGGGGAATTTGTTGTCGTCGCCGGTCCTGCTAGTCCGCAGGACGAAATGAACACCGAAGGTGTTGTTCTTTTTCATACCATTAGTTTTTTGCGTTATCAATCGCTCTTCGCATGATCGCAAAACCAGAAATGACGTCAGATGCCCGTCGGATAAGGGTTTTAGGCGGTCAGGTGAACATAAAAGTACATCGGCCTTCTTGTTCACCTGTTTGCTCACAAACCACTTGATACCTTTCGCCGCAAAATGATATGGATATAAAAGAAAAACCCGTAAAATCAGCGTTTTACGGGCTTCCGTCTTAAGATAGCTTTAGACTCATTGTCGCCTTGGCAGGACAATTCTCGAACCAATTTTTAGTGGATTTGCAGCGGCTTTCAACTCTATAAACCTAAATATCAATGAATTATGGTCAATTTTTTCAGTTATTGATTCCTTCCGGAATGGTGAAGAAAATGTCAAAGCAAAATGTTACCGTTTTGGTAACATTTATGTACTTTTGTATATGAGGGTCATTGCCGTGAAAACGCTAAAGGATCATTGGGAAATTTTTCCGCAAGCGGAGCAGGCTTTGCTAGCCTGGTACGAAGAAGTGGAAGCTGCACAATGGAGCAATCCCAACGAATTAAAGGAACAGTATAGGAGCGCGTCCATACTGACGGACAAAAGAGTTGTATTTAATATTCATGGTAACACATTCAGGTTAATCGTGGACATTGAATATCGCCTAAAAATAGTCTTCATAGTATGGTTTGGAACACACAAGCAGTACGATAAAATTGATGCAAAAAAAGTAAGTTATGTTAAAACCAATAAGAAATAATGCTCAGTACGAAGATGCTCTCGCCCGGGTGTATGCTTTAATGCAAAAAGACCTAAAGCCGGAATCGAAGGATTCTGATGAGTTGGAAATACTTTCTATTCTCATAAAGGAATATGAGCAGGAGCATTATCCGGTACCCAATCCAAGTCCACTGGAGGCCATTAAATTTCGACTTGAACAAATGGGTATGTCCGAGGCCGAGCTTTCCGATATTTTGGGGTATCGTTCGCGCAAATCTGAAATTTTGTCCGGTAAAAGAAAGTTAAGCCTGGCTATGATCCGTAAGCTAAATGAGATACTTCATATTCCGGCAGAAGTTCTTATTCAAGCTTACTAAACTATGACGGATTCAATCCTAATTAGATATATGATGCCGCACTATGAACTGGATGGGAAAATTTATTGACTATGTATGAAATACTCCTTGTCCGTTTTAGCATTATTTATTTGTGAAAGCTTAATATCACAGCAACTTTCCCGAGTTACTCCTTTCTATAATCGGGATTCCGTGACTGTCAGGGGCAAGATAATCGATGATATGGGTAATCCTGTTGAAAATGCCTATGTGCTGTTTTCTCCATTTTACATGAAAAAATATGATGTCACCTGGTATGAAAAGGATACTACTCTAAGCGACAAAAATGGAAATTTTACAGTTAAATGCACAAGAAGCCAATTTTTTGATAATACATTATATTTCGAAAAAAGTGGTTCTTTTACAACAAGACACTTCCTCCCTGAAGATTCCGATCTAATAGCAATTGCTACAACAATAGTCCTACACGATAGACAAAAACATTGGTTTGATACAAGAGAAATAAATACTGAGAGTTTGGGAATGACCGTCGGCCAAGAGTTACACATTCTCCATCTTAACGTTAGCCAGACGTATTTGGCAGAAGCGCGAAATTCCGACAGCGTTCATGCAAAAACACTAAGAGTAGAAACAGCAGACAGTTCTATGGTATTATTTATTGTAGAGGATTATAAAGATCCTTTAAAAAATCGACTCAATATCCTATCAAAACAAATCACAGGGATTGGCATTGCATTTACAAACGGGGAAAAGCGTTTTTTTGGCACTGCCAAGCTATATAAGAGAAAAGTATATAACGAATATTGTCAGAGCAAAAGAGATTAGAGGAACAATGGCATTTATACAAATAAAACTTGATTGTGAATACAAAGATGATGTTTACAGGATTCGAATCATTGGGCCCTTGAATACCAATAAAATAGATCGGTTAGGCAAAAGGACAAAATTATCTCGAATCGAAAAAACCCGCTGCTAGAGCGGGTTTCCAAAAATCAAGTAAAATATGGTCGACCTGGCAGGACAATTCTCGAACCGGTTTGTAGCTGATTTACGGCGATTAGCAAGTTTATCAATTTGAAAGTCAGCCTATTCCGATGTATTCTAGCAATCATTTAATTCATCCCTGAATTGTGAAAGAAAAGTTAAAGCCTGGTAGATTTGTGAGCAAAAGATACAAGACGGCCTATCGGCAAGCAGGATAATTATAAAGTTTTTGGTTGTACTTTTCAAGTATTAAAATCAATTGAATTTCGATGAATATTATTCAGAGAATCCTGGGAACGCTATTTCCTCCCTACAAATTTTCAGTCATCAGGAAGGAGCAAGGCAAGCTATTCAAAGCAATTATAAATTCCCTTCCAGAAGAGCTCTCCGAAATTAAAGAACAATTGGCTTGGGCAAGGCTTATGGACCTCTCGAATTGGGTATTATTCCCGGAATATCGATTTACAGCTATGGCTTATTCGGGTCAATCACTATTTAGATTGCAGAAGCGGGGGAAAAATTATAAGATTTCAGGGTTAACAATATTTTCAAAAAGAACAAATAGATGGGAGCAAATAGAGTTGTTGGTTCAGAACAATCTTATATGCGGATTGCGTATAACAAATTCGAACTATAATCTCTTGGAGTTCGATTTAAATAAAATCAGTAATTCGAATGTTATAAAAAAAGATTTCGTATTCCCTCCCAGTGAAATAGAAATATTTTATGAGAAATTACCTCAGGAAATTAAAACAATGCTTGACCCCAATAGGCTATCTGAAATTGACTTTGCTAACCGTATATATTATAACTTTCATGACTTGGAGGATGGGAATTACCTGGCAGTCGATAAGAAGCTAAATGTCTATTCTCTTATACATGACGCCCGACCAATGGTAATGAAGATGAAAGTAACATTTAAATCGATTCTTGACGAACTTGCAATTGGCTCGTTTCAAATTGAAAAGCATCTGGACGAAAGGTATGCGGGAAAAGATTGATATGGCTCGTTGGGACATAATGATGGCCGATTAGAAGCTTGCTGTAGATGGATGATGAACGTGTCGCATTTGGGTCGGTATCACAGAGGAAGATGGGACGGTGCTCGAGACCCACAAGGACCCTACTGTGAAATCGTAGGGGAGTTCGTTAAGATTTGGACATATTAATAATTACAATTGTTTTGTTATGGGTATGTTTCTTTCAGTTACAAGTATTATCGGGAAAACTGAAAATGATGTCGTAAACAGCTTGTCAAGATACGCAAAGTCTGCAGGCGGAGGCCTTGAAAAAGAATCGTTGTTGACCGAAAACGAAAATTGTTGTGTAATTAAGGAAGAAATGGGAAATACCACGGTGTTTAATCCTCATGCTTACCTTGAATGGGACAAATCATCGGAGTTTATATCGAGGGATTTGAACACCCCAGTATTTTCGTTTCACATTCATGATGGAGATCTATGGATGTATGTTTTTTTTGTAAATGGAGAAGTTGTAGATCAATTTAATCCTATCCCCGACTACTGGGAAGATAACATTAGTACCGAGGAAATAGATCAATGGAAGGGCGATCCGTTGACCATAAGCAGAATCACGGGTTCGGTTAAGTCGGAAGAAATAGAAAAATACTTAGTTCGTTGGGATTTGGAAGCAGAAGACAGTAAAAAAGCATATTCTAGTGATGAGTTTGGCCAGGAAGATTGGCAGTTGCTCGACTTTATGAGAAAATTGAGTTTACCTTATCCGCTGGACGATAATGGCGCACCTATAGGGCAGACTTATAAACTTTGGACAAACGAGCTACTTCAAAGACAAAATACCTCAGAAACTATTACAGCATCAGCCAACGAATCCAAATCAAATTCAAATAAGCCTTGGTGGAAATTTTGGTAGTTGACGGTTAATAGTAATCAGACGAATGAAACATTCTGGAAATTACTTTTCTTTTTTTATTTGAATCCGCTTGGCCATAAGTAAACAATCCTGATGAAGTCCATGCGGATACCAACGGCATTGTTATTTGGCGTCATCATACCATAGAGCAGTGGATGGTTTTGACAGGATTCGAACCGCTGCCATCTTGGATATGAATATATTAGGAAAACATCAATTAATTGTAAGAAGTGAAACCCTTGCTGGGTGCGGGTTTCAAAAAATGGTCGACTTGGCAGGACAATTCTCGAACCGGTTTGTCGACGACCTAAGGCGATTAGCGAACCTAGCGAATTGAAAGTCATCGAATAAAGCATCTCTCATATTTTCTCATGTTGAAATGAAATAGTTAAGAAAATGTTAGAAGCCATCTCCTTAACTTAACCAGCTTGCTCAAAAATGGGTATTTTTACGGGTAATGCGGAGTATCGTGGGTGCAGCAATTAAATTGATCTGATATTAACTAAAGCCTTTTTATGATGTCAGCAACGATTGTAGTGGACTGCCGAAACGAGCTGGGTGAGGGCCCGGTTTGGGACCACATCAATGAGGAACTGATTTGGGTGGATTATGATCGGGGAAAGGTCTGGACCTTTCATGAGGGCTCAGGGAAATACGCATCCATTTCCGTTGCTGACACGGCAATGGTGGTGATACCGACCAATAGGAAAAATTGGATAGTGGTAATCGACAAAAATGTTTGTATTTACGATCTTCGTACCAATCAGGTGATCAAGCAGGTAACTGTGCAGGAGAACAAACCGGAAAATAGATTGAACGACGGGAAATGTGACGCAAAAGGCCGTCTTTGGATCGGCACGATGAGTAAGGCAGCTGATACGCCTGTGGGAGCGCTGTACAAAGTAAATGCCGATTTGACCTATGAAAAAATGGATGAACCTTTTATTATTCCCAATGGCATCGCCTGGAACAAGGAAAATACAGTTATGTATGTGGTGGACAGTATGATGAAGAAAATTTTCCGATACGACTTTGACCTGGAGAAAGGTGCAATCCGAAATAAAGCAATATTAATAGATACTTCTGCGGAACAAGGATTTCCGGATGGGATGGCAATCGATGAAGAGGACAATTTATGGGTGGCGTTTTGGCAGGGGCAGTCGGTCCTTCAGTACGACACCAGGACCGGCCAAGTCCTGACCCATATCGATGTTCCCGCATTCATACCCAGTTCCTGTTGTTTTGGCGGCAAAGACCTTCGTACGCTATATATTACTAGCAGCCGCAAGTATGATACGGCGGAAAACATCAGGAAATTCCCGCTGGCGGGAGGATTATTTCGTTTTCACCCCGGCGTCAAAGGGATGCCTACTGTATTTTTTAAAGAAAGCTAGGCTATTATTGTGATCAATAAAATCCCTTGGGGAGACACGTATTGCTCGAACTGCGTAATACCAGCACAGACGAATATGTCACCGTCATTTCCAAGTTGGGAGCTTGTCTGCACCAGGTTTGCCTGGTTTGCGAGGAAGTTTTGCATCCCTTGTTGTGGGCGGCAGGATTCGAATCATTCATTCTTTTGATCGACAGCCTATTAGTGAAATTGAGAAGTATTTTGAAGCCGAATTTCGAACCACAAAAAACCCGCTACTAGAGCGGGTTTCGTAAAACGAGGTGAAAAATGGTCGGGAAGACAGGACAATTCTCGAACCGGTTCACAGTTGATCTACTAAAATTAGCGGCATTATAAAATTGATTATCATACACTTATAAGGTTTTTTGTATCTAGCGCCTTGAAGCAAAAAGTGAAGGAAAGGTTAAGACCACCACGGCTGTGACGGTATTTTAAAAAAATGGGGAAGAAAATTTTTTTATATTTGTAATAAGGAAAAGAAAGCGATAAAAATATAAGCAACGCTATGCAAGTCAACGATTTAAAATATAACCTTATCGACAAGCTAATATCTGTCCGGGATCTAAATATTCTGCAAAAGATCAATGATCTCATCGGCAATGTTGATATCGATAAACCTGTCTTCAAAGTTTCTGACGATCAAAGGCAAATGTTGATGAAGAGTGAGGAGGACATCCGCAAAGGGAATGTCATATCTGATGACGATTTAAATGCCGAGGAAGACAAATGGCTAAACGGATAGTCTGGACCAATACTGCAAAAAAGGCCAGACGCGATATACTAGAATATTGGATAAAGCATAACGGCACCAACACTTACTCCAAAAAGCTCGCGAAGTTATTCAGAATCAAAGTAGCGCTGTTTCAATCAGGTCATTACTTAGGAAAGCCCACTGATTTTAAGGATGTCCGGGTTTCTTTAGTAAGTCATTTCTCGATTTTTTACAAGGTCGGGGATGAAGAAATTATTATCGTTGGAATTTGGGATAACCGCAGGAATCCGGATGACCTTCACAAGAATCTCGAAATTTAACTCTGGTAATCCTCGGCCTTTTGTAATTTAAAACCTGTTTTTAAAGTGGCACACAAACGAAAAGGCCAACTTACCGTTTCCGGTGAATGGGCCAAGCATCTCCGAAAATTTTTTCGCAGGAAGTTTTGGAGGGGCGAAAGGGAAGCTGGGAAAAAATTGATCCGGCGAGAACGACAAAATCGGGAAGAGGAGGGTCAGGTGTAGAAACCATTTACAATGACCACTAAAGCATTTAACAAAGGACCAAAGAGATTTAATGCTGTTAGGTTTATGAGGGAACGGAAAAAGAGAATTGGCAATGAAACTGAAAGTATGAATTTCTTGCAGTTGAAAATGTATTTTGACCGCATGAATATGAGATTACAACCACCTATATCTACAATTGCACCTCATAAATGAACACCTTTCCAGCCAATGTGTCCTCATAATAAACCGATCCCTGATCGAAGCCCTTTTTCTTTAAGATTCGAAAATCCTTTCCCGGATTGAACCAACCAGGGGCATCTGGTGGAAACCCCGGATTTTCGGGAGCTTTAACCAGACTATTCTGTTCGATAAATTGAGCTATCCATGAGGATGGGGCCTGCAACTCCAAGTATAAAATATATTCCTTCGACCAATGAGCAGATTGCCAATATTTTCCGTGAATTACCTTAACGTTTTTTGGCGGTAACTCGCCGGCCCAATTTTTATAAGATTCGATTGGGTCGCTTGTTGTTTTTTCCCTGCAGGACGTGAAGCAAACTACGGCTACGGTTCCGAATAGTAGTAGCTTATTTGCGACCAGATACTTCATAAAGCAAAATATGAAAATAGTAGCGAAACTTGACAAGATTCGAATCTCTCATATATTGAATCAGAATAAATTGTAAAAAAGCTGGAATAGTTCTAAAAATGAAACCCGCTACCAGAGCGGGTTTCAAAAACTGGT
>Ga0302326_10013594_pt1 | contig 17243 bp, 13 predicted proteins | sample Palsa_T0_3_FD_202264 | JGI IMG/M metagenome (GOLD analysis project Ga0302326, IMG submission 202264) | Peat permafrost microbial communities from Stordalen Mire near Abisko, Sweden - Palsa_T0_3 | ecosystem: Environmental > Terrestrial > Soil > Palsa > Peat permafrost | place: Sweden: Abisko... | reverse complement strand
TTCGTCCTCACCACTAGTTGACTGAAGCTGTTCATGGAAGTGTACAACCCCAGAAAGACGTCCATCACGGCTGAGAAGGTGTACGCGCCAACGCCGGTGAACTGTTCCTCATCCAAATCGATCTCCACGCGGGTGCCGCGGGCAAAACTAACACCTTGACTCGACGTGAGCCGCGCAAAGTGCGGTTCGCTGCGCAAACTGAGAATCCCGTCGATCTGCTTGTCGGCCGAAACCGATCCGGTGAAGTTATGCAATCGTAGGATCTCGCGAAATGCGTCGCCGCCTTCGGCAATCAGGGAAAGATAGTTCAGCGAAAGCCGGGAGATCAACCGCCACAGAAGTCCCTTTCCCTGCGGCGGCTGCAAAGCGTCGGTGGGCTTGGTAAGCGCCACAATACGGGTGATCGGTCCACCGGCTCCCAATTGAAAATCGCCGCTGTCATTCCCGAAAGGCAGCCGCGAGGGCAGTTCGCCATTGCTGCAGGTCAGGCGCAAAGTGATGGAGTCCCGGTCAGGTGTCTTCTTCGTCCCCGTAAGGTCGACGAACGTGATGTACATGTCGGAGGCTTTGCTGGTACGCCATCCGGAGATTTTGCGCGTGGCGTGCCAGAAGGTCTGGGTTGGACCCTCCATACCGGAATGGCGATGCGAAAAGAACGGCTGATACTCCACCGTTTCGCTCGAGCCGCCCATGACGCCGGTGACTGCATCGATCGAGAAGATATCGAGCGCCTCCTCGCGGCGCGCATCGGCCACGATGCGGTACTCGAACTTCTTCTGTTCTACCAGGATGGGCTCGGCGACCTGCGGGAAGAGATTCACCGCCGGCACGCAGCCCAGCCGGAACGCGCTCTTGGAGACGCCTAGTTCGAGCGATTGGCGGCGGTCGGCCCGCTCGAATTCGGACAGAAAGAAAAGAAGCTCGATCTTGTCGCCGAATCCCGCCGCAGCCAGCTTCTCAAATCCCGACAGGTCCAGAAAATAGAATTTCTCGGGAAAGGCGAAGTATTCTTCCAGCAGGCGATATCCCCAGAAAGTGCGCCGCGGAAATTGGAACAGTCCTTCTTCAATTTTGAAGCCCACGTGGCGCAGCGAACCCGGCGCAAAAACCACGGTCTTCTTGGTGGGCGCCGCCAAGTCGCGGGCCATGATTTGCACGCAGTTGTTGCACAACAGCTCCAACAGGCCGTTGACCACGCTTCCATCGCCGTGCAGGAACAGGCGAAGACTCTTGAGATCGAGCTTGGAAAAATTGACGTCCTGGAAACAATGCAGTTCCAGGCGAATGACCGCCGCGGCGCCGATGCTGGGGGCGGGCGGCTGTAACCGGTCGGCCGACCGCCAATCGGCGGCCTTGACCTCAATGGGCCACAAGGTGGTGTCGTAGACCGTCTGGAATTTGCATGGCGCCCCCGCCACCGGGGCGGAGTAAAGCGTGGCTCCACGCGGGACGTTGAGCCCGGTCATCAGCTTTCCCTGAGCCGGGTCGAGATGAAACTGCACCACCGAGGCGGAGGGAATGGGACGCAAATAGTAGGGGTAGAGAACGTCGAGAAGAGACTCGATGACTTCCGGAAACTCGTCGTCGATTTTGGTATGGATGCGAGCTGCCAGAAAGGCGAAACCTTCCAGCAGACGCTCCACGTGGGGATCTTCGCACTTGCCGGCTTCCAGCAGAAGGCGGCCGGCCACCTTGGGATATTTGGCTGCGAATTCGGCGCCCAGGTACCGCAGGTAAGTCAATTCCTGCGAATAGTGATACAGCAGTTCGTCGCGCACGGCTAGTTTCCCTGCCCCGCGGGCTGGTAGGGCTGCTGCCCGGAAATCGCATGCTCACGCGCCCGGCTCGGAGGGCTCGCATCGTGTGGGACATGCTTCAGCTTGTCCAAGCGAGCGGAGCTCGCGCTTGCCGAGCGAAGTTCTCTGCCTTCGCGATAGCGAACATTCAAGCACGAACCGCTGGAAATTTCGCCGACCGCAGATCGCGAAGGCACTCCTCCCTTGCGGGCGCGGCTCATTCCGACTGGATTGCATGCCATAGACGGCCAAACTCCAGGGCCGGGCTGCCGCCCGGCGGGGCAAGCTAAAGCATACCCCACGGTGGCCTGTGGGACCTGCTTCAGCTTGTCCAACCGAGCGAAGCTCGCTAGCGGGGTGCGGCTGTCTCCACAAATTACTCGGGGCATCACGCTAATCTTCCTTCACGGTGTATGCACCCTTGGAAAGTTCCAGCACCGTGTCGAAGGAGAACCGTTCCGGAACGGGATCCATCAGCAGAATAGCTTCCACATGGAAGGTGACGGACTGGTTGGTGGCGCGAAACTGCCCGCGGCTCGTTACCCTGGCGCGCGTAAGCCGGGGCTCAAACATCTCGATCGCCTTCTCGAGAGAGCGCTGCAAGGCCAGCTGCGACGAAGAATCGATGGAAACGCTCGAAATGTCGGGAAGCCCGTAAAAGATCACCGAATTGTCGACCTCTTCGCAGGATTCCGGAACCTCGATAGGCATACGGGTGCTGTTGAGAAGCCATTCCAAATCGCGCTTAACTGCCAGGCGAAGCTGGCGCACCGACTCGGCGCGGCTCATGGGAACCTCGAAACGGTTATCCGGCTCGAGGTCGACCAACCTGTCGAGAAGCCCTTGCTGAACGTTTTTGATGAGCTTGGGATTCGCCATCTCACACCGAGCAATTCAACGCGCGTACTGGATCCAGCCTGCAGATCCGCGAGTATAGCTGAGTTCTTTTTTCCTCATCCGCCGACGTCAGACAATGCATCAGAAGCTCCAGCGGATAAGCAATCGCTTCACTGGGCTCCCACTCTTCCAGACGCCGCGCTTCAATTTCACCAGCCAGCTCGTCCAGTAACGGCTGAGCCACTTTTCCCTTGCCGGCGGCCATCAGCAGGTGCGCGAGTTGCGTGCGGCGGCGGAAACGCTGGCGCCCACTGCGCTCCGTGGCCAAAATGCTGGTGATCATGCCGAGACCTTCGGCAGCGCGCCCATCGCGCACCGCAGCCAAAGCCATGGCGAACTCGTCCGATGTGTCCATGGGCGGCGGCTGTTCGGCCTCGAGAAGAGGAGGATTCTCGTCCAGGGTAAAGGGTTCCGGCTCGGGAGCGGCCTCCACCGGCGTCTCGGCCGGCATCTCGAAGGAACTGGTATCCGACGAAGAAGTATCGAACGAGGTCGATGAATCGTCCGTGGAAGGCGTGTCGAACGAGAAAGAAGTATCGCTCGATGTGTCGCTTGAAGAATCGCTCGAAGTATCGCTTGACTCGCTACTGCTGGAATCGCCTTCCGCCGAGGCCGGCGGCGGCCTGCGAATCAGCACGAAGTTGTCGATCCAGTTCTTGGTTTCCGGATTGGCTGCCGGTGTGTCGTCAGGAAAGGTAATATCCAGAACGTCAGACAGGGTTTCCAGGTATATGCGGAATTGACTGTTCACCACCCTCGCAACGCCGGAGTAGCCTTTTTGTTCTATGGCGTTCACCGCATAGCGCTGCAGATCCAGCCAAAAGCGTCCGCACGGCCGCAGCATTGTCGCTTCGGTCAGCTCAATGACCTGGTCCCATTCCGAATCGGCGGTCAGACGCTTGAGCTTCACGCGCAGATCGCTTTCAGGAGCCACTATCGAGTCTCGATCCAGCATGGGAGCCTTGAACATTAGCTTTCCCCAGGCGTAGGCGCGCAACATCATATATGGCGCGGGATCTTCCTCATCGGCAGACCGCAGCTTCCGGCAAATGCTGGCCAGTTGACGGGCGATATCGCCGCCGCCGGAGTCCTCTGCCGGCGCGGCGGCCGACTGTTCCGCCGATTCTTCGGAAACCGCGGAGGAAGCCTCGGTGTCGGCGCTGAGGCTCATCGAAAAATCGTCGTCGAACGATGACGAGGTCTCCTCTTCGAGTCCTCCGGGTCTCTTGGTGAGAATGATCCTCACCGTTTGCGCGATTTCTTCGATTCCCTCGCGGGTTTGCACGAAGTTGGGGGAAAAATCGCCGAATTTCGAATCGCAGAACTCGGCCAGTTGCTCCAGCGCTGCCTTGCCGTCGTTGAGCTGCTTATAGGTTTCCCGTAAGGCCGGTATGGACGTAGCGTCGGACGCCGCATCGAACTCTTCGGCCGTGATCTTGCCTTCTTTGATCGCCACCTGGCGGGCGTCCGCTTTGTCCTGGTCGGTCTCGTAGCCGACCTTGCGGGACTCCTGATACTTACTCCAGCTCAATTTGCCCGATACGATCGGTATAAAGCCGAGCGACTCGATTCCCTTATCGGGGAGCTTGGTAACCTTCCCCAGCCAATTGAGGGGAGCGGCTCGCACCTCCATATCGCCGTCTTCATCGATCTCCGGATAGAGGGTGTCCCAGTACTGCTCCAAAAGATCGTGAAGAAACTGGAAGCTGGAGGCTAAAACGGAAAAGCCTTCCTTGCGGATGTGCGCGTCCACCAGCCAAACGGCAATCTGCAGATCTTTGCCGCGTTTCGCCACGGCATCGCTGGCCATCTTGATCACAGCCGGGTAGTCGGCCGTCTTGAGCGCGGTTTTCCATTCGCCCTGGGGAGCGTCTACGTCCTCCCGCCGGGCTTCTTTAATCTTGTCGGTAATCGGGTCGTAGCGCAGGTTCGCGCCACTGGGATTCTCGCCGGGAATTGGGTTGAGCAGATCGTCGCGAAGGGGCATACCGGTCCTTACTCATAATTATGACTGCGGAATGGAATCGTCAAATTGTAGCGACCGGATTTCGAGTATGGCAATGGAACGTTCCTCATCGAGCACGAAGAGCTTTTGACCGTACGGGATTTCGAGGGGGTCTTCTTTCGCCAGAATCCAATCGGTCTCATGGCCCAGCTTCACCTCATCCCTCGGGTGAGTGGCGGAAAAAGGATACAGGATGGGCATCAACACCTCGCCGAACTCTTTGCCTTCCATCGCCGGACCGGCAATTACGGTAGCCGATCCCCACAAGAGGTCGCGCAGATACCGCGGAGGTTCCGAAGTGAGCGAACCGATGTGCGCGAAAGGAAGCCAAACGTACTCGCCGGCAATGAAAACCTCCAGCCGGGGTCCGATGCGCGGGTCAATGTCTTCGATGGAATTGAACTTCTCTCCGTTGATCGTTCCCGGCCGGAATTTGCTCAACGGTTCCGCCTTCTCATACTGCTTGGCTTCGAAAAAGGCCTGCCGTTTGCGCTCGGCGCTCAGCGCGGAGCGGTACATGAGACCGCCGACCGCGGCGTCGGCATTGCTGTCGGAGAGCAGGCTGAGGTGCTTTTCAGCGCGGTTATAGTCGCCGGCGAAGCACAAAAGCTCGAAAAGAAAAGTACGTCGTTGATTATCGCCGGGGCGGTCGCGCAGTTCATTACTCAAAACCTGAATGGCTTCCTGTACTTTGCCGGCTTGAAGAAGTTCCTGCGCGCTCATAGGATTAAGAGTTCTCTACAACGATGTCTTCGTGCGGATCCAAGAAGGGCTTCGCTACATTCGCACCGTTGATGGTCAGAGTGGTGCGGTCTGTCCCCGCTTGTGTCACATTCCAAGTCCACTCATGATGAGATCCGGGATCTGTGCCGCCTTGGTCAGTCTCCAGACTGGCGCCGGCACTTTGCCTCTCATACGCCATGGCCATTGCCTTGTATTCGATGGTAACTTGCTCGACGGGCCGCTGACTTCCCTCGCCCCCGGACCAGGTAACACCGGTGATCTGGTTAGCCCGGAAGCAGTATTGCAGATAGATCAGACGGTCTCCACCCGACTTACGGACCGCGATATTGATGGTGGGGATGATGCCAAGGTCGTCGGGTTCGCCGCTCAAGCAACAATACTGATAAAAGCTTGTGCTGGCACTGTCCAGAAATTTGGTGACGGTCAAGGATCCTAAACTGCTCTTGCCACCGGCGCCTCCCACCGAGCCTCCACCACCACCAGCACTGCCGGCGGCACTCTTACCTCTCTGGAAAGACCCGCCCATCTTAACTCCCGCGGGGAGCCCTTTGTTAATTGGCGCTTTGGGGGGAGCACCCCCGTTACCACCACCCTCGGCGCCGGCCTGCGGTGCGGAAGTATCTGCTTCCTCTTTCTTCCCCATACTAAAGCTAAACGACGAGATCTCACACGCGTAAAAACTGCTAAAGAATGCATCGGTGGTTTCGCCCTTGAAGGCAACGCCGTCGGGGTCCCACATAAAATTGTCACCAATTGCCATTCATTTCTCCTAAAGCCACTTGCCACTAACAAGAATACGCACTGACACGACAGCCGGAGTCGGCCGCCGTCTCAGTGCGCTATAGCAATGAGGAGCGCCGGAGATCCGACGCTCTTCCGAATCGTTACGCGGATTGGGCGCCGTTCAGGAAGTCCGGCGGCGAGGGAAGTCCCACTACATCCGAGGTAGGCTGGTTGGTGATGGCACTCCACCAACCGACCATCTTCGTTCCTTCGCCGCCGGTAGCCAACTGTTGCACGTACTGAATGCCCATCGCACCAAACTTGAATTTGATGGATTCCTTGGGGTTTTCTTCACCGCCGCCACCGCTCCAGTTGACGCCAGTTACGAACACCTGGCGGAAAATAAACTGCACGTACAACAGGTTTTGGCCGCCCGGCTTGCGAACGATCAGCACGATGCTCGGATAGTGGGCACCGGCCGTACACGCCTGAAACAGCGGAGCGCTTGCCTGATCCACATCCTTTTCGACCGTGAACTCTTCAAACTTAGCTTTGCCGGCGCTGGCGCCGCTTGTTCCCGATCCGGAGGTGTCTGCTTGTGCGACACCGAAACCGAAACTCGCGAGTTCGACCGCCTTTTTCTTCGAAAACCAATCGTCGGTCGACTCCCCTTCGGGCTGGGTTGCTTTGCCGGTCAATAAGCCGCCGCTAGCGGGGCTCGGAAACCAAAGAAAATTATCAGCTGCCATTTAAAACTCCTCTCACTCTTTCTTCAATTCGCAAATAAACTCAACTCAGGCCGCCGGCGAACCCTGCCGGGTCGCCGAAATGCGCCCGTTAACTCTGGCTCGCGTTGATGAACGGAGGCGCCCCACCCAAGCCCGATACATCCAAGGTAGGCTTGTTGTTGACAGCGCTCCACAACGCCTGAATTGGCTTATCGCCCGCGCCGGTTGACAGCTGCTTCACATACTGGATTCCCATGGCGCCATACTTGAACTTGATGGTTTCCTTGGGAGCTTCCTCACCGCCACCGCCGCTCCAGTTAATACCGGTAACGAATACGCGGCGGAAAATATACTGTAGGTATATCAGGTTACTTCCGCCAGCCTTGCGGATAGCCAGCATCACGCTGGGATAGTGAGCTCCGGCGCAGCAGGCCACGTACAGCGGAACGCTCGCGAGGTCGACGAATTTCTCAACCGTGAACTCTTCGAACTTCGCTTTGCCCGCCGCGGCGCCGGTAGACGCCGAACCCGTCGTTTCCGCCTGCGAAACTCCGAAGCTGATAGACTGCAATTCCAGCGCCTTCATGGTGCTGAACCATTTGTCGGTCGATTCGCCTTTTGGCTGATCGGATCCGGCCTTGAGAAGGCCTCCGGTAGCTGGCTCCGGAAACCACAGAAAATTATCACACGCCATTCGATCTCCTCCTTAACATTGACTGGTGCATAGATTTGTACAGCAAGGTGCAGTGCTCACCAGAAGGCGCTGCTACCCATTCACTCATCCAATGGACGCAACTCCTATAGTGCAAGTTGCGCCCATCGGCTTATTTGACTTCGGGGCAGTACTATGCGGCGGGCGGCGGCAGTTCCGCAACCAGGCGCATCGACACACTCAATTCGTCCAGTTGGAAGTGCGGTTTGAGGAAGGCCACAGCGCGGTAAGCGCCGGGCTTTCCCGGGACCTCTACTACGTCCACGCGCGCCTCGGACAGCGGATGGCTGGCCTTGGCTTCCGCGGGGGCGCTGGAATCGATCACGTATCCCATGATCCAGCGATTCAGGAACGATTCGCATTCATTGCGAGTCATGAAGCTGCCGATCTTGTCGCGCATCATGGCCTTCAAATAATGGGCGAAGCGTGAAATCGCAAGAATGTAACTCAGATTGGTCGCCAGGCGCGCATTGGCCGTGGCGGAATCGGTGTCGTACTTCTTCGCTTTTTGCGCGGTCTGCACGCTGAAGAACGCCGCGTAGTCGGTATTCTTGCAGTGCACCAACGGCACGAAGCCCAAGTCCGCCAGCTCTTTTTCACGCCGGTCGGTGATTTGCACTTCGGTGGGACACTTCATGGCAACGTCGCCATCGTCGGTCTGGAAATTGTGCACGGTCAAGCCTTCGACCTTACCGCCGCCTTCCACGCCGCGGATGGTAGCGCACCAGTTGTACTTGGCGAACGACTCGGAAATGCGAGCGCCCAGTGCCCAGGCTGCGTTGCCCCACAGGTACTTGTTGTGATCGGTACCGTCGACGTTCTCTTCGTAGTCGAATTCATCCACCGGGCGGGTGGCCTTCCCGTAGGGGTCACGCATCAGGATGTGCGGCAGCGTCAACGCCAGGTAGCGCGAGTCCTCCGAATTGCGGAAGCTCTTCCACTTGGCATACTCGGTGGTGTCGAACACCTTCGCCATATCGCGCGGCGAGCCGAGTTCGCTGTAGCTGTCGAGATTGAACATGGTCTTATCGGCCGCGGTGATGAACGGAGCGTGCGCCGCCGATGCCACCTGCGACACCTTTTCCAGCAGTTCCATGTCCTCGGGGCCTTTACCAAATTCGTAATCGCCGATCAAAGCTCCGAAGGGATGGCCGCCGAAGATGCCGAATTCCTCTTCGTAGACTTTCTTGAACATGGCGCTCTGGTCGAATTCAGAGGCCCGCTGCAGGTCGCGCAGCAGGTCCTTCTTCGAACAGTTGAGCACCTTGATCTTCATGTTCTCGCCGGTTTCCGAATGGGCCAGCAGATACTTCAACCCGCGCCAGCTGGATTCCAGCCTTTGGAACTGCGGGTGATGCAGGACCTCGTTCAACTGGAGCGAAATCAGGTGATCGATCTGCGCGATGCGGGCATTGATCATGGCCTCGGAATCGCGGGACAGTCCCATGTTGCCTTCGAGGAACTGAGCTACGAATTCCTTGACCAGGTCTTTGCCGCGTTCTTTCGCTTCGGGATCCCGGGCCAGGCGCCCTTCTTCAACGATCTGATCGAGGAGCGATACGGACTGCGTTTCCGATGCGCCCCCGGTGGCCGCGGCGGCCTTTTTGGCTTCCTTACTCATGCGGAGTTCCTCCCTGTTCAGCAGCGGGGCCCTTGGCTTCCGCGATTTCACTCTTTAATCGATCCAGCTGTGCGGAGTCGCGCAGGGCAGCCTGCAACAGATCGTCCAGCTTGTCGTTGCCTTGCAGAGTGCCGCGCAGATCCGAAAGTTTGGTCCTCAATTCCAACAGGTCGTTGAGGGGCTTGATCTGTTTGGCAACCTGAGTCGGTTCGAAATCGTCCATACTTCGGAATTTCAGGTTGACTCGTACCTGACCCGCTTCCGGATCGTCGCTGATTTTGTTCTCCACCGAAAACGCCAGGTGTGGTTTCATTGCGGCCAACACGGAATCGAAATTATCCGGGTTGACCTCTACGAATTTGCGATCCTTCAGGCGCGGCAGCGGTTCTTCCGGTTGGCCCGTGAAATCGCCGAACACGCCCATCACGAAGGGCAGTTCCTTTTTCTCGATAGCGCCGCCAGTTTCCACATCGTAGGTAATGTGGACACGCGGCGAACGAACTCGATCTAGTTTGTGTTGTAAACTTTCCGCCATGTCGAAGTCCTTTTGAGGAGCAGATCCCCCGCGCGCCTTGGAGCTTCCGGGAGGGCAATCTATCCCAGGGCATCAACATATCACTTTTAACCGGGTGTGACAACTCTTGTTTCCGGATCGCGTACTACTGTCGGAAAATCGTTCTCCTGTGGAAATTACCGGCATGGGGGCTTCGCTCGCCATCCCTTGCCATTTGCTCCAGGACGTGGTTCGATAGAAGGCGCTCAGATCAGATAGGAGGAGTGGGACGAATGTCGCGCGTTGCCGGATCCAGTTTCAGTGAAGTTCATCTAGGCGAACAGGAAGAAGCCAGTCCCGTCGAGCTCGATCCCAAAAGGCCCTTCCGCATGCTTCTGGCAGGCGATTTCAGCGGCCGCTCATGGCGCGAAAGCGCGCCCCGGCCGTTCACTCCCGTGCGGATCGATCGCGACAACTTCGACGATGTTCTGGCTTCCCTGAAGGTGAGCATCAACCTGCATGGACTGCAACTGTCTTTCCGCGAACTGGAAGATTTTCACCCCGACCGGATCTACCAGTTGCCGATCTTCGAGGACCTGGACCGGCGCCTGCCAGCCTCGACGCCGCCTCCGGCAGCGGTATCCGCGCGCGCCCCCAGTTCGGGCTCGCTGCTGGATCAATTGTTGGACGAGCAGGATCCGGAGCCCGCAGGTCCGGTGAAAGTAGATGACGCCCAGGATCTGGCGGCCTTTATCAAGCGAGTCACCAAGGGCCACCTGGAGCCGCGGCCCGATCCCACTAAAGAGCAGCGCAAAGCGAGGCGCGAAGCGCTTGCCACCGACCTGATGCAGGGGATCCTGCACCATCCCAGGATGCAAGCGATCGAATCGGCTTGGCGCGCGGTATTCATGTTGATTCGCGGGCTGGATACGGACTCCGGCCTGGAAGTGTATCTTTTGGACATTACCTTGCCGGAGTTGGTTTCGGAACTCGGCGCCGTGCAAAAGGAACTCCGGCGCAAAGGTCAATGGGCGCTGATTGCCGGAAACTACACCTTTGCGCAGACCGAACTGGATGCCCAGGTACTCCACCGACTGGGGGCTTTAGGTACCTCGGTCGGCGCGCCGTTCCTCGCCGAGGCGCAACTTCCGCGCGACGGCGTCGATAAGGCCTGGAGCGAGTTGCGGCAATCGGCCGACGCTCCCTGGATCGGCCTGGCCCTGCCGCGTTTCCTGCTGCGGTTGCCTTACGGCAAGGAAACTCAAGCTATCGACAGCTTCCCGTTCGAGGAGATGCCGAAGAGCGAACATGGATCCTACTTGTGGGGCAATCCGGCGTTTTTCTGCGCTTATCTTCTGGGTGAATCTTTTGCTCAGCAGGGTTGGGAGATGACGCGAGTGCAGCGGCGCGTGGAGGGACTCCCCTTGCACGTGTACCGCGAGGACGGCGAGCCGGTGGCCAAGCCTTGTGCCGAGGTGCTGATGACTGAAAAAGATGCCGAGAACCTGATGGAAGCGGGCTTCATGCCGGTGGCATCGCTGAAGGAACAGCCGGCCGCCATGGTGGTCCGCTTCCAATCGATCGCCGATCCCTTAGCGCCACTCGCGGGACTACGGTGAGCCGCGACCGCGCGGGAGCGGTGCTTTTTCGAATTAGTAAACGCTCGCCACGTAACGCGCCGTCGGCTCACTTTGCCCTTCGACCACATACCGGAACGCCTCGGTGAACTGCCCCGTTCCGTTTCCGATTCGGACCCTAGTACTTCTATATTCAATCAAGACTCTGATCTCCAGAGGTCGTGGGATTTGCCATAAGCGCTTAACCGCTTGCTCACGCGCGCGGCTCGGAAACGCAGTGCGCCGACACCGAGCCGCGACCGTCAGGGAGTGGTCCCGAACGCGAAATGGGCTCAGGACATTTTCCTGAGCCACCCCAAATCGCGGGGACGACCTCAGGAAGTTCTGAGACTCGACTCGCGAACCAGCGCTCATCGACCTTAGGCGACCACTCGTGACACATCGAAAGATTTCCTGGATGCGTACGGGCCTTCACGGTGACCGGTAGTCCTCCACGAAATCGAAACTTTCCTCAATGTGTAAGCAAACGTTAATATAGGCATTACACTTCAGTCCGACTTCGCGATTCTGTGAGTTCTATTACGATTACGACTTCAATACGGAAGCGCCGTACCTCCCATGCCGATTGACCTGAGCACGGCGGGGCGCCAGCCCGAACCGGTACACCAGGCAACATCGGGGCTTGTCTTCTGGATTACCGGCCTTTCCGGAGCCGGGAAGACCACCATAGCGCGAGAATTGTCCTCCCAACTTCGCGCCGCCTGCCGGCCCGTCATCCTCCTGGATGGCGATGCCCTTCGAACGGCCATCTCGGAGGACTTGGCGCATAGTCCCGGGGATCGGCGGCGATCGGCGATGCGCAATGCGCGCCTGTGCCGTCTCCTAGCCGGGCAGGGACTCGATGTAGTCTGCGCCACCATCTCTCTCCTTCATGATGTGCAGCGTTGGAATCGCGAAAATATTCCCGGATACCGCGAGATCTACCTGCGCGTTCCAATCGAGGAATTGCGGCGCCGCGATGGCAAGGGCATCTATGCAGGCGCCCAGCGCGGCGAAATGCGGGACGTCGTGGGTCTGGATGTGCCGGCGGAAACTCCCGAAGCGCCCGACTTGATCCTCGATAATTATGGATCGCTGGATGTCGCCGGGGCGGTGGACCGGATCCTGACAGTCTGCATGAGGCCGGATGGCCAGGGCCCGCGGCCGGCGGCGGTGGTCTTCCAGACAAAGGCGGAGTCGTTGGAACTTCTCGCGCCCCTGCTCCACACCGCGCGCGTGCTTCCACAGGTAAGGTTCTCGGTGGGGAATTGGAACTCTGATGCTGCCAGCTGTCTCGCTGCCGTCGCGGCTACGCCGTGGGGGTCGGATCGGGTCATCGTGCGCAGCAGTGCGCGTTGCGAGGACGGCGCAGAGAGGAACTCTCAGGCCGGCAGATTCGACTCCATCCCTGGCGTCACGGGCAGTGCAGCCGTAGCACAGGCAGTAGAACGTGTGATCGAGTCGTTCGCCGATGAAGTTTGCGATGACGACCAGATCTTCGTGCAGCCAATGCTGGACCGGGTAGCAATGGCCGGCGTGGCATTCTCGCGGAGCTCCAGCGGCGGCCCATATTTCATCGTCAACTACGACGACAGTTCGGGCCTGACCGATCGTGTGACTGGCGGGGGCGGTGACAATCTCAAGACCTTCTTCTGTCTCAAGTCGCGGCCGGGTAACTGCCCATCCTTTCTGGCGCCGGTGATCGCGCTGGTGAGCGAACTGGAAGGCCTTTTAGGATGCGACGCGATCGATGTGGAATTCGCCGTCGGCGAGGACCGGCAGCTCTACCTTCTGCAAGTCCGCCCGCTGGCCGTCGACGCCCGGCAGCGCGTGGCGGATAGTAGTGTCGACGCCGCGGTTGCCGCCATCGCGCTAAAGGTGGAACTGCTCAGCCGCCCGCATCCTTATCTGCACGGCAAGCGCGCCATCTTCGGAGTGATGCCCGACTGGAACCCGGCCGAGATTATTGGGGTACGTCCGTGGCCGCTCTCGCTTTCGCTCTATTGCGAACTCATCACCGACGCCATCTGGGCTTATCAGCGCGATAACTACGGCTATCGGAACCTGCGCAGTTTTCCTCTGCTGGTGAATTTTCACGGGTTGCCTTACATCGACGTGCGCGTGAGTTTCAATTCCTTCGTGCCGCGCGATGTGTCGGGCGAGCTTGCCGAGCGGCTGGTGAATTACTACATCGACCGGCTACTCTCCGAGCCGCATCTCCACGATAAGGTCGAATTCGAAATTATCTTTTCGTGTTATACCCTTGACCTGCCGCAACGATTGGGCAGGCTGGCCCAGCACGGATTCTCGCCCCTCGATCTGGCCGAATTCTCCGGCGCACTGCGGCGCCTGACCAACGGCATCTTGCATGGCGAGACGGCCCTGTGGCGGCGCGACCGCGCGAAAATCGACGAACTGGCGCGCCGGATTCCGGCAATCTGCAACGCGGAGATCGATAAAGTCAGCCGCATTTATTGGCTGATCGAGGACTGTAAGCGTTACGGTACGCTGCCGTTCGCGGGTCTCGCCAGGGCCGGATTCATCGCGGTGCAACTGCTGCAGTCGCTGGTCGCGGTGGGCGTCCTCAGTTCCGAAGAGGCTGGCACGTTTATGGCGAGTGTCGACAGCGTGGGGTCTCGTATCGGACGGGATTTCGCGCAGCTTTCGAAGGCCAGCTTCCTGGAGCGTTACGGCCACCTACGGCCGGGCACCTACGACATTCTCTCCCCGCGCTACGACGAGGCACCCGACATGTATTTCGATTGGTCCAGTACCCGTCCGGCGCCGCCCGAACCGCCGCGATTCGCGCTCTCCATCGAGCAGTTACGGCTCATCGAGCACCTTCTCAAGGAGCATGAGCTCGCCATCGACGCTTTGAGCTTCATGGAGTTCATCAAAGCTGGCATCGAAGGCCGCGAATATGCCAAATTCGTGTTCACGCGAAGCCTGAGCCACGCACTGTCGCTGATTGGAGAATTAGGCAGCGATCATGGTCTTTCGCTGGAAAATTGCGCGTTCCTGGATTACGGTGTCATCCGCAACTTGTACAGCGGGAGCGGCTCGGTTCGCGAGGCGTTGGTGGAAAGCAGCGGGCGTGGCAGGGAGCGTCATGCCTTGACGCGGAATCTCATCCTTCCGCCCGTGATCGCGTCGCCCGAAGAAGTGTTTGCCTTTCACCTTCCGCCCAGCCAACCTAATTTCGTCACCCGAAAAAGCGTCACGGCACGAACCGCCTCGCTGGGCGATCCGCCCGAAAGTTTCGCCGGCCGAATTCTTTTCGTGCCCAGCGCGGACCCCGGCTTCGACTGGATCTTCGCTCGCGATATCGGCGGATTCGTCACTCAGTTCGGCGGCGCCAACTCGCACATGTCGATCCGCGCCTCCGAACTCGGCATACCCGCAGTAATCGGCGCCGGTGAAGTCTTATTCCGGCGATGGCTGGCCGCCCGCACGCTTTGCCTCGACTGCACCAATCAGAAGGTTGTGGTCATCGCATGAAATCGATCGCCGTCACCCAGCGGGTCGAGATCGTGGAGGCTTACGGCGAGCGCCGGGATTGCCTGGATCAGGCTTGGACCAGGTTTCTGGCGGCTTGCGGGCTAATGCCCCTGTTGTTGCCCAACGTGACAGAGGCCGCGCTGGCTCTGTGCGAGGACGTGGCCATCGGCGGGCTGCTGCTCACCGGCGGCAACGATCTGGCGCAACTCGGCGGGGATGCTCCGGAACGCGACACTGTCGAAAATGCCCTGCTCGATCTGGCCCAGCGGCGCGGATTCCCCGTCCTCGGAGTCTGCCGCGGAATGCAGGTGATTCAGCAGCGGTTTGAGATTCCGTTACAGCGCGTCGAAGGTCATGTGGCGGAACACCAGGTCATCGAAATGGAAGGCGAGACGGCGGAGGTGAACAGCTACCATCGTTTCGGCGCGTTGGAATCGCGGCCGCCGCTGGATGTCTGGGCCCATTCTGCCGACGGCGTGGTCAAGGCCGTTCGCCATTCGGCCCAACCTTTGATGGGGATCATGTGGCATCCGGAGCGGCGCTCGCCGTTTTCTCCCGTCGACGTGGCCCTGTTCCGCCAGTTCTTCGGAGTGGAACGATGCGCGCCGTGATACTTGCCGCCGGCCGGGGCAGCCGCTTGGCGCATCTCGGCGCCGATCGCCCGAAATGCCTGGTGGAGCTTGCGGGCCAGCCACTGCTCGCGAGGCAGGTGGCGGCGCTTCGCCGTGGCGGCGCTGACGAAATCGCAGTGGTCCGCGGCTATCGTGGGGAGATGATCGATCTCCCCGGCCTGACTCATTTCAGCAACCATCGATGGGCCGAGACGAATATGGTGATGTCGCTCGCCGCCGCTGCCTCCTGGCTGCGCGAAGGGCCGGTCATAGTCAGTTATGGCGACATCTTTTACCGCAGCGAGTTGGTCCGCGGTCTTGCCGGGGCGTCCGGCCAGTTGGCGATTACTTACGATCGCGATTGGCGCCGCCTTTGGGCGCGGCGTTTCGCCGACCCTTTGGCTGACGCCGAGACCTTTCGCGTCGATTCCGCCGGCTGCCTGCTGGAGATCGGCGGTAAAACCGCGCGGATCGAGGATATCGAAGGCCAGTATATGGGCCTGCTGAAAATCACGCCGCCCGCCTGGCAGGCTATTGAAGAGCTGCTCGGCACCCTTGCAGCGGATATCCGCGATCGCCTGGATGTCACCGGACTGCTTCGCGGCTTGCTCGATCGAGGCTTCGCAGTGAACACTTTCGGCACGAATGGGCAATGGGGCGAGATCGACAACCCGGAGGACGCGGCGTTGTACGAGAACATGGCGATGGCGGGGGACTTGGTCCTGGAGGACGCGCTAGAGTCACGATGACACACGGAGACTTCACGGGGCTGGCCTGCGACTATGCCAGGTTCCGGCCAGGCTACGCACCTCAGGTCGCTGCGGCGATTCTGAATTACGTGGGATGTGATGCGGGCGTCCTGGATGCCGCCGATGTCGGCGCCGGAACGGGCATTTGGACTCGCGTGCTAGCCCGCCACGGGCTGCGGTCGGTGATCGCCGTGGAGCCGAACGACGATATGCGCGAGCAAGGAATGGCGAGCTCGCGCGGTACGGGTATTGTGTGGCGCAAAGGTTCGGCGGAGGAAACGGGATTGCCGAACGGGTCGGTCGATCTCGTCAGCATGGCGTCGTCGTTGCACTGGGCGGACTTCGACAAGGCGTGCGACGAGTTCCACCGCATCTTGCGGCCGAACGGCGTCTTCGTCGCTTTGTGGAATCCGCGCTTGATTGAGGTGAACCCGCTGCTGGTCGAGATCGAGGCGGAGATCGCGCGGCTCAAGCCCGATATTCGCCGCCGGTCGTCGGGCCGCTCCGGTCTCACGGAACGGCTGACCGAACTTTTGAGCGCCAAGCCGCAATTCGCCGAAGTGCTGTACCTGGAAGGCCGGCACATAGTGCGCCAAACGCCGGAGCAATACTTGGGCGCGTGGCGCTCGGTCAACGACCTGCAGGTGCAAATGGGCGCCGAGCTTTTCCGGCAGTTTCTGGACGTTACCGAAAAACGGGTGGCGGGTCTGGCGGAGATCGAAACTACCTATCTGACGCGCGCCTGGGCGGTGCGGCGGGCGTAGGACGGGGCCGGCTTTCTCGAATTGTGAGAGGCTCTTCTGGCCCAGAAAATCGGCTCGAGGGCGTGACGCACAAGTCTGCCAGATAGGCGTTAACGTGGGCCATGTCCCTCATTGCTTGCCCTAGCTTAGTACTCTTATTCGGAAATACGGTGACGTATTCCTGCCGGACCGCTCCCTTTGGTCACGGCTCGGAACGAAGCCGCACACCGAGCCGCTACCGCAGGAAGCGGTGTCTCGGGAATACGTTGGCGTATTTATGAAACCCTGTACTTAGTTACTTTCTGGC
>Ga0302326_10013592_pt1 | contig 17244 bp, 12 predicted proteins | sample Palsa_T0_3_FD_202264 | JGI IMG/M metagenome (GOLD analysis project Ga0302326, IMG submission 202264) | Peat permafrost microbial communities from Stordalen Mire near Abisko, Sweden - Palsa_T0_3 | ecosystem: Environmental > Terrestrial > Soil > Palsa > Peat permafrost | place: Sweden: Abisko... | reverse complement strand
AATCCTTGAATCTAGTGATGCTCAGCGTCACCGCGGCCTGCGCGGTGGTCACCGTCTCGGTGCTCGGCTTCATCTTGGGCTATCTGGTGTGGCACGGCGGCAGCTCCCTGAGCTGGAATTTCTTCTCCAAGCTCCCCGCCCCGTTGGGAGAAACCGGCGGCGGATTGGCCAATGCGATTGTGGGCAGCGGAAAACTCCTGCTGATCGCCTCGCTCATCGGAATTCCTATCGGCCTGATGGGCGGAGTGTATCTCGCCGAGTTCGGTGGCCGCACGTTTCCGTTCATGGTGCGATACGCCACTGACCTGCTCAACGGCGTACCGTCGATCATCATCGGAATTTTCGCCTACACCGTGGTGGTGGTGCCCATGCATCACTTTTCCACTCTGGCCGGCGGCTGCGCCCTGGGCATAATCATGATTCCCATCGCCGTGCGCAGCACCGAGGAATTCTTGCGCGCCGTCCCTCGCGGGCTGCGCGAAGCCGCCATGGCCCTCGGCGCCAGCAAGTGGCGCACCGTGGCCACCGTGGTCGTGCCCGCTGCATTTCAGGGCATTCTCACCGGCCTGATGCTCGATGTCGCCCGCGTGGCAGGCGAAACTGCACCGCTGCTCTTCACCGCTTTCAGTAATCGCTACTGGAGCCCAGGCTGGAACCAACCCATTGCCTCCTTGCCGGTGATGATATACACCTACGCAATCGGCCCCTACGAAGAGTGGCACCAACAAGCGTGGGCCGGCGGCCTGGTGCTCATGGGGCTGGTGTTGGTTGCGAATATCGGCGCGCGCCTCGTGCTTTCGCGCCGCGCATCTTTCTCGAGGTCTTAGGAGATGGCAGTGACAGGCGTACCTAATCCCGCAATCAGCGTCCGCATGCGCCTCGCCGGTGCCCCCGGCCATCCTGGCGAGACCAGCACCGCTGGTCTGCCGCTCCGTTTCAAAATTTCCAATCTCAATTTTTTCTACGGCCCCAAGCAGGCCCTGTTCGACATCAACCTCGATGTTCCCGTTAACCGCGTGACCGCGCTCATCGGGCCCTCCGGCTGCGGCAAATCCACTTTTCTGCGCAATCTGAATCGCATGCAGGAAACCATCCGCCAAACGCGCCTGGAGGGCAAGATCCTGCTGGACGGTCAGGACGTCCTGCAGATGGACGTGGTCAAGTTGCGCCGCCGCGTCGGCATGGTATTTCAGCGGCCGAACCCTTTCCCGAAATCGATTTTCGAAAATGTCGCCTACGGCCTGAAAATCAACGGATACTCGGGCCGGCTGAAAGAGCACGTCGAAAAAAGCCTGCGCCGCGCCGCGCTTTGGGACGAGGTGAAAGACAAGCTCAACCAGTCAGCCTACGCGCTCTCCGGCGGACAGCAGCAGCGCCTGTGTATCGCGCGAGCCCTGGCCGTCGACCCGGAAGTCTTGTTGCTCGACGAACCTTGCTCGGCTCTCGACCCGGTTACCACCGCCAAAATCGAAGAGCTGATGTTTCAGTTGAAGGGAATTTGCACCATGGTAATCGTCACTCACAACATGCAGCAAGCCGCCCGCGCTAGTGACTTCACCGCCTTTCTCCTGGATGGAAAGCTGATCGAGCACGCGGTTACTTCCCGGCTCTTTACCACGCCCGCCGATCCGCGCACCGAGGCCTACATTACCGGCCGGTTCGGCTAGAAAAATATGCGCCGCAGTCGTTAGCTATCGTGTCGCACGTTTGCGGCGGGGGCCAATGGAAAGCGCCGATGGTGGCCCGTGGTGAGTTGCCCATCGGCATCGAGTTCAACGGAGAACCATGGAACGCCATTTTGAGCAGGAACTGGAAGACCTGAAGCAGCGGCTGCTGTGGATGGGCAGCCTCGCCGAGACCGCGGTGCACAAGTCCGTGCAGGCGGTCCTCGATGCCGAAGAGTCGCTCGCCGAAGCCGTCCTCGAAGAAGAAAACGCGATTAACGAAATGCAGTTGGAAATTGACGGCCGTGTGCAGCGCTTGCTCGCCCTGCAGCACCCCATGGCCATGGACCTCCGCTTCATTCTGGCGGTCTCGCGCATCAACAATGACCTCGAGCGAATCGGCGATCAGGCGGTGAACATCGCGCAGTCGTCCTTGCGCATTCTTCGCCACCCGCAAGTGAAACCGTACGTCGATTTGCCGCGGATGGGTGAACTCACCGAAGGAATGGTGCGCGACAGCCTGAATGCTCTGGTGCACAACGATCAGGCCATGGCCAAGAGTGTGCTCTCGCGCGACGACGACGTCGATCGCTTGCGCGACCAGATGTTTCGCGAGTTGTTGACCTACATGATGGAGAATTCCGCGGTTGTATTTCCCGCCTTCGAACTCATCCTCGTCGCCAAAAACCTCGAGCGCATCGCCGACCATTCCACCAACATCGCCGAAGACGTCATATATATGGTAGCCGGCACCGATGTCCGCCACGCCGCAATCGACCGTCGCTAAATGAGACTAAGCTCGTGCGGCATACATGATCTCCCCGGCGCGAACCCACATTATTCCCGTGTCTATTAGGCCGCGTTCTCTGATATGCACATTCCCAGTCGAAAACCGGGCGGGCCCGGCTGGTTGGCGTGCGTATTTGTACACGTTTCTTGGTTGCGAGTTGGCGGTTTTACGCCCTTTGTGGACGATCGCGAGGTAACGCATTAGGGCTGAACCGGTTGCGTCGGCATGGTTCTAGAACTCCCGGGACGGAAACCTTGAGTAACAAAAGTTGGATTTTTCTCATAATTGCGACCGCAAGTAGTACAATGCGCGCGGGCAAATCCAGCCGGGCGTGTTCCGGTCGGGCTGATTTGTGTGCGTACTGGATGTCCAGCCGATGCTGTGTGCTCCAGCCGTACGCTTTCAGCCTTAGTCCATTTTGCAGACCCTCCGGCGGGTTTTAGTACGACTGTACGTGTTGGAGGGAAAATTAGTAGAACTAAGGGCCAGAACCTTGCAAAAGTGGCCAAAAGTTTTCCCTGTTGGGATGGAAAAGGTTTCTCTTACAGCGGACAGGCGAGCGTTGATGCCTCGCTAAGTCTAGTATTTTCAACACTCTCGACATTGGCCACTTGGCACTACCATTGCATTGTAGAGTATCGCCGTCGACCATACTCTACCCGTCGACGAAGAAGGGGCTATGAGTACACCTAACGATAGCAATGCAGGCCGCGTCGCGAACGTTCCTTTAAGGTTCTTGGGCGCGCTTACGCTGTCTTTCTTCGCCATTCTCGCGGTTTTTGGCGTGATGTCCGCGCGGAACCTCTTTCATCGGGGAGCAAACAATGACGCCGCCACCATCTCGGCCGCGCCGGACATGTCGCCCTTCTTCCTTGCGCAGCGTCCCACGCGGGTTTCGGAGTCGGAGGCGACGCGCCGCGTCGTCTATCCTTATTCCGTGATCCCGGGCGGCGTGCAGAGCACCATGGAGCTGACCAGTGCGGTAATGCACGACCCCGTCGTCGCCGGTCACTACTCCGATTTCGATCTTGGCAAAGCCAAACTCGTCCGGCTGGATCACGACGAGCTGGTCCACGTCTCCTATCGCATGAACAACATGGTTTACTGGACCAAGCGCACCTATTTGCTGCACAAGGGTGAGATGCTGGTCAGCGATGGCAAGCATCAGGCCCGCACTCGTTGCGGGAACCGCGTGAGCCAAAAGGCCCCGGACCATACTTCTCCGAACGAACCTGGCCCGCAGGCGCTTGAAGTTCCGCAGGACCCGGCACCGTTCCACGCCATGGATTTGCCCATGATGTTCGCGATGGAGCCGCCACCGAGTACCGACATTGCTATCCCGAATGGCGGCGCGACGCCGCCGGGCGGTGTGTTTTTCATTCCGCCGGTTATCTTGATTCCGAACGCGCCAGTTCCGAGTTCGGCGCCAGGCGGGGCAACAGGATCAACCGGAACACCCGGCGGATCAGGACCAACGTCGCCTTCCGGACCAACGTCACCCTCCGGACCGACGTCGTCCACCGGACCAACGTCACCTTCCGGACCGACATCGCCTTCCGGACCAACATCACCTTCCGGACCAACATCACCTTCCGGACCAACGTCACCTTCCGGACCGACGTCGCCTTCCGGACCAACGTCGCCTTCCGGACCAACGTCGCCTTCCGGACCAACGTCGCCTTCCGGACCCCACGGACCTTCCGGGCCGGTGACACCGCCGCCTTCGCAGCCGCCGGTACCGCCAACCCCGCCCGTAACGCCGACGCCCGAACCTGGCTCGCTGTTGCTGGTAGGCACCGGGATCGCCGCCGTGCTGAAACTGCGGAAAAAGAACAACCAGTAGTCTTAAAAGCGAATCCAAAAGACCGAAGCCCTCCCGACCTCTGGGAGGGCTTCTCTTTTGTAGGCTGGTCGGTTTCGTGGCACAGCCAACCTGGCTGTGCGCGCCGCCGCACGAGAAGCGCTAGCAACTGCGCCACTGCCGGGCGTTCCCTACATGCTTTCGTCGGCCGAAGGCCCGTAGAGCGCGGGCAACGGCACATCGTTCATTCGCAAATAGACGGTGAGCTGTGCGCGGTGATGGATGTGATGGTTCATCATATAATTGCGGACCACGTCGAAGCGCGGAAGGGTCATCAGCGTCTTCTCGCCAAATAGCAATGACCACGGCTTCGCAAAATGCTCGTCGGAAGCGCCGGCGATGGCCGCCCGCGCCGCTGCCGCCGTCTCATCGAACGACTTCAGCAGTTCCTCCCGCGACCCAACAATTTGAACTCCGCGCATAGCACTCGGTACGCCAAGATCCAACGAGTCAGTGGTGATTACGATTGTGGCGAAGCGCGCAACAGTGGCTACGTGAGAGGCCAGCCATCCCATGCTCCCGGACTTTTCGTGAGGCTTCCACGCAAATTTCTCGATTGGCACGCGCTCCAGAGTCTTGCGCGTATTGGCCATTTCACGGTCAAACTCCGGCAGCAGCGTTCCACTGATCGACATCGGCGATCTCCTGTAGGTTCGGTCCTAAAATTCGTGGCACAGCGTTGCCCCACGGCCACTCCTGGCGGTGCGGTCCAACACGAAAAGAACTCTTGCACGGATCAACGCGAGCAACCAGCTCAAGCCAGCGCAGCAGTAATCCATCGCAGACCGAACCAGCCGTTCAGTCGAATTCCATCTTGGGCGGACGCTGCTCCATTCCCACAGTTCCCGCAGCAATCGCAGCCTTGAAATAATTCTCGGCGCGAATCGGCGCGCCGATGAGTCGCCGGAGATACGCGATCTGACCGACGTGCGTCAACGCGTCCGCCACCGGCCCCTGAAAAAGCCCTTCCGCCGAGCATTCCAGCGGTGCATCGCTGGCGAGGTAGTCATCAAATTTATGCAGCGCCTCGAAAAAACGCTTGGCGCTCTCATCCCATGGAAGAGCCGGAGCCTCCTCCCACTTGGGTTTCCCGCTAGCCATGCTGAGACCCCAATCGAACAAATCGCCCAAGTGCGCCAATAGTTTCCCCGGAGTTCGGCAGGATTCGCACGCCTGAAATTCCGCGAAGCCCGCCGGCGCACCGCGCACCGCCTTCGCCGCGCGGTAAGCGACCGTGGCAACCGTGTGACGCAACATCTCACGCCCAGTTCCGTTCGTAGTTTCCATACAGGTCCCCCGATTGACGCGGCGTGGTGTTCCGGCCGCGCCGCTATTGTAGACGATCCGCGTTGGCCCCGCATCTACAGCCAAAATCCCGCGAGCCGCTCGACTACAATCCACTCGCCTCTTCGCAAATCCGCTTCCACGCCCGTTCGACGTGCCGCAGTTCCGTCTGCGTCTGCGCCACCGATAGCCGCAGTGTGAGCCGGTCGTTGAGCCGCGTGTGCGTCAGATAGACATCCCCGCTCAGATTGAGGCGATCGAGAATCTGCTGATTCGCCCCGTCGCCGCCGCGATGCCGGAAGCACACCAGGTTCAGCGGCGCGGGAGCCATCAGCTCAAACCGGTCGTCCGCACGCACCCATTTTGCGAATTCCTGCGCCAGATCGACGTGCCGCTGCACGTGATAGCGCAGTCCTTCCACACCGTAGTGCCGAATCACGAACCACAGTTTCAGCGCTCGAAACCGGCGCCCCAACGGAATCTGCCAATCCCGGTAGTCGATCACCGAGCCAGTAGCGGTAGCCTGATTTCGCAGATATTCAGGCAGTATGCTCAGCGTGCGAACGTAAGACTCGCGGTCGGCGACGTAAAAGCAATCGCAGTCGAAATTCGTGAACATCCATTTGTGCGGATTGAAGCAATACGAATCGGCCAGCTCCAGCCCATCCTGAATCCACCGGAATTCTGGGCACAGCGCGGCCGTCCCGGACATCGCCGCGTCCACGTGCAACCACACTTTCTCCTCGCGGCAGATGCGTCCAATCTCCGCGACAGGGTCGATGGCATTCGAAGAAGTGGTCCCCACCGTAGCCGAAACGAAAAACGGGATACGCCCGGCCTTGCGGTCCGCGGCGATCCGCGCTCGCAACGCCTCGGGCTTCATTGCGAAATTCGCGTCCACCTCGATCGCCCGCAAGTTCTCGCGCCCAATGCCCGCGACCATCGCCGCCTTCTCGATCGAAGAATGCGCCTGGGACGATGTGTACGCCACCAACCGCCCATCGCACCCGCGGTCGTTGGCCACAAAATGCGTTGCTCGCTCGCGCGCCGCCAGCATCGCGCACAGCGCCGAACTCGACGCCGTATCCTGAATCACCCCTCCCCCGGATCCCCGCGAAGAAAACTTCTCCGGCAGCCCCAGCATTTCCACCAACCAATCGAGCACGTGCGTTTCCAGCTCGGTGCACGCAGGGCTGGTCACCCACAGCATTCCCTGCACGCCCAACCCGGCGGAGAGTAGCTCCCCCAATATCGAAGGGAACGAAGTGTTCGATGAAAAATAAGCGAAAAAATTGGGCGATTGCCAATGGGTGATCCCCGGAAGAATTTTCGGCGCGATGTCCGCCAGAATCGCATCGAACGCCTCCCCAGCTTGGGGCGGCGAATCCGGCAGCCCTTTGCGAACCTGCCCCGGCTTGGCCTGCGACATCACCGGGTACGATTCGATTCGCTCGTAGTAATCGGCAATCCAATCCACCACCGCCCGTCCCCGCTCGCGAAATTCCGACGGCGTCATATGAAATGATTTTTGCTCAGCCATACACCACCCCTACCGACGCGAGCATGGTAGCGAAGTTCACCCAACCCATGCCACCCCGCCGTGTTAAATTTCTACGCATGTGAGCGTCAGCCTTCGGCGCTACGGTTCGACGGTTCTACAGCTCGATGGTTCGACGGTGCTACGGTTCTACAGTTCGACGGTTCTACGGTTCGACGGTTCTACGCTCTTATCTTTTCCGGGTGTCCCGCTCTTCCCGGTTTCTGGGAAGGGTGGGCGTTTAGTCTGAGCAGTTGAAAGCTAGGTGCTCCACTCGTCAACTGGTCTTGTTTTGGATGTTGCCCCACGCTTCCATGCTTTTGGGGTACCCCACTCTTCCCTGGTTCTGGGAAGGGTGGGTGTTTTGAATTTTGTTTGATGAATTTCATTTCGAATTAGATTTTGCCTTGGCTTTGTGCCGTTCCTATGAACTCGATTTCTAATCCACAACTAACAACACACGACGCGCCAACCGACGGCGTCCTCCAGCCAGCCGCCGCATTCATCCGCAACAACTGGATCCCAATTTCCGGAATCTCCCTAACAGTCTTAGCTCCCTGCCTTTGGCACCGCCGCATCGCCGCAGGCGACCTAGGAAGCCACGTCTACAACGCCTGGCTAGCGCAATTGATTCATCAAGGCGCCGCCCCAGGCCTCTCGATCGCGCATCCTTGGACCAACGTCCTCTTCGATCTCCAGCTGAGCGCACTCGCCCCACTCTTCGGCTGGACCGCCGCTCAGATCATCGCCGTAGGCCTAGCCGTCCTGATCTTTTTCTGGGGAGCATTCGCGCTAGCATTCGCCGCCGCAGGCCGCCCGCCATGGTATCTAGTTCCCTGCCTGGCAATGATTTCCTATGGCTGGACGCTGGAAATAGGATTCCTGAATTATTTCCTGGCGCTGGGCCTTTCCACCGTCGGCCTGGCAATTTTGTGGAAGGGCGCAAGGTGGGAACTGCTGATACCGCTAGCGCTGGCGCCCCTGATCGTTCTGGCAAATCCGCTGGGCCTGGCGTGGACGTTAGGCGCCGCAGCGTACATCCGGTTATACGAGAAATTGCCGCGAACGTTCACCCTTGCCGCCCCGTTAGCCGCCACGGCGGCGCTATTTAGCCTGCATCGCTATCTGTGGGCCCACTACACTGTGGTCCGCGCCGATCAGCCATTTTATTTTTTCAATGGCGCCGACCAGTTGTTGCTCTTCGGCGATCGCTATCGCATCCCCGCCGAAACGTGGCTGGGTTTCGCTGCGATTTGTATCGCCGCGGACCTGATCTTACGCAGGCGCGAAAAAGGGGTCTGGGAGAAATACGCCGTCGCGCTTCAACTCTACATTCTGCTCGCCGCCGTCATTGCTCTGTTGCCGGACGAACTCCGTCTCCCGCAATACGCCGTCGGACTTTCCCTGCTCACCCCGCGCGTGACTTCCCTCTCGGCGATCTGCCTGATTTGCGTCCTGGCTGTGATGCAGCCGAGAAAGTGGCACTTGGCAGGCTTCGCAGCGATCGCGTTAGTTTTCTTCAGCTTCCTCTATCAAGATACGCGCGCCCTAAATCGAATGGAGCAGCAAGTAGAGCATCTGGTCCACACCCTCCCCCCTAACCAGCGCGTAGTAGGAACGATCCCGAAACCGCTGGATTCGCGCGTCCTAATCGATCACATGCTCGATCGCGCCTGCATCGGCTGGTGCTTCAGCTATGGAAATTACGAACCGGCATCCCAAGCCTTCCGCATTCGCGCCCAACCAAAAAATCCAGAAGTATTAGCCAATGGCGAAGACGCCGCGGACACCCAAGCCGGAGAATACGAAGTCCGCCCCGAAGATTTGCCCCTGTACCAGATAGGATTTTGCGCGCCGCAGCAACTAGATCTGTGCATCCGCTCCCTGCAAGCCGGCGAACAAAACGGCGGTGGCAAAAACAGCGAAGACGACGACAACTAAACGGCGACCCCTATCTTCACAAGACCAGATGTTTTGAATTCAGTCGCTGCAGGTGGGTGCCCCAGGGCTCAATGGTTTATCTTTTCCCGGCCTCGGGCCCGCCGTGGCGGGTGCCCCGCTCTGCCCGTCTGCCGGAGCGCCGCTTTTTGAGCGAGGCGGGAAGGATGCGTGCATGGACTTCCGCGAACTCAGCCAGATTCCGCAGTCACCGGCAGCGCTGTCGAAGAATTTGAAGTTGACCCGGAACTTTTCCCCCGCCCGATAATCCAAGCCCCCAACCGAAACAACAACAGCAATCCAACCATCCACGCGTACTGTAAAGGTTTCCGAACGTCCGACTTCACCAGCCAGTAGTAGTGAATCACACCCAGAACCGCGCTAACGTAGACCAACCGATGCAGCGCCTGCCACCTCTTCCCACCCAACCGCCGAATCGCGCCAGCGGTAGACGTCAGCGCCAACGGAATCATCAGCACGAACGCCGCGAAACCCACCGTAATAAACCGCCGCTTCTGAACATCCTTCCAAATTTCCGACAGATTAAAAAACTTATCCAGCCCGATGTAAGTGGTGAAGTGCAGGCAAGCATAGAAAAACGCAAAGAGCCCCAGCATTCGCCGAAACCGAATAAACTGTGGCACCCGCGTGATCTTCCGCAGCGGCGTAATCGCCAAGGTGATGATCAGGAAGCGAATCGTCCAATCGCCCGTAGCATGGGTAATGAACTCAATCGGATTCGCGGTCAGCTCACCGTGCAGCTCCTTCCAGCCCAGCGACGCCAGTGGCAGCAGACCGATCGCGAAGACAGCTACTTTGGTCCATTTGCTAGTCAGAACTCGAGTCAGGGTCATAGGGGGTTCATAGGAGGGAGAGCCGGGCCAGACGCTCAGTAGTATTTCTTGAGGTCCATCCCATTGTAGAGACTGGCCACCTGATCCCCGTAACCATTGAACATCAGCGTCGATCGTTTACGGAATTCTCCTAACCGCCGCTCCGTGGCTTGCGACCAGCGCGGATGGTCCACATTCGGATTCACATTCGAGTAAAAACCGTACTCCTGCGCATTGGCTTCGTTCCACGTGGTGGCCGGCTGCGAATCGACGACCTTAATCTTCACCAAAGATTTCGCGCTTTTGAACCCATACTTCCACGGCACCACAATCCGCACCGGCGCCCCGTCCTGATTTGCCAGCGTCTGGTCGTACATTCCCACGGTCAAAAGCGCCAGCGGATTCATGGCCTCATCCAGCCGCAGTCCTTCGGCGTACGGAAGTGAAATTCCGGCATCCGGGCCCAGCGGCATCTGCCGCACATCGTAGTAGCTCTCGAAAGCAACGTACTTTGCCCGGGAGGTCGGCTGCACCAAATTGATCAGCACGCTCAACGGAAATCCAATCCACGGAACCACGATCGACCACGCCTCCACGCACCGATGACGATAAATGCGCTGCTCCAGCGGCGCGAGCTTCATGATTTCAGCCATGCTGAACTTGCGCGGTTTGCTCACTTCGCCTTCCACCGAAACCGCCCACGGCGAGGTGACAAACTTCTGCGCGTTTTGCGCCGGATCTTCCTTGCCGGTTCCGAATTCGTAAAAATTGTTGTAGTGCGTGACGTCGTTCAAGGTGTTCGGTTTCTCGTCGGTACTGTAGGGACCTTGGATCACCCCGGTCAACTTCGAGGCCAATGTATTGGGCCCAGCCGGCAGGCTCACCGCGCGCGCGAACTTCTTGTAAGCGATCACCGCTGCCCCCGTCACCGCGGCGCCCGCGATGCCCATTAGAAACTTGCGCCGGTTCAGGTAAACATCCTTCGGCGTCACGTCGGAATACGTCAGCTCGGGAGCCTTCCTAGTTAACATCTGCTTGTGACCTCGGGGTTTGCACCCGTCCCCGCAATGTCCTGCCTCTAGGGTACGTTTGGTGCCAGCCTATCAGATGCGCCAAAAGGCTCCAGAGGTCCTGCCCCGGCTCCACCCAGTACGCTGGCGGTACACCCAAGATAACAAGCGCCTTATTGCGAAATCCACAGCGCAGCACGCCATTGGAAAATTTATCCATCCCATTCGAATATTAACTGCGCCGGTACCATGCTTTCCTTGCTACAGTTTCGGCTATGTCTGCCAACCCAGCACACACGCTGGTGCCGGACCTATTTAGTGGATACGACTGTGGTGGCTTCTACGATGAGATGTTCGCATCGCCTGGGGTTCCGCGTCCGCATTACCTGAAGCTGTTTCAGAGCCTGGCCGCGATGCCCCGGCTTCAGTTTGAAGAGCGGCGAAAACTGGCCGATCTATCCTTCCTGCTGCAAGGCATCACCTTCACCGTCTACAACGATGGCCGCGGCACCGAGCGCCTGTTCCCGTTCGATCTGATTCCACGGATTCTGCCCTGGAGCGAGTGGGACCACGTCAACCGGGGATTGTCGCAGCGGGTGGTGGCGCTTAATCTTTTCCTGAAGGACGTTTACGGTCCGCAGAAAATACTGAAAGACCGGCGAGTCCCCCGCCAGTTGGTTTACTCCTGCCGCAATTTCCGCCGCGAAATGATCGGCGTAGATGTTCCGCGCGGAATCTACACCCACATCTGCGGGATCGATCTGGTGCGCGATTCGAGAACGGGCGAGCTCTGCGTGCTGGAAGACAATGCCCGCACTCCCAGCGGCGTTTCCTACGTTCTGGAAAACCGCCTGGTGATGACCCGCACGCTCCCCGACGCCTTTCAAGCCTACCAGGTTCAACCGGTCGGGCATTACCCGGTGGAACTGGCGCGCATCCTGCGTTCGCTTTCGCCGCGCGGCGAACAAGAGGGCAATATCGTTCTGCTCACGCCGGGCATTTTCAACAGCGCCTACTTCGAGCATAGCTTCCTGGCGCAGCAGATGGGCATCGAACTGGTGGAAGGGCGAGACCTGATCGTCGACGGTGGCGTGGTCTACATGAAGACGATTCGCGGCCTGTCCCGCGTCGACGTGATTTACCGCCGCGTCGACGACGAGTTTCTTGATTCGCTCAGCTTCCGCGCCGATTCTATCCTCAGCGTTCCGGGGTTGATGGCCGCCTATCGTGCCGGAAATGTGGCTCTCGCCAACGCCGTGGGCAATGGCGTGGCCGACGACAAGGCCGTCTATGCTTTCGTGCCCGAAATGATCCGCTACTATCTGGCCGAGGAGCCCATCCTGCGAAGCGTCGAGACATTCCTTTGCTCCCGGCCGGACGATCTGCGTTACGTCCTCGAGCACTTGGCTGAGCTGGTGGTTAAAGCCACCGGGGAGTCGGGAGGCTACGGAATGCTAATCGGCCCGCGCGCGGACAAAGCGCGGCTCGAAGAATTCCGCCAGCGCATCCAGGCCGATCCGCGAAACTATATCGCCCAGCCGGTGCTCCCGCTGTCGCGTGTGCCATCGTACGATCCGGACACCGGGTCGATGGCCGGCCGCCACGTCGATCTGCGCCCGTACTGCCTGTACGACGGAGAAAACGTGACTATCGTGCCCGGTGGATTGACCCGCGTGGCGCTGCAGCGCGGTTCCTTGGTGGTGAATTCCTCGCAGGGCGGCGGAAGCAAAGACACCTGGGTATTGTTCGGGGAGAGCTAGATGCTATCGCGAATCGCGGACTCGCTATTCTGGCTGGGGCGTTACATCGAGCGCGCCGAGTACACCGCGCGGCTGCTCGACGTCAACTTCCATATGCTCCTCGAGCAAACCCAGCAGACCGATCTATTGCGCTGGAACCCGCTGATCGTTATGGCCGGCGAGCACGAGCGCTACGGCCACATGTACGACGAAGTGAATGCCAAAAGTGTGTTCGAGTTTCTGGCCTTCCGCGAAGATAATCCCAGCTCGATCGTTCAATGCGTCAGCAAAGCTCGAGAAAACGCGCGGACCATTCGCGACCGCATCTCCCGCGAGATGTGGGAGGATATTAACGGGCTGTATCACACCGTAAGCCAGTTCAATCCCACCGATGAACTCAGTGCAGGCCCACACCGCTTCTGCACCGAGGTAAAAGTTGGCAGCCATCGCTTCCACGGGGTGACCGAAGCGACTCTTCCTCACGACGAGGGTTGGGACTTTTTGCGAGTGGGTTGGTCGCTCGAGCGCGCCGAGATGACCGCGCGGCTGGTTGACGGCCAAGGCCACACCCCGATCGAACAGCATCCGGTGCCCGCCGCCGATAATTATCAGTGGATGGCGGTTCTGAAATCGGTGGGAGCGTTCGAGGCTTACCACCGGCAATATCATTCTTCGATTGAGGCGGAAAAAGTGGCCGAAATGTTGATCCTGCATCCTCTTCATCCCCGGTCCATTCGCTTCAGCATGAACGAGGTGCAGAGCAGCTTGCGCGGCATCAGCGGCAGTGGCGCGGGATTCTACGCCAACGAGGCGGAACGCTTGACCGGCAAAGTTCTCGAGCGCCTGCGCTACGACACCATTGCGGAAATTTTTGACCGCGGCCTGCATGTGTACCTGAAAGAACTGATGGTCATGGCCAACGAGATTGGAGAAGATATCGCCCGCAATTACTTCTATTACGAGGTGGTCGCATGAACCGCTACCACCTGGTGCATACCACCGAGTTCCAATACGACGGCCCAGTCTCTGAGAGCTACAACGAAGTGCGTCTCCGCCCCATCCACGACGAGCGGCAAACCTGCGTTTCCTTCCGCTTAACCACCAATCCGGATTCCCGTGGCACGGCCTACCGCGATTCCTTTGGCAATTGGGTGCATCAGTTCAATGTCCTGCCGGAGCATCGCAAACTCACGGTGCAGGCCGAGTCCGTGGTGCTCGCCCACGACGTGGCGCGCCCGCCCACCACCGGGGTGAATCTGGCCGAACTGGACGCGCATCTCGAAGAAGCGGACCAGGAGTTCTACGATTTTCTGATGACCAGTGAGTACGTTCCGCATCTGCCCCAACTCGATCCCCTGGTTGAAGCCGCGGAACAAGCCAGCGGCGGGACCGACGCGGGATTTGCGCAGGCCGCTTCGGATTTGATCCACCAGCGGTTTCGCTACGTGAAAGGCGCAACCCACGTTCACTCTTCGATCTCCGACGCCCTCTCGGTGGGCGCCGGCGTTTGCCAGGATTTCGCGCACATGCTCTTGGGCGTGGTGCGCAAGCGCGGCTTGCCGGCACGATATGTTTCCGGCTACCTGGTTTCCGGAGACACCCTGAACGGTTCGGTCGAGGAAGTGATCGGCGGGCAGGCGTCGCACGCTTGGGCCGAAATTTATTTGAACGGAGTAGGTTGGGTGGGATTCGATCCCACGCTAGGAAAGCCGGTTAGCCTGCGGCATGTGCGTATCGCCTTCGGCAGAGATTACGGCGACGTAGCGCCAGTCCGCGGCGTCTATCGCGGCCACGCCGGCCAGCGCCTAGCGGTGGATGTTCGCGTCAGACCAGTAGTAAACGACGGCGGCCTCGAGCAATTAGCAGAATTAGACGCCGGCGAATCAAACCAGCCGGAAGAAGAGGAGCGCCCGCAGCAGCCCCAACAGCAACAGCAGTAGCCCCGCGTTCTGGCACAACCGCCGCGGCTGTGCGGCCCCAGCTTCCACAAGCTTCTCCGCTGAAAGACGCAAGCACAAACGAACGGCCAGCGGAAGTTGTGGCACAGCCAACCTGGCCGTGGGTAGCCCAGCACCCATCCCCACCCAAAATAAAATGCGAAGCCCAACTCCCCACCCAGCGGCCGCTGTGGCACAGCCAACCTGGCTGTGGGTAGCACAACACCCATCCCCGCCCAAAATAAAAATGCGAAGCCCCGCTCGCAACAACTCTACCGCGCCTCATTCCCCCGAATGTCAGTAGCCCACCCCGAGTAAACAAAGATCGGCTCCGCCCCAGGATCGAATCGCGAATTGATCAAAAATCTCTGCCCATCCCCGGTAACGTCGTACTGCGTATAGACATGACTAACGTTAACAATCCGCGTCTGAAATAACGCCACCGGCGCACCGACCTTAGCGTTATCCCCAGAAAACTCCACCCCCGCCGCCATCATCTTCCCATCCGGCGCAACGTAATAAATTTCCCGTCCGTCTTTCCGCCAGCGCGGCTGGTTCCCGCCCGCCGCAGACACCTGCCACTTACCCGCGAGACTAGGGAACGGCGCCAAATAAATTTCATGCCCCCCAGTTTCCTCGGAAACATAGGCCAACCACCGCCCATCCGGCGAAAAGTGCGCCTCTCCCTGATCGAAATTCTCCTTCAGCAGTGGGAAATCCGATTTCCCCTCCTCCATCGGATGAATCAGCAACCGCGCACCTTCGCCGCCACTGAAATCCAGGTACAGCAAAGATTTCCCATCAGGAGTGATGTCCGTTGGCGCCACCATTCCAGTACAGTGCTCCACCACATCGGACGCGCCGCCCCCACTGCTCAATTTCGAATAAATGTACCCGCCCATCTGTGCATTCTGAAAAATCACCCGCGAGCCATCGCGCGTCCACAGGGGCGACGCCGCTTGCTTGGCGTCGAACGTGAATCGAGTAGGCGTGCCCGTGGCCAAATCGTAAAGCCAGATGTCCCGTGCCGAACTCGTTGCGTCGCCGCGTGACGTAGCCGCGTACTTGCCATCCGGTGAAATCGAGAGCACCGAAAACGTGCCGGGATCACCGAGCCGCCCCGCTTCGGTGCCGTCGCGCTTGTACCACAGAAGCTGGCTGAGCGCTGGCCCGCCGGTCTGATAGGCCAGCAATCCGCGCGCGCTGGCGCTGAATGCGCCCATACCCACCGCCGCGGACGCCACTTCCTGAGCCACCGGCACCGCCGCGCCCGAAACTTTCAATGACGAAAGTTCAAACGGCTGGGCCAGCAGATTCCCCTGCTCCAGATAAAACAAGAATCCGTTGGCATACTGCGCCGCGGAATTCGTGCGCAGCAGCCGCGTTTTTTTCTTGGATTTCAGATCCAGGACGTAAACACCGGAAACGCCGTCGGCGGTGTCGGAACCGAAGATGGAGTCCTCGGAAGCCACAAAATAGAGCAGGTGCTGGCCGTCGGGCAAAAAGAATGGCGCGCGGTGGGTAGCCTCTTTGTTGCTCTTGTCCACGTCAGTAAGCGGCGCGATCGTGCCGCCCATATCCGCCACCTGAAAGAGACCATCGTCCAGACTGGTGCGCGCAAAAACGATCGTGCCGCCGGAAGACCATGTACCGCCGCGGCTATCTTCGGCGTCGGCCAACGTGGTCACCGGCCCGCCGCGCGCTTCCACCCTCTTGAGTTTGTGGCTGGTGAAAAACGCGATCGATTTGCTGTCCGGCGACCAGAACGGCGAATTGGCATCTTCCGTTCCCGGAATTTGCTCCGCGACCACCGAATTGAGCGGACGCACCCACAACGAACCGGAAGGCATCCCGGGGGAGTCCGCCACAAAAGCGATCCGCGTACCGTCGGGCGAGATCGCAAAATCAAAACGCCGGAAGGTGCTGCTCTTGGGCGGTAGCAACGCGGCGCGAACCGACGGCGCGGGAGTGTGCCCGTGTCGCAGAAACGCGGCCCCCATCGCCAAAGCCAGAAACAGGCAAATCCCCGCCGCCACCCACGCAAATTTCTGCGATAACCGGCGGTGCGTGCTCACCGGAGCAGGAACGCCGGCCAGCGATCCTCCTTCCGCGATCCACTGCAATTGCAGTTTAACGTCGTGCGCGGTCTGCCACCGTTCTTCGGGATCTTTCGCCAGGCATGTGTGAATCAGGCGATCGAGCGCCGGCGGCGACATTTTTTGCGACGCGGAAATCGGCTCGGGCCGCTGATGGAGCACCGCCGCGATCACACTCGCCGGGCTGGCCCCCGGGAACGCGCGTGTGCCGGTGGCCATTTCGTAGAGCACGCATCCCAGCGCGAAAATGTCCGAGCGCGAATCCGCTTCCACTCCTTCGAGTTGCTCGGGCGCCATGTAGTGCGGAGTCCCCACGATCATGTTGGCAGTGGTGATCGTTGTTCCGGAGCCGGAACCGGGCGTACCCGGCGCGCCTACCGCCGGAGAAAGACTCGCCGTCATCGAATCGTCGCCGGCCGGTGCGGGAATGCCGCCGCCCTTCGCCAGACCGAAGTCCATCAGCTTGGCGCCGGTCTTGGTCAGCATAATATTGGCGGGCTTCAGATCGCGGTGGACGATGGAGGGGCTTTGGCCATGAGCGAAGGCGACGATCCA